>Ga0137418_10000200_pt1 | contig 48561 bp, 40 predicted proteins | sample CZODoug3_1_2_16f_FD_122242 | JGI IMG/M metagenome (GOLD analysis project Ga0137418, IMG submission 122242) | Vadose zone soil fungal communities from Angelo Coast Range Reserve, California, USA - CZODoug3_1_2_16fungal (Hybrid Assembly) | ecosystem: Environmental > Terrestrial > Soil > Vadose...
CGCTTTGGGATCCACAGCAGTCGCACGTTGCCGAGGAGACCCGACAGAGGGAGAATTCACTGACGGCCAGGAGCGGCTGTAGGCACGGGACCGCTTTAGAGCCATCAATCATCGATCGGAAGCGCATTTCTTCCCTGCGTGCAAGGACCGCTGCATGAAACTAATACTAGGAGTAGCGCTTGCGTGTCTTGCTTCATGCGAAGCGCTTGCCGGGGATGATCCCCCGCAGTCCTACGCGGAAGCCAAAGCTACTTGGCAACGCACTCGGGACAACCTCGAGTATCAAAAATACGCAACGGAGTTTTCACAGTTCAACAACCACTTTCATCTCGACGAGAGGAACGGTTGCTACGCTTTGGCTCCGGGATCCGTAAATTTAATGTTGATGATCTCTCGCAAGGAAAGTGGCGAATTCGCCGTAATAGAGCGCGTGTTCACAGACGTGGACAATGCCAAAGCCCGATGCTTCGAGAAATCCTATCGAGGCGTCGCCACAAAGGCCCCACCGTTTTTTCCATTCATTCTTCAGATGGAAATGAAGTAGGCGCGCACCGCAGCTATGTCGGCTTTGGTTCCCGCGATTTGAAGGTGTCGATGCCCGCAACGGGTCGCGTGCGCGGAAATGTTGTCGCTCACAGCGAGGCATCGACTGGTCCGCAGTAGGTTGCTGAGGAGTCGCCGTGACTGCCGCCAGGCCGGTTTGCGGCGTATCGCGACCGTTGGCAGAATGAACGGGAGAGATGGCGAATCCGGCGGTCTCGGCCAACTGCGGACATTGCGGTTCTTTCTCGTTAGCGGCCGTTCGGGCACACTCCTCCGGTGCGACGCACTATGAATGGAGCGGGCATGTTCAAGCGAGGTGCGATAGTTATGGCGCTGATTCCCTTGGTCGTGATCTTGCTGGGGTTGCTTGCCGCGCTCGTGGTGCCTCACGTCCTTAGATGATCGCCGACGCGGCTTTCGGCCAAGAGCGCAAGTGGGACCACCTCGTCGAAAGCTTGCCCAGAGCGGGCATTTGATTTGACCTAAGCAAACGATGTCACGTTACTTACCCGATGCTGTTACGTGGAGATGCTATGCGATTTGTTGGCCCCGCCGCTGCGTTCTTGCTTGCGTTATCCCTGTCCGGCACCTCGTGGGCCGAATGCACGCGCTACGAAGGCGGTGATGCCAACCTACGCGAACTTTCTGTATCCGCGGACTCGTTGAACATACGAAGTGACGAACCAAAGGGGCCGCAGTTCATTACAACCCTCGGAACACTTAAGAACTCTGGTTCATCGTGCTTCACGAACATCGTCGTAGAGGTGAAGTACTTCGACGCCAAAGGATCGTTAGTTGATACGGTCACCGAGGACCTCGATTCAGTCGTAGTACCCGCGAACCAAGAGGCTTCATATCGAACCATGACCTCTCCCGCCCGACGCAAAGAAGACTATACGTCGCAGACCGTGCGCGTCGTCTCGGCGCGGGCAACTCAGCCGTTTATGCGTGCGACCGGTAAACCGATTGAGGCAAAGCTTCGAGAGTTAACGTATGCATTTGGACCTGTAGTTCTCTTAATCGTCGTTTGGCTGGTTTTTGTGCGGATATCCCTTCGCAGCAAGAAATCGCCGCAGCAGAGATCTTTGGCGCTGGTCGAGAAGCAGAACGCAATCTTAGAAAAACAGAATGAACTACTCGAGCGCATTGCGACCGCAGCGGAGGCACGATCTAAGACCTAAGGTCACCTTTCAGATCCAGTGGAAGACCGCAGGGGTCGCGAGGGCAGAAATCGGTCCGGCGTGGCGGCGATGCCTGGTCGGCTTCGAGGTGACGAGCGGTCAGCGAGATCGTTGATGACCAGTATCCACCGCATCGGGACCAGTGGCAAAATCATTGCGACACTTGCCGCGATCGTCACTGTCGGCCAGAACCGCAACTACCGGCGGATTCCCCGTCTTTCCCGATAGCAGACCTCGTGCCTTCACCTTGCCGAGTTGCCTGGGAGGGTGAGTGCAAGTAAGGTGCGCGGAATCAAAGGACTCCACCATGACCCCTCAGCAGGTTGTTGGCTTCGGCGTCAGATTGTTCGCGGTTTGGCTCGCATCCGGAAATATCGGCTTTCTCTTCTCGATTCCGTCCTTCTTCCAGACCGCGGAACATGGCGACAAGGCTGTTTATGCCTACATGATTGGCGGTCTGTGGTTTGTGCTTGCTGCCCTGCTTTGGTTCTTTCCCATGTGGATTGGCCACAAGCTGATCCCACGTACCAGATTTGATAACAAGCTGGATGTTCATGCATTCGATGCTGCGCGCGTTGGCTGCAGCCTGCTGGGTCTGTGGTTCCTTTTGATCCAGTTAAAAACGGTCATCTGGATCCTTATAGTCGGTGCGCTTAATAGCGGAAATTCTTCGCTCATTCGCACTCTTAGGCCGGACGACAGACTTGGGTTTGGTATCGCCGCGGCACAGTGTGTGCTTGGGCTTGTTCTAATCCTCTTCTCGCATCGCTTTGCAAGTCTCGCATTGAGGGAACCCACCGCGGCGTCGACTCTCGACAAAGGTGTCGCCTAACGCGCCAGTCGCGGTACTTTCGGCCATAAGCCGACAACCTCGGAGGTTGAATGAAAATTCACGTATTTACCGTTGTCATCCTTATCGCTGCGGTGACTATGTACGGTGTAGGTTCAATCGCCGGTGCCACATTTCTCGGTGCGATAGGCGTTGCGCTTGAGCTCTGGTTCTGGGTACGTGTGTTGCGCCCCGGCGAGCGGCGGTTGGGAATCGAACAAAGCCAATCGCCGCTAACAGGCTCGGCCATGAGCGGAATTTCCACACCGAAAGCAAAATGAGGGCGCAACCTGAAACAAATTCAATGAAGCGGCCCGCTTGTTGTCAACATCTGCAGAGGTCACTTGCTGAGTTTTCCAAAGCCTCCTGACCGCGGGCCATTCGTGCCAGTGACGATCTTTGGAGTGCCAGTCCTTTTTCACTGGTCCTTTCCTGCGCTCGCTGCGACCGGAGGGCTTTTTGCGGTCGCCTGCGCCGGCGAGCTACGGATCGCCGTGCCCGTCTTCCTTTCGGCGTCGATGGCCTATTTGTTTTTGGTGCTCGCGCACGAGTTCGGGCATGCCGCAATTGCCAGATTGGCTGGCCTCCGAGTCGAACGAATCATTATTGCTGGGACCGCCGGATGGTGCTTCGTTTCGCCTTCAAAGTCCGACGTGATCAATTTGCTGGTCTATTCTGGCGGAATCCTCGCGCAGGTCGCCTTGCTAACCGTCACTTGTATTGCGCTGTTGTTTCTTGGACCGCCATCGCATTTGCCCGTCACATGTATCGTTTTTGTCTTCACATTCGTCAACGTCATCGGAATTCTCTGGAACGCTATACCGATTCAAGGACGCAACGATGGAGCTCTGATTACGTCTACGATTCGCCGTATTCGCGGACCCGGGCGATAGAGCTGCCCATTGAGGCAGTCGACCGCTTTTCGGCATTGCAGCGCTTCGAGGTTCGATCTACTCATTACCGCAGACATCGCACGTCCCATCTCATCGGCAGACGATCCGTGAAGATCGAATGACGCCCCATCCAGCTTGGTGAATACCTCGCGCTGCACCTGCGTGCCAACCCCGACGTCGCGAGAGGAGGTTGGGCACCATCAAGAAGGGTGGCGCGCCTCATTGACCGAGCCGCCATGGGGCTAGCAAAATGCCCGTGACTGTAGACTGGTGCTTGGCGAGATCTCTGGCCGGCAAGTCGTTGCGCGCATGAGCGGTTCCCGGCCAAGGTCGAAATTGGACCTTGCGACCGTTCAATTACCGGTTTCATGTGCATGCCTGTCGCTCCGCCCGGCGCGGTGTCCCGGACCGACCGGACCCGGAGACCGACCGCGTCTGGCTCGAGGAAGCCGAGCGGCGCTTGGCGGCGTACCGTGCCGGCAAGGTGCGCGGCGTTCCGGCGGAGGACATCTTCGGGACGACTTGATGCGGGTGGTCTTTTCGCCCGAGGCCCGCCAGGAGTTCGAGGAAGCCGAGCGCTATTACGAGCGGCAAGTTCCAGGTCTCGGCGCGCGCTTCGCACGGAAGTTCGTTCTGCGCTGCCACGAATCCGAACCTGGCCGCTATCCTGTCCATGCGAGCGCGGCGACATACGGCGCCTGACAATGACCCGTCGTCCCACCGGGGACGTTGCCCCTCCGGCGTTACAACGAAGTGTGCTGCTGTTCGCCGAACAGTCGGGTACCCGGCCGCAGCAGATGCTCGTCGCGGACCCGGCGCAGCAAGCCGATCCGGTCGAAGAATTCCAGGATCTGGATCGCCCGCTTGCGCCCCAACCCCGTCGCATCACGAAACTGCGCCGCGCGCACGACGCGGTCGCGTTGAGCGATCTCGCGCGCGGTTGCCGCCAGTTTCTCGACGGCGCATCGATGCATATACAGATCCTTGACCACCTGGAATACCGCGCCGAGCTGCGCCTGGCGCGCCAGCGCACTCCGAACCACGGCCTCGGGTTGCTTCAGGTCGCGTGCCAGGTCGCGCACCCAGGGCGGGTCCAAATCGCCCGCCTGCAGCAGCGGCAACAAATGCTGCGCGAGCTGCTGCTCTTTTTCCGACAGGCGCACCGCGTGCTCCGGAAGCTGCAGGAACGCACCCTGCCGGACGATCCGCCCTTGCGACAGCAGCGTCTCGATTGCCTGATCCGCAACGGCGACATCGGCCCGCGGCAACGCGATCCGTTTCAGCCGGCCCGCCTCCACGCCGACCGAATCGGGCTCCCGAAGGTGCAGCTGCCCAAGCGCCCCCAGCAAGGACTGCTGCACCGCGCCCCATCGGGATGCGTCGAACAGCCAGGTCCCCTCGGCTGCGCCGATCCGTACCGAGGTCTCGGGCAGGATCGGCTCCATCGCGGTCAGCACCCAGGCCCGCCGAAAGCGGCTCGCAGCGACACCGAACGGCGCAGCCCGAAGCAGTGCTTCGATCCGCTGCCCGTCGTCGGCCGATTCGAGCGCCGACAGCTGCGCCAGCCGTTCCGGCGTTTTCCGATAACGCGCCGGTGCCCATGGGTCCAATACTTCGCCTCCGGCAATCGTGCGAGCCGCGGCCGCGTCCCGCAGCACGACGCGGTCACCCCGCCAGGCGCCGATCTTGTGACGCAGCACCAGCTGGACCGGGCCACTGGCGCCCGGCAGCAGCGGATCCGATTGCAGCAGCGCGACCCGCGCCAGCACATCGACCGCCCCTACGTGCACATGCACGTCGGCGCCCGACCGCAGAGCCAACGCCTGGCCGCGCCACACGGTGATCAGCGCATCGAGGCGGTCGGTCGCCAGCGCGACGCTCGGGTCACACACCCATTGGCCGCGCTCGATCTCGTCGCGGCCCAATGCGGCCAGGTTCAACGCACAACGTTGCCCGGCGCGCGCACTGTCGGATGGCCGGTTCTGCGCGTGGATGCTGCGCACCCTCGCCTGCCGGTCGGTCGGAACGATCTGAACCAGGTCCCCCGGTGAGATCGCCCCCGAAAATACGCTGCCGGTCACGACGGTGCCTACGCCCGCCAACGTGAAGACCCGATCGACCGCCAGCCGGAATGCCTGGCCCGTATCGTTGAGCCTCGCCGTTCGCGCCGCCAGTTCGATCAGCCACTGACGCAGCGGCTCGATTCCGTCGCCGCTTGCTGCGGCGGTCCGGAACAGCGGCGTGGGCGCCAACGGCGTCTCGCGCACCAGCTCAGCGATCTGCGCGCCGACCTCCTCGATTCGGGCCAGCGTGACCAGATCGCATTTGGTCAAGACCACCGCGCCCGATCGGATCCCGAGCAACGACGCGATCGCCAGGTGCTCGCGTGTCTGGGGCATCACGCCGTCGTCGGCCGCCACCACCAGCAGCACCGCATCGATTCCGGTCGCGCCGGCCAGCATCGTGTGCACGAGCCGCTCATGCCCGGGGACGTCGACCAACCCGATCGGCGGGCCGTCCGGAGCCGGCAGAAAAGCGTAACCGAGCTCGATCGAGATGCCGCGCCGCTTTTCTTCCGGCAGACGATCCGTATCCACGCCGGTCAAGGCGCGCACCAGCGTCGTCTTGCCGTGATCGATGTGGCCGGCGGTACCGACAATCACCTGCCGAGTACCTGGGCGAGTGCAGGCAGCTGCGCCAGCAACACCGCAGGATCCTCCAGACATCGAAGATCCAGCTGCAGCGCATCGTCGCCGATGCGCCCGATCACCGGCTCAGGCAGCGCGCGCAGCGCCGCCGCCAGCTCGTTCAACGCAGCGCCCGAGCCCTTGCGCCGCCCCTGCTGCAGGGTGATCCTGAGGCCAGCCGAGGGCAGCCGCTCAACCGGCAGCGACCCGGATCCGATCTGGCTCGCCATGTCGGCGACCTCGGCCGCGTAGCGCGGCGCCAGCGCGCGACGCATGGGTTCGACCAATTGCTCGGCGATCGCACGGATCGATGCCTGCGAACGGCACAGCAGCCTGAGCGCCGGCAGCCGCTGCGACAGCTTCTCCGGTTCCAGGTAAAGGCGCAACGTGGCCTCCAGCGCAGCCAGCGGCAGCTTTGAAATGCGCAGCGCGCGTTTCAGCGGATTGGCGCGGATCCGTGCGATCGCTTCCTTGCGTCCGACGATCAGTCCGGCCTGTGGCCCGCCGAGCAGTTTGTCGCCGGAAAACGTGACGACGTCGCAGCCCGCCTCGATCATCTCGCGCGGCAACGGCTCGCGCGGAAGCCCGTAGTTCGAAAGGTCCACCAGCGAGCCGCTGCCCAGATCACAGGCGAGCAGGACACCCGATGCGCGCGTCAGCGGCGCCAGCTCACGTTCGCTGACGCTCGAGGTGAAACCCTGGATCGAGTAGTTGCTGGTGTGCACCTTCATCACCAGCGCGGTGCGCTCGCCGATCGCACGCCGGTAGTCGGCCAGGTGCGTCCCGTTGGTGGTCCCGACTTCGACCAGCCGTGCGCCGGCGGCCCGCATCACGTCGGGCATCCGGAACGACCCTCCGATCTCGACCAGCTCGCCGCGCGAAACGATCACCTGCCTGGCGCGCGCGAGCGCGGCCAGCGTCAGCAACACAGCGCCCGCGTTGTTGTTGACAACCGTGGCAGCCTCGGCGCCGGTCAGCTCGCGCAACAGGGGCTCCACCAGGCTGTCGCGGTCGCCGCGGGCCCCGTCCCGAAGGTCGAACTCCAGATTGCTGGGGACGGTCATCGTCGCGACGATCTGTGCGATCGCCTCGTCGGCCAGCGGCGCGCGACCCAGATTCGTATGAATGACGGTACCGCTCAGGTTGACGACACGCTTCAAGCTCGAAGCCAGCGCCTGCCGGCACCGGGTCTGCAGCGCTTCTAGCAGCGCCGCATCCTGCAACTGGCTCGCATCCAGGTCCGAGCGGGCGCGTTCGCGCAGCTGGGCGAGCAGGCCGCGGCATTGCTCCGCGACCAGCGTATGACCGTGCCGCTCGACGAGGACACGCGCCTCCGGCAGGCGCAACAGCCGATCGATCGAAGGCAGTTGTTGCAACGTCGCCTTCGAGCCATGCACGATGGACTCGATGGGCGCCGCCATCAGCCGTCCCCGGGGTCGCCGTACAGCAGCATCATGTTCACGCCGGCCGACGTTCTGCCTGACTCGGCCAGCAGCAAATCGAGCGCGACGGTCGCCAGATCGTCGGCTACCGGGTCTATGTCAGGGTCTTTTTCCATCGACAGTATCTTCAGATAGTGGCCGCATTGGTCGCAGCATTCGGCCCGCACCGCAGTCACCGGCGCCCGTTCGCGTACCACCTCGGATCGGTCCCGAGCGGCGTCGGCGCGGTCGAGCGCCTCGTAGTGTATGCCCTTGGTGCTCAGGCAGTGACTGCACTTGATTCGCACCAGATGCCACTGCGTGCTGCACAGCGCGCAGTGCAGGTAGCGGTACCCGGCCTCCACGCCTCCGATCCGGACCACGCTGGCGGTCGGGCGCGTGCCGCAACATGGGCAGAGCGACTCCGGCGCACGCCGCTCGAAACTCGAGCTGCCGAAACACGCGGCCGCGCCGGCCACCAGCCGCACCCAGTGCACCTGCAAAGCGGCGCCGATCAAGGGCGCTGCGCCCAGATCGAGGCCGAGAGTAATGCCGCCGAGCAGGCGGTCCGCCTGGGCCTCGAAGAATGCATCTGACTGATCCGCCAGGCGCCGCACCGACTCGCCCGCCGCGGAGTCCAGACTCGGCACAAGCGTCGTCAGAATCGCGCGCAGCGCGTCTCGCCATTGCGGGGCACGCGGCCACCCCACCGCCGGCAAGGGCCGGCCGGACGCTTCGATATTGGCCCGAAGGCTCGACGCTTCCGGCACGTCCAGGGGCGGCAACGCATCGATCGCCTGTTGCTGTGCCCGCGCAATCGCGGCCACGAACAGCAGATACTCCCCGATCGGATGACGCGCGGCGAGTGCCTGCAGGCGCGCCTGCCTCTGAGCGAATTCGTGCGCCGCATCGGGCAGCCGCAAAAACGGCGCCTGTTGCTCGCCGGCACGAACCGCGATTTCTTCCGGAGTGGCGAAACGAGTGCGTTCCAGCTTCGACACTCGTCAGCGCTTGTCCTGCGTCATCTGAGCGACCCAGCCCGGATGGTGGCGTTTGGCCCAGCTTTCGGACACGAGGCCGCGCGTCATCGCGCGCGTGGTGCCCTTGACCCAGATCGCAGCATAAATATGGACGATGATGCCAAGGATCAGACCGACCGCCGTCAGCGAATGCACCACCGTCGCCAGGCGCACCAGGCCGATCGGAAAGTACCCCGCAAAATACGGCCGCCAGAACACCAATCCGGTGACCAGCAACACGGCCAGCGTGATCGCCATCCACCAGAACAGGATCTTCTGCCCCGCGTTATAGCGCCCCGCCGGCAGCATCTCGTGCTTGCGACCGGAAAGAAGAGCGCCGGCGCCGGCGAGCCAGACCCGGTCATCGGCGTTCCATACGTTGTCGCGCGCCAGCCTCAGGTACATCCCGGCAAAGGACAGGAATACCAGCACGCCGATGAACGGGTGCAGGATCCGCGTCCACGGGCCGCCACCAAACAGCACTGACAGGAAGAACAGCGACGGGTGGAACATCGACAGGCCCGACAGCGCCGTGCAGAAAAACAGAATGACCAGCGCCCAGTGGTTGATCCGGTCACCGTCCGAATAGCGCCGCAGATAACGGGTCTCTTCCATCGTCGGCTCCCTAGTGTTCAGACTCGGTCTCGTCGGGACCGACCTTCATGTAATGGAAGAACGCGCCGGCCACGGCACCGACCATCGCCAGCACGCTGAGCGGCTTCAGAACGCCCTTCCACAGCGACACCAGCGGGCTGATCTTCGGGTCGGCCGGCAAGCCGTGGTACAGCTGTGGTTGATCGGCGTGCTGCAGCACATACATCACGTGCGTGCCGCCCACGCCCGGCGGGTCGTACAAGCCGGCCTGCTGATAACCGCGCTCCTTCAGGTCCACGATCCGGGTGGCGGCGAACTCCTTCATGTCCTCCTTGGTGCCGAATCGAATCGCGCCGGTCGGGCAGACTTTCACGCAGGCGGGCTCCAGGCCCACCGAGACCCGGTCCGAACACAGCGAGCACTTGTAAGCCTTGCTGTCCTTCTTCGAGATCCGTGGAACGTCGAACGGGCAACCGGTGACGCACGAGCCGCAACCGATGCAGTTTTCGGAGATGAAGTCGACGATGCCGTTGGCGTATTTGACGATGGCCCCGGGTGCCGGACAGGCCTTCAGGCAGCCTGGATCCTCGCAGTGCATGCAGCCGTCCTTGCGGATCAGCCACTCCAGGCGTCCAGACTGCACTTCGACTTCGGAGAACCGCATCACGGTCCAGGACGCCGGCGTCAGATCGCGCGGATTGTCGTACGTTCCGTCGTTGTCGCCGACCGAATCGCGCAGGTCGTTCCACTGCATGCAAGCGACCTGGCACGCCTTGCAACCGATGCAGCTGGTCACGTCGATCAGCTTGGCCACCTCGGGCTCGCGGCGCACCGACGGCGAGGGGAAGGTGGTGGCCGAGCGGGCCGCGATATCGAGCGATTGAAGCGATGACATGGCAGCCCCCTCAGGCCTTCTCGAGGTTCACGATGAAGGACTTGTACTCGGGCGTCTGGGTGTTCGCGTCGCCGACGAAGGGCGTCAGCGTATTGACCAGATACCCCTGCCGGGCCACTCCGACGAAGCCCCAATGGTTCGGCAGCCCCACCGTGTGCACTTTCTTGCCGTCGCAGTCGAGCGAGGCGATCCGCGGCGTCACGATCGCGACCGCCTTCAGGTAGCCGCGTTTGCTGCTCACCTTGACCCAGTCGCCGTCGGCGATGCCTTTTTCCTTCGCGAGCTCGACGCCGATTTCGACGAACTGCTGCGGCTGGATGATCGCCGAGGTCAACACGTTCTTGGTCCAGTAGTGGAAGTGCTCGGTGAGCCGGTAACTCGTCGCCGCGTACGGGAAGTCTTTCGCGGTGCCGAATTGCTCCCGATCCCCCTTGAAGACGCGCGCGGCCGGGTTGGCGCGCGCTTTGTCGTTGTTCGGGTGCATCGGGTTGTTCGGCAGCGGCGACTCGAGCGGCTCGTAATGCTCGGGCAGCGGTCCCTCGGCCAAGCCGGTCGGTGCGAACAAACGGGCCACGCCCTCAGCCGTCATGATGAAGGGCCCGACTTCCTCGTCGGGCGCTGCATCCGGCCGCATGTCGGGCACGTCGGCACCGCCCCAGGCCTTGCCGTTCCAGGCGATCAGCCGGCGTCGTGGATCCCAGGGTTTGCCGGATGGATCCGAAGAGGCGCGGTTGTACAGGATCCGGCGATTCGCCGGCCAGGACCACGCCCAGTTCAGCGTCTGGCCAACGCCGTACGGGTCGGAGTTGTCGCGCCGGGCCATCTGGTTGCCCGCCTGGGTCCACGCACCCGAGTAGATCCAGCAGCCGCATGCCGTGGTGCCGTCGTCGCGCAGCTGGCCGAATCCGGCCAGCAGCTCGCCGGCCTTGACCAGAGTCTTCGTCTTGTCCTTCGGATCGGGCAGGTCCGCCAGCGCCCTGCCGTTGTACTCCATCGCCAGCTCTTCGGCACTCGGCCGACCAGGAATCTTGTACGGCCAGGTCAGGTTGACGATCGGATCCGGGAACGCGCCACCCTCGGACTTGTACAAGGCGCGCAGCCGCGTGAACATCGCTGCGACGATCTCCAGATCGCCCTTGCCTTCGCCCGGAGGCTCGGCACCCTTCCAGTGCCACTGCAACCAGCGCCCCGAGTTGGTCAGCGAGCCGTCCTCTTCGGCAAAGCAAGTCGACGGCAGCCGGAACACGGCGGTCTGGATGTCGGCGGTCTTCACGTCGTTGTACTCGGCGTGGTTGGTCCAGAACTCGGCGGTCTCGGTCCTGAGCGGATCGATCACGATCAGGTATTTGAGCTTGGACAGGCCAGCCACGATCTTGGCCTTGTTCGGGAACGATCCGACCGGATTGAAGCCCTGGCAGATGTAGCCGTTGATCTTGCCCTGGTACATCAGCTCGAAGGCCTGCAGGATGTCATACAGCTTGTCCCACTTCGGCAGGTAGTCGAACGCCCACTCGTTGCTGGCCGTGGCCGCGTCACCCCACCACGCCTTTTGCATGCTGACGAAGAACTTCGGATAGTTCTGCCAGTAGCTCGTCTGATCCGGGCGCAAGGGCTTCAGCGCGCGCGGCTTCAGATAGTCCTCCAGATGCTGTTCCGAATCGCGCGCCAGCGTCAGGTACCCGGGCAGCGAATTGGACAGCAGGCCCAGGTCGGTCAGGCCCTGGATATTGCTGTGACCGCGCAGCGCGTTCATGCCGCCGCCCTCGATGCCGATATTGCCCAGCAACAACTGCACGATGGCCGCCGTGCGGATCATCTGCGTCCCGGTGCTGTGCTGGGTCCAGCCCAGCGCGTACATGATCGTCATCGCGCGCTTTGCATCGGCGGTCGAGGCGATCACTTCGCAGATCTTCAGGAACCGGTCCTTCGGCGTTCCGCACACCCTGGCGACCATGTCCGGTGTGTAGCGCGAGTAGTGCTGCTTCATGATCTGCAGCACGCAGCGCGGATGCTGCATCGTCTCGTCGACTTTCGCGTACCCCTTGGCGTCGAGCTCGTAGCCCCAGCTGGACGGGTCGTACCTGTGCTTCTCGGCGTCGTAGCCGGAGAAGATCCCGTCCTCGAACCGGTAATCCTCGCCCACGATGAACGAGGCGTTCGTGTAATGGCGAACGTAGTCGTGCTGCAGCTTGTCGTTGGACAGCAGGTAATTGATCACTCCGGCCAGGAAGGCGATATCGGTGCCGGCGCGCAACGGGACGTACTCGTCCGACATCGCGGCCGAACGCGTGAAGCGCGGGTCCACCACGATCAGCTTCGCCTTGTTGTGTTGCTTGGCCTCGATCACCCACTTGAAGCCGCACGGGTGGGCCTCGGCGGCGTTGCCGCCCATGATCATCACGACATCGGCGTTCTTGATGTCCACCCAGTGGTTGGTCATCGCGCCGCGGCCAAACGTCGGGGCCAGACTGGCCACCGTCGGGCCGTGTCAGACACGTGCCTGATTATCGAATACGAGCATCCCCAGGCTACGCATCGTCTTGTGGGTCAGGTAGCCGGTTTCGTTGGAAGAAGCCGACGCGCACAGCATGCCGGTGGTCAGCCAGCGGTTCACCACCTTGCCGTCGGCGTTGTGCGTGACGAAATTGGCGTCGCGGTCGGCCTTCATCAGCTTCGCAATCCGCGACAGCGCCTCGTCCCAGGACACCCGCTTCCACTCGTTGGTGCCCGGCTCGCGCACTTCCGGGTACTTCAGCCGGTTCGGGCTGTGCACGAAATCCAGCAGTCCGGCACCCTTCGGGCACAGCGTGCCCCGGTTGACCGGGTGATCCGGATCGCCCTCGATGTGAATGATCGAGGTGGTCACGTTCTTGGCCCGGTCGCCAAGCCCGTACATGATCACGCCGCATCCGACCGCACAGTAAGGACAGGTATTGCGCGTCTCGGTGGTGCGAGCGAGCTTGAACTCGCGCGTCTCAGCCAGAACCCCGGTCGGCGAAAACCCCAGCATGGCCAGGCTCGAGCCGGCCAGCCCGGCGGCGCTCACCCTGAAGAATTGTCGTCGGTTCATATCCATGGAAAGGCCCCTTCACTCATTGCGTGTTCCCTCGACCGACCCCTGTGTCGGCCTTGCGCCAGCCGCGCAACACCCTTGCAGCGCGACCGGTTGAATTGGAATTCGTTTTGGTTAGTATCGTCCTGAAACGAATCAGGGTCCAGAGAGAGAGCGGTCGCGCTCATCGCTCGTTTTTGCGCCCGATGCTTGGCAATCGCCGCCCGGCGATTGGTTGAGGGACATTGTTGCGACGCAGCGGGTTGCATCTCGTTTGGAGGGCCCAATGAGGCAAGCTGTCGTAGAACCGAGCTCATTGTCGCGGAGCGTGCGTGGGATTGCCTCGCCGGCCGCCCTGTTCTGGCAGCGACAATTCGATCGGTTCGTCGCGCGGATGCGCGACCACGCGATACCGCTGCGCGTGCGGCTGTGGAACGGATTCGAGGCCGTGTTGGGGGACGAGCCACGCGTGACGTTCACGATTCCCAGTGTGGCGTCTTTGCGGCAGTTGATCCGCCCTTCGCTGGACCGGCTGGGAACGGCCTATGTAGAAGGCGTGATGGAGGTCGAAGGCAAACTCGCGGACATCCTGCAAGTGGCGATCCGCCTCGCCGCGCACAGCGCTCCGCGAACGCGCCGCGGACCGCGGATGTTCCGGCACACGCGCGCGGCCGACGCTGAGGCAATCCGCTACCACTACGACGTTTCCAACCAGTTTTACGCGCTGTGGCTCGACACGAACATGGTCTATTCGTGCGCCTATTTCCGCTCTCCCCAGGATAGCCTGGAGACCGCGCAGATCCAGAAGATCGATCATATCCTGGTCAAGCTGCGCGTGAAGCCGGGCGACCGCCTGCTCGACATCGGATGCGGCTGGGGAGCGCTGGTCATGCGGGCCGCGGAAAAGTTCGGCGCCAGGGCAGTCGGCGTCACGCTGTCGCCGAACCAATACGAGCTGGCGCGCGAGCGGATCGCCGCGGCGGGCCTCGCGGACCGGTGCGAGGTGCGGCTTGAGGACTACCGGGACGTGACCGGCAAATTCGACCGGATCGCCAGTGTCGGCATGTTCGAGCACGTCGGACTTCAACACCTGCGGGAGTATTTCGCCAAGATATGTTCGCTGCTGCAGGACGAGGGCACGGTGATGAATCATGGAATCACGACCGCTGATCCCGATTCGGCCGAGTCGCCGCTGGGCGCCAGCGACTATATCGAGCGCTACGTCTTCCCGCACGGCGAGCTGCCGCACATCAGCCGCACGCTGTACGAAATGTGCGCCGCCGGGCTGGAGCCGGTCGACGTGGAGAACCTGCGGCGCCACTATGCGCTGACCTTGACGCATTGGTGCGAGCGCTTCGAGGCCCACGATCAGCAGTTGCGCGAAATCGCCGGGGACAAGCGCTGGCGCATCTGGCGCATGTACCTGGCCGGCTGTGCCTACGCGTTCGCTCAGGAATGGACGGCCTTGCACCAGATTCTGGCCGTGAAGGCCGGCTCGGGCACCCGGGCACTGCCGTTGACACGCGATTACATGTATCCAAGCCCCTCTCCCTAGGGAGAGGGATAGCCACCACACCCCCCGTCGCGGCGAACACCGCGTTCGCGAGCGGGGCGGCGACCGCCCCGGGATTCAGACCAGCGCCCGCTTGAACAGGGCCAGCAACTCCTTCCAGGCCCGCTCCGCCTGCGCCTCGTTGTAAACGGGCTGGCCCTCTCGAGGAGGCATGTCCTTCACGCACCAGCCGTGCAGCGTGCCTTCGTAGACCTCGATCTTCGCAGGCAGGTGCGCGGCGGCAAATGCATCGGCGAGCTTGCGCTTGGCGTCGGGTTCGCGCTCATCGTCACTCGCTGCGATCCCGAAATAGAACTGCGCCTTCATCTTGGGTACCAGCAGATGAGGGCTGTCCGGCTTGTCCGTCACCAGCCCGCCGCCGTGGAACGATGCGCCCGCGCCGATCCGATCGGGCACCCCGGCGGCCGCCCTGATCGTGAACGGACCGCTCATGCAATAGCCTACGACCCCCATCTTGGCTTTCTTGTTCACGGCCGCCTGCGTATCGAGAAAGGCGGTTAACGCGACCGCATCCTGCATCACGCCATCGTTTGTCAACGGTGCGCGCAACTTCGTGAGCTTGGCCAGGTCGGCCGGGTTCTTGAAATCGAAATCGGGGCTGACGCCGGGAGCCCGCGTCGAGCGATAAAACGGATTCGGCACCAGTACGGTGTACCCCTCGGTGGCCAGGCGCCTGCCCATCTCGCGCATCGTCGGCCGCAGCCCGTACACATCCGGAAACAGGATCACGGCGGGCCAGGCGCCGTTGCCCTGCGGGCGCGCCAGCGCGGCGTCGCAAACGCCGCTGGGCGTCCGGATATCGACCATCTCGTCGCTCACCGTCGCAGCGGCCTGAGCGATGTCCACGCGGGCGCCGGCTGCGACGCACGCCGCCAGCGACAGGGACGTGAACTCGCGACGCGAAATCGAGTGGGCACCGGTCGCCTCGGTAAAACGCGTTCCAGGCTTCGTCATGGGTCTTTCCTCGTATTCTGCAGCCGAGATTGTGATGAAAAGATCCCTGGCACGTACGAATGCCTACGACGACGGCACAGGCATGTGGCCACTGCCCGAGGCGGATTTGCGCGAGCACGGGTTTCGGTTCACGATCGCCGATGTGCGGCCTACTCGTGATGTGCGTCCAGCGGCCGTGGCGGGCCTGTTCTACCCGGCCGAGCCGGAGGCCCTGCGCGCGCGTATCGCGCATTGCCTGAACGCATCCGGCCCATACGGTTCGGACGGTGCGGCGCGCCCGCCCAAGATGGTGATCGTTCCGCACGCCGGCTACGAGTACTCGGGTGCGGTCGCGGCGCACGCGTATGCGCGGTTGTCAGGCCGCCGCGACCAGGTCAAACGCGTCGTGCTGATCGGGCCCGCCCATCGAGCCGCCTTGCGGGCGATGGCGCTTCCCGGGGTGGATGCCTTCGAGACGCCGCTGGGCCAGGTGCCGCTCGACCAGGCCGCGACCGCCGACCTGGACGGGCTTGCACAGGTCCGGCGCGATGACTTGCCGCACGCCGGCGAGCACTCGCTGGAGGTGCAGCTGCCCTTCCTGCAGGAAGTGCTCGACGAGTTCACCCTGGTGCCGATCGTGGCGGGCGAGGCGCGCCCGGCCGAGGTCGCGCAGGTGCTGGTTCGGCTCTGGGGTGGCGACGAAACATGCATCGTCGTGAGCTCGGACCTGTCGCACTACCTTCCGCACGTGCGCGCCCAACTGGTCGATCGCGCGACCGCGCAGCAGATCCTGGAGTTCGACGCGCGCCTCGATCCACAGCAGGCCTGCGGTGCAACCCCGATCAACGGTGCGCTGCTGGCGGCCCGCGACCACGGCCTCGTGCCGCGGCTGCTCGATCTGCGCGATTCCGGCCAGATCACGGGCGACCTGCGCCGGGTGGTCGGCTACGGCGCTTTCGCGTTCGATTCCCCGTGATGGGCGCACAAGAAAGCTCCAGCGGCGCCGGGTACCCTGCGCGCTGGTGGCACCGGCTCGAGGACGGCCGCATCCAGTGCGACCTGTGCCCTCGCGACTGCCGTCTGCACGAAGGTCAGCGCGGCATGTGCTTCGTGCGCCGACGCGCCGGCGATGCGATGACGCTGACGACATACGGTCGCAGCTCGGGCTTCTGCATCGACCCGATCGAGAAAAAGCCGCTGAATCACTTCTTTCCGGGCTCGAGCGTGTTCTCGTTCGGCACCGCCGGCTGCAACCTCGCCTGCAAGTTCTGCCAGAACTGGGACATCTCGAAAAGCCGCGAGATGGACCGGCTGACCGATGCGGCCTCTGGCGGGCAAATCGCGCAACTGGCGCGAGACCATGCTTGCGTGAGCGTGGCGTTCACCTACAACGATCCGGTGATCTTCGCCGAATACGCGATGGACACCGCCGATGCCTGTCACGAGATCGGGTTGCGCGCGGTCGCAGTCACGGCGGGCTACATTCACGCCGAGCCGCGGCGCGAGTTCTACGCCAAGATGGATGCGGCCAACGTGGACCTGAAGGGATTCACCGAGGACTTCTACTTCCAGCAGACCGGAGCGCATCTGGCCCCGGTGCTGGACACGCTGCAGTACCTGCACCACGAAACGGATTGCTGGTTGGAGATCACGACGCTGCTGATCCCCGGTCTGAACGACAGCACGGCCGAGCTGGAGGCGTTGACGCGGTGGATCGCCGACCGGCTCGGGCCCGAGGTGCCGCTGCACTTCACCGCCTTCCATCCCGACTACAAGATGACCGACGTACCGCCCACCCCCGCTGCGACGCTGCATCGGGCCCGCTCGATCGGGATCGCAAACGGTCTGCACTACGTGTACACGGGCAACGTGCACGATGTGAAAGGTGGCACGACGTTCTGCCCGCGCTGCCGCGAACCGCTGATCGAGCGCGACTGGCACGACGTTTTGTCGTGCAGGCTCGACGCGCGCGGCCAGTGTCCGCAATGCGGGACGGGAATTGCCGGCCGGTTTGACGAGTTCAAGGGTGGACTTGGCCGGGGCCGCCGCAGGCGCGTTCGGGTCGCGGCCGCATGACCGAGCTGGCGGCGCCTCCGCCGCGGTCATGCAGTCAAAGAAGCCGCCGTCTCCTGGTGACGACGATCGTGCTGCTGCCGTTCGCGGCGCGGGCGCCGGGCCAGGTGCCGTTTGCGCGCCAACGCGAACGTATGCTGGACCTGATCGATGCGATGATGCGGGCCACCGGGGAGCAGACTGGGCGCATGCAGCTCAGCGCCCGTGTTCGCGATGCCATGGCTCGCGTTCCGCGCCACCGCTTCGTCCCATCGGCCCAGCAGGAATTTGCCTACGCGGACCGCCCTTTGCCGATCGGTGAAGGTCAGACGATCTCGCAGCCTTTCATCGTCGCGCTGATGACCGAGCTGCTGGACAGCGGGCCGGCCGATCGCGTGTTGGAGGTCGGCACCGGATCGGGCTATCAAGCGGCGGTACTGGCCGAGTGCGTTGCACAGGTATTCACGGTCGAAATCGTGCGCTCGCTCGGCGAGCGCGCGACCGCGCTGCTGTCCGAGCTCGGGTATCGCAACGTCCAGGTGCGCGTCGGCGACGGCTACCTGGGTTGGCCTGAAGCGGCCCCGTTCGACCGCATCGTCGTGACTGCGGCGCCCGATCACGTGCCGCATCCGCTGATCGACCAATTGAAGCCAGGCGGCCGGATGGTGCTGCCGGTCGGCCCCGATCAGGATCAGGAACTTCTGGTGATCTCGAAGCAGAGCGACGGGCGCACGGTGACCGAAAACAAGCTTCCGGTCCGCTTCGTGCCGCTGACGCGCGAGCGCAAGGCCGGCTAGAGACGCGAGCCACCGGGCGCAGCCACCCAATTGCGGCGGCTCGCCTTGGGAGAGCGTTGGCCGCTGGCCGAATCCGTGGATTTGGCGTCGGTTTCGGCCGGACACTGCGTTTGCAGTTTGCACGCGAAGTATCGTCTATAACCTGTTGAAGATGCGCGCTTTTTAGCGATTTAAGCTCCGCCCCGCGAGGCTGGAACGGGGCACTTTCCCCCTCAAGATGAAGATGGGTAAGCCGTTAAGAGATACATACGCCCTATTAGGTCGACCGAGGTGGCCAGCGGCGAATAGACAGGAGACCAGAGGAAATGACTCGGGTCGAGTCCTTGCGGGCCAGGATCATCCTCCAGTTCCTTGCCGTGCTGGCTCCGCTCACGCTCGTGCTGACCGGACAGACCTGGTTCGATCAGCAACGCGCGTCGGTCGTGCAGCACTCGCTCCAGGTGCGGCAGTTGTCGCTCGAGGCACAGGCCGCCTACGGCACCTTTGTCAACGGCGTCGTCGATTCCGTGGACAGGAACTATCTCGGCCCGTCGGCGATCGAGGGGCTCGAGCAGACGCGGCACGCGTTGCAGGGGATCGAGTTGGCAGACCCCGCCTTCGATCCGAGCACGACCTCCGCCCTGCTGAGCTCGATCTCCTCCCTGAACGCCAATTCCGGACTGAAGGCGCTGTCGGCGCAGAAAGACTCCATCTACCGGCTCGCCCAGGCGCTGCAGGCCTTGCAGCTGCAATACCAGAGACAGCACGAGGCCGCGATTCGTCTGGCGCTGGAAACGGCGCGAATCGAGTCATGGGTCGTGCCGTCCGCGATGCTCGCCACGCTGGTGCTGACGGTCGTATTCATTCGAGGAATGGTCGTCGGCCTGACCCGACCGCTCAGAAAGGCCGTCCTGGTCGCAAATCGCGTTGCGGAGGGCGAATTCGTTCCGCCCGGAGAGGTCGGCACGGAGCGCGACATCGGCGGCCTGCTTCGCTCGCTCGGGCGCATGAACCATAGCCTGTCGCGATACCGCAGCGAGGTCGAAGAGCATCGCAGCGAGCTGGAACGCAGGATTGCCGATCGCACGCGCGCGCTCGAGCTCGCGATGGCCGAGGCGCAGGCGGCGGCGCGCGCAAAAAGCGAATTCGTCGCCAACATGAGTCATGAGATCCGAACGCCGATGAACGGGATCATCGGCATGACGGAACTCGCGCTCGATACCGGGCTGAACGCGGAGCAGCGCGAATACCTGACGATGGTCAAGTACTCGGCGGACGCCCTGCTCTCGCTGCTGAACGACATCCTGGATTACTCGAAGATCGACGCCGGTCGTCTCAGGTTCGAGGCGCTGCCATTCTCGCTGCACGAGTGCGTGACGCGCGCACTCAAGTCCGTCGCCTCGCGGGCGCACGAGAAAGGCCTCGAGCTGATCGCCGCCGTGCTGCCGGACGTTCCGGACCAGGTAATCGGCGATCCGGTTCGTATTCGGCAGGTGATCCTGAATCTGGTCGGCAATGCAATCAAGTTCACCGATTCCGGCGAGGTCGAGCTGCGGATCGAAACCGTGTCGCAAGCCGAGGGGGCGGTGACGCTGCGCTGCTGCGTCCGGGACACCGGCATCGGAATACCCCCGGAAAAGCATCACCACATCTTCGAAGCCTTCGCACAGGCCGACTCGTCGACCACCCGCCAGTACGGCGGCACGGGTCTGGGTCTGACGATCTCGTCGCGGCTGGTCGAGTTGTTGGGCGGCAGCATCAGCGTGGACAGCGCCGTCGGGCGGGGCAGCTCCTTCAGCTTCACGATGCGCCTCGGGCTGCAAGCGGATACGGCGGGTTGCGGGCTGCGCCAGGACGCAGCTCGCTTGAAAGGCATGCGCGCCTTGATCGTCGACGACAACGCCACCAACCGCCGATTGCTCGAAGTGTGGCTCGCCAAGTGGGGCCTGCAACCGGTGTCGGTGGAAAACGGGCTCACGGCGCTGTCCGAGCTGGAGCGTTGCGCCAGGAACGGCTCGCCCTACAGCCTCGCGCTGCTTGACGGCTGCATGCCCGCGATGGACGGCTTCGAGGTAGCGCGGTCCATCAAGCGCTCGCCGGACCTGAATCGGACGGCGCTTGTCATGTTGACCTCCTCCGGCGCGCGCCATGATGCGCAGCGCTGCCGGGCGCTCGGCGTCAACGAATTCCTTTTGAAGCCGGTGTCGGGAACCGATCTGCTCGACGCGATCATCTCCGCGACGGATCCGACGATGGTCCGGGCGCAGGCGGTCGAAGAGCATCCCGGGATGCGCCTGCTGCGGGGATTGAACCGGCTGTCGATCCTGGTCGCCGAGGACCATCTGGTCAATCAAAAGTACGCGCTGCGTGTGCTCGAGAAGCTTGGGCACTCGGTCGCCCTGGCGAACGACGGCACCGAAGTGCTCACGATGCTGCGGGATTCCCGTTTCGACGCCATCCTGATGGACGTGCAGATGCCGAACATGAGCGGGCTCGAGGCGACCGCCGCGATTCGGGCCCGGGAGGCGATCGACGGGGGTCATATCCACATCATCGCGATGACCGCCAATGCGATGCAAGGCGACCGCGAAGCCTGCCTGGCCGGCGGAATGGACGACTACGTATCGAAACCGATCCAGATCGAGAACCTGATCGCGGCCCTGAATCGAATTGCCGGCCAGCCGCAGCCTCAAGCGCTTCAAATCCCGAATCGCGCCCGGGCCGCGCCGGAACCCGCTTCCTGCGTTTTCAGCAGGGACGCCGCTTTGCTGAAAATGGGCGGTGACGAGGAGCTTCTGAGGGAGGTCGTTGCGGCCTTTCTGGAGGCCTGTGAGCCAACCGTGAGCGCGGTGGAAGTGGCCGTGCAGGCGGGCGATCCCAAGGCGCTGCGGCGGGCCGCTCACACCCTGAAAGGCTCGGTCGCGACCTTCAGCACCGGCCCTCTGTATGAAACGGCGCTCGAGCTCGAGCAGTGCGGCCGCGACGAGTATATGGAGACCGTGCAGCAGTCCTATCGAAGGCTGCGCGGCGAACTCGAACAACTGCTGCCCGAACTTCGCGCGTTGTGCGCGCAGTCCGCGGTCAGCTGAATCGGACCCCGGCGAAGCAGCATGTCAGCAGTCCTCCAATCCCGTGACAACGGCGCCGATTCGCCGCTGATCCTGATCGCCGACGACGACAAGGCGACACGCGTCCTGCTGAGGCGCGTGATGGAGCGCGAGGGATACAAGGTCGTCGCGGCGGAGACGGGAGCCGAGGCGGTGCGTCTGTGTGAGTCCGTTTCAGCGGACCTGATCCTGCTCGACTACATCATGCCCGAGCTCGACGGCGTCGACGCATGCGCCCGGATCAGGACCCTGGAGCGCTACAAAGCGACCCCGGTCCTGATGATCACGTCGCTGGATGACGACGCCTCCATCCACCGCGCCCTGGTCTGCGGGGCGAGCGACTACGTCACGAAACCGATCCTGCTTCCGGTGCTACGGCAGCGCGTACGTCATCTGCTCGCCAGCCGACGAGCCGAGCGGTTCATGATGCACCTTGCCTATCACGACTCGCTGACCGCGCTGCCCAACCGGGAATACTTTCATCAGCGCCTCAGCGAGGTCCTGGCCGATCCCGAGATCCGGGCCGGTCGACACGCGGTGATGTACATCGATCTGGATCAATTCAAGATCGTCAACGACACCTGCGGCCATTCGGCCGGCGATCAGTTGCTGCGCCAGCTCGCGCACTTGCTCCAGACCACGCTGCGCCAGGATGACCTGGTGGCGCGCCTCGGAGGCGACGAATTCGGAGTGCTCCTGCTCGATTGCGACATGGACCGGGCTTGCCAGGTGGCGGAAAAGTTGCGCGAAGCCGTCGCCGGCTTCCGCTTCTTCTGGGAGTCGCGGATCTTCACGGTCGGAGCATCGATCGGAGTGGTTCCGATCGACGGCGATTCGATTCCGCTGGCGAACGTGCTGTCCGCAGCCGACGCCGCTTGTTATGCAGCCAAGGACTCGGGCCGCAACCAGGTCCAGGTCCACCGCCCGGAAAACGAGGAGCTGAGGCGGCGGCGGACCGAGATGAGCTGGGTCAACCGCATCACGCGCGCCCTCGATGACGGGCGCTTTCGCCTGCGCTATCAACCCATCGTCGCGCTTTCCTCATGCGCGGGCCCGCCCGAGCATTTCGAGATGCTGGTCTCGATGGTCGATGAAAATGGGCTGATCATCAGTCCGGATGCGTTCATTCCGGCGGCGGAACGTTACAACCTGATGCCTTCGATCGATCGCTGGGTCATCGACAGCGCGTTGCGGTTCGTCGGCAACCTGCCCGCCGACGCCCACCCTTTGCAGACATGCTGCATCAATCTGTCCGGTTCGTCGCTCACCGATGAGCAGCTGTTACCGTACATCCAGGGCAAGCTGGTCGAGTATGGAGTTTCTCCCAAGCTCGTGTGTTTTGAAATCACCGAGACCGCGACCATCGCCAACATGAATCGTGCGCTTCGCCTGATCAGCGAGCTGCGCGCCCGCGGCTGTCGATTCGCTCTCGACGATTTTGGGACCGGCCTGTCGTCGTTCGCCTATCTGAAACACCTGCCCGTCGACTTCCTGAAGATCGACGGCACGTTCGTCAAGAACATCGCTCGGGACCCGGTCAATCTGGCGATCGTCAAAGCGACCAACGAAATCGGACACGCTCTGGGGATCAAGACCATCGCGGAGTATGTCGAGGACGCGGAAACGCTGGAAGCCGTGCGCAACCTCGGGGTCGACTATGGCCAGGGCTTTGGCATCGCGCGGCCTCAGCCGTTGGAGACTTTCCAACTCCACGGGTACCCGGTCAAGGAAACGGCTTAAGACATCGGATTGGCCCGCTCTGCGCTGTCGGGCGGCAGCGGGACGAATTCGACGTCGTCATGAACGGGAAGCTTCATGCGCCCTTCGCGCCAGTCGGCCTTGGCCTGCTCGATTCTGGCGCGCGACGAGGAAACGAAGTTCCACTCGATGAAGCGTTCGCCGATCGGCTCGCCGCCCAGCAGCATGACCACGGCCGGCGTCACACAGCTGAAAACGATCGGCTGCCCGGATCCGAAGACAAGCAGGCGCCCCGCTTCGAATGTCCTGCCCTCCACTTCCACCGACCCGGCGGCAATGTAAGCCGCTCGTTCCGGGTACTGTGCATCGAGTTGCGCGCGCGTGCCCGCGGCGAGCCTCCAGTGGACATAGAACAGCGGCGAATGCGTCCGGACCGCGGCCTTGGCGCCGAACGCCTCGCCTGCGACCAGACGCGCCCACAGGCCGCCCGACTCGTACACGGGTAGGTCGCGCGACGAGTAATGATCGAACGCGGGCTCGATCTCCTCATACTCCCGCGGCAGGCCCACCCAGGCCTGGATGCCGTGCAAGCGCCCGCCCTCACGACGCGCGCGCTCGAAGCGCTCCGAGTGCGTGATGCCGCGACCGGCGCTCATCCAGTTGACCTCGCCCGGCCGAATCGCCTGTTCCGAGCCCAGGCTGTCGCGATGCATCACTTCGCCGTCAAACAGGTAAGTGACGGTCGACAGTCCGATGTGCGGATGCGGTCGGACATCGACCGAGCGCGGGATTCCCGGCGCGAAGTCGATCGGACCCATGTGATCGAAGAACACGAAGGGACCCACCATGCGGCGCTTCGCGAAGGGAAGCACGCGTCCCACTTCGAAGCCGCCAAGATCGCGGCGACGCTGCTCAATGACAAGCTCGATCATCTGTTCCCCCGGAAAGTCTAGCCATATTCGGCGACCAATGATGCACGACGCGCGTGACCAGGCTCGCTGGCGCAGTCACTCGGGCAAGGCTTTGCCGCGTGTCTCGGGCATGAACCACGGCACGATGAGCCCGACGACGTAGACCGATGCCAGCGTCATCGCCGCGCGCGGGATGCTCCCGAAGGCATGGATCAGCGTTCCCGCGAGGATCGGAAAAACCCACGCGATCAAGCGAGCGGCGTTGAAGATGAACGCGGCCGCGGTCGCCCGCACGCTCGACGTAAACAGTTCGGCCGGGTATATCGCCATCCACGAATATGCGCAGCCTAGCGTGAAGAACCCGTTGACGAACGAAGTCCACAGCAGCGTGTCGAGCGACTTCGTCCAAAGATATACCAAAGCGGTCGTGGCCAGCGAGCCAAGAAACGTCAGGAACAGGTACACCCGGCGACCCAGCAGATCGGCCAGGAAGCCCGACAGCAGGTAGGCGACGACCGCCCCGCACGTGTACAGCAGCACCGCGTGCAGTGCCGACTGCGCCGGGTTGGGCGCGGCCGCCGCGCTGGCCATTTGCGCTGCGAACTGGGGCAGCCAGCTCGAGATCGCCCACCAGCCGATCGTCGTGGTCATCGATAACAGAAAGGCAAGCAGCGCGCGTCTGCGGCCTTCGGGCTCGCGAAAGATCTCCGCCAGCGTAAACGGTCGCTTGCCGCGCGTGGGCGCGGTCGGCGCAGAGTCGCCCTGCTCGGTTGCGGCCCAGCGCTGCTGCAGGATCGCCTGCCGCCACCGGTCCGACTCGTCGATCGCACGCCGGATGTATAGGCAGAACAAGGCGGGCAGCGCGCCAATGACGAACACCAGGCGCCACGTATCCTGGCCGAGCGGATTGGTCCGGCTCAGCCCGAACCAGACCAGCGCAGCGATCAGCGTGCCGAAGCCGAATCCCGATTGCAGAAAGCCCGCCCCTTTCGGCCGCGCGTGGTTCGGCCAGGTCTCGGCCAGCAGCGCGACCCCGGTGCTCCACTCACTGCCCATCGCGAATCCGGTGATCAAGCGAAGGAAACAGAAGGTCCAGAAGTCGGTTGCGAACGCCGTGATCCCGCTGAAGAGCGCGTAGCCGAAGACCGAGTAGATCATCATCCGCTTGCGTCCCACGTAGTCCGCCAGGACGCCGCCTGCCAGGCCGCCGATCCCCCATCCCAGCAACGTCAGGCCAATCGCGACGCCGGCCCAGATGGCCCTTTCGGCAAACTGGACCGGCGTCAGCATCGACTTCAAGACGAAAGGGATCACGATCACCAGCGCGTACGCCTCGTAACCGTCGAACACCCAACCCAGGAAACTGGCGGTCAGCACGCGCCAGTGCTTCGGACTGAGACCGCTGTACCAGGAGAGCCTGCGGTCGATCTGCGGTACCGCCGTTGAGCCCATCACGCCTCCTTGATTCACACCGGTCTGCAGCCGGTTAGCCGTTCTTGGTGCTCGAACTACGTCGCTTCCAATAGAACCACGCTGCCTTGACCGCCGTCCGCACAGATGCTGACAATCGCGCGCTGTCCTGCCGGCCGCGCAGACAGTTCCTTCACGGTCTGGCTCAGGATCCGCGCTCCCGTTGCTCCGAAGGGATGGCCTAATGCGACGCTGCCGCCGTTCGGATTCATTTTTTCGCGTGAAAGCGTGCCCAAGGCCACTTCGACCCCAGCCCTGTGCCGCAGAAAGTCGGGGCTTTCCAAGGCCTTGATGTGCGCCACGACCTGGGCCGCAAAAGCCTCGTGGATTTCCCACAGATCGATGTCGGCATAGGTCAGGCCATTGCGTGCTAGCAGGCGCGGGATCGCGAAGGCCGGGGCCATCAGCAGCCCTTCCGTGCGCAAATCGATGGAGGCGATCTCCCAGTCGATCAACCTGGCCTTTTGGATGTTGGCCGGCAGTCTGGCCAGACCCACCTGCGAGGCCACCCAAAGACTTGCAGCGCCATCGGTCAATGGCGATGAATTTCCGGCCGTCAGCGTACCCCGGCCGCTGGTGCGATCGAAACTCGGCGGCAGCTTCGCAAGTTTCTCAAGGGACGTATCTTTGCGCGGGATGGTGTCGCGGCGCAGATCGCCGATCGGGATGACCAGGTCGTCGAAGAAACCTCGATCCCACGCCGCGACCGCGCGCTGGTGACTCTCCAGCGCGACCCGATCCTGCTCTTCGCGCCCTATCTGCCACTGCCTGGCCGTGACCTCGGTGTGCTCGCCCATGCTCATGCCGGTGGTGCGGTTGCTTACTGCGGGAATATAGAGCTTGACGTCGCCAAGCTTCAGATCCGAGACGTGCGAGATCTTCTGTCCGAGCGACCGCGCCTGCTGAAACTTGCGGACCCAGTCAGAAAGGGATTGCCCCAGGCCGAGCTGGATCCGGCTCAGGCTCTCAACGCCGCCGACCAGCGCGAGGTTGCGGTCGACCCCGTTGATCATGCCCGCCGCCTCGATCGCCCCGATCATGCTCGTCGAACACGCCATGATGGTTGAGAATGCCGGGATGGTCGGTGCAACACCGGCGTCCATCAGCACCTCGCGCGCGATGTTGCTCCAGGTCAGGTTGGGTACGACCGCGCCCCAGACGGCGAAGTCGGGCACTGCGCCGCCCAACCGTTCGATCATGTGCCGTACCACGGGAACGGAAAGACTGAGCGCATCGAATTTGCCGAGCGGGCCATCGACCTTCGCGAAAGGCGTGCGGACGCCTGCGGCAAACCAGACTTCTGGGCCAATCGCAGCGCGCATGGATATTTCCTTTCAATCTTTCCCGCCGAAGCGCTCGGTGCGGATGAGTCCGGGGGGCACGGCCTCCAGAACCAGACTGCTGGTGACGGCTTCGACGAACACATTGGAGCCGCAAACGTAGATTTCGCGCGGCGAGCGCCCCCAGCGCGTCAATATCTCGTGCAGCAGCGGCCGGTCCAGGCGCCGGTCGAGGTCTTCAGGACGGTGTCGCGCCCCGCGCGTTGTCGTCGCGATAAAGGTGAAGTCCGCTTCGCGCGCCTGGATGCTCAGCAGCTCGTCGCGAAACACCAATTCCTCCCAGGTGCGGGCCGAATAGACGAGCAGCACCGACGTCTTCGGTTCGGCGGCCGACCAGCCGCGCACGATCGCCATCAGGGGCACGACGCCGGAGCCGCCGGCAATCAGGAGAATCGGGCCACCGTCTTCGACGCGCCAAACGAAGTGGCCGCCGATCGGGCCGCGAACCTCGATCGTGTCTCCGGCTCGCGCCACGTCGTGAAAGAACGGCGAGACTTCCCCGTCGTCCAACTGCTCGATAGCGAGCTCCATGAGCCCGGTCCCGGGGGCCGAAGCGATGGAGTAGCTGCGTTGTGCCTGATAACCGTCGGGTGCCGTCAGCCGGACGTCCACGTGCTGCCCTGCCACATGCGGCGCCAGTCGGGTTCGCAGGAAGACGCTGGTGACGCGAGGCGTGCGCGGCACGATCCGCTCGATGACCGCCTGCTCCCAGCGCACTGGCGTGACGGAGGTCTCCACCGTCATGGGTCGTTCGTGTAGCGTTGTTCGCGCCACGGGTCCCCGTACATGTGATAGCCGCGCTGCTCCCAGAACCCCGCCTCGTCACGCGCGGTGAAGCGAAGACCTTTGATCCACTTCGCGCTCTTCCAGAAATACAGATGAGGGACGAGAAGTCTTGCCGGGCCGCCATGCTCCGCCGCTAGCGGCGCGCCTGCAAAGCGGGTCGCAATCATCGCCTTTCCACCCAGCAGATCCGCGACCGGCAGGTTGGTGTCGTAGTCGTCGTGCGATTCGGCCAGCAGGTACGCGCTCGGAGGCGTGACGCCTGCGCTTTGGAACAGATCGTCGATGGTGACGCCACTCCAGGTCGTATCCAGCTTGGACCATTTGGTTACGCAATGGATGTCGCCGCGCCAGACCGTCTGAGGCAGGGTCTCGAACTGCGCCCAGGTCCACTGCGCCAGAAGCTGCGATCCGTCGTGGATGGTGAATCTCCAGATTGCGGGATCTACGCTCGGCGTCGGTCCTTTGGCCAGCACCGGAAAGTCCTCCGTCGGGTGCTGCCCGGGTGGCAGGCGCTGCGCTACTTCGTCGCTCGGCCGCCGTCCGAAAAATCCGCGTGTAGTCATCAAATATCCCCTGTCGACATCACAGGCCGGAGTCGTCTAGATTGCGACATCGTCTTCGACATCCTCCCACGGGCGTATTCTCGCTGATCCTAGCGACGGCCCCAGTCCTCGTGCCTGCCAAAGACGATATCGGTCGCTACCGCGCGAACCTGCAGGGCGAGATCGACAGCGCGGCCGTGTACCGGGCGATGGCCGAGCTTGAATCGCAACCGGAGCGCGCCGACGTCTATCGGCGCCTGGCGACGGTCGAGGAAATCCACGCGTCCTTCTGGCTGAAGCGGCTGGCGGACCTGGGCGCGCCGCGACGCGCACCTCGCCCGACTTGGCGCACCAGGTTGCTGATCCTGATCGCTAAGCGGTTCGGCCCGGACGTCGTAGTACCCACGCTGCGTACGCTGGAACAAATCGATCGGGACCATTACGACGACCAGCCGGAATCGCGCAGCACCGGGATGCCGGCCCAGGAGCGATCGCACGCGCGCGTACTGAGCCGCTTGAGCGGTGCGGCGCGCACGACGTGGGACGGGGCCGCCTATTCCCGGTTCGAAGGACGCCACGGCGCCGGCGGCGGTAACGCACTGCGTGCGGCGGTGCTCGGTGCCAATGATGGGCTCGTCTCGAACCTGAGCCTGGTCATGGGCGTGGCGGGTGCTGCGTTTTCAAACCATACCGTTCTGGTGACCGGCCTGGCCGGACTGGTCGCCGGCGCGTGCTCGATGGCGATGGGCGAGTGGTTGTCGGTCCAGAGCTCGCGAGAGCTGTATCAGAAGCAAATTGCCACGGAGGCCGACGAGCTCGCCCAGGTGCCCGACGAGGAAAAGGAGGAGCTGGTCCTGATCTATCAGTCCAAGGGGATGGACCGTGCCGCGGCGGAACAGACCGCCGAACGCGTGATGGCGCACAAGGACGAGGCGCTCGACACCCTGGTGCGGGAGGAAATCGGCGTCAATCCGAAGGAACTCGGCGGTTCTGCGTGGTCAGCTGCTGCAGCCTCGTTTTTTGTTTTCATGATCGGCGCCATCTTCCCGGTCATTCCGTTTTTCATGCTGGGCGGAAACACCGCGGTCATTGCAAGCCTCGTCGTCAGTGCTCTTGCGCTGTACACAATCGGCGCCGTGACCAGCCTTTTCACCGGCCGCAGCGTTATCTTCTCGGGCCTGCGCCAACTCGCGATCGGGCTTGCCGCGGCTGCCGTGACCTTCGGATTGGGTCGACTTCTGGGACTGTCGATCGCTTAGGCATGAACGATTCGCACCTCCTTCCTCAACTCGTATGCCTGGCGCTCAGATCCACCCCTTCAGACTGTGAGCGTTCAGCGCCTCGAGAGGCCTGCCTCATACGCTCGAACCATATGTAGACCACCGGGGTCGTGAAGAGCGTCAAAGCCTGCGACACCAGTAGGCCTCCGGCTATGGATATGCCCAGGGGAACCCGAAGCTCGGACCCGGGCCCAGTTCCCAATGCAAGCGGAAGCGCCCCCAGCAGGGCTGCCATGGTCGTCATCATGATCGGTCGGAACCGCAGCAGCGCACCCTGGTAGATGGCTTCGCGTGGCGATAACCCCTGCTCGCGTTGCGCCACCAGCGCAAAGTCGATCATCATAATGGCGTTTTTTTTCACGATGCCGATGAGAAGGAAGATGCCAATCAACCCCATGACCGACAGATCGTATCCGAAAAGGATAAGCGCAACCAAGGCTCCGACGCCTGCGGAAGGCAGCGTCGAGATGACGGTCAACGGATGAATGGCGCTCTCGTACAGCACTCCGAGCACGATGTAAACCGCGACCAGAGCCGCGACGATCAGCCAAGGCTGGCTTTTGAGTGAGCTCTGAAAGGCTTGCGCCGTCCCCTGGAAACTGGCGACGACACTGGATGGCTTACCCACCCTCCCCTCAGCGATGCGCACCGCGTCGACCGCATCACCCAACGCATAGCCAGGTGCCAGATTGAACGAAAGCGTGACCGACGGAAACAACGCTTGATGGGTAATGATCGGCGAAGACACGCCATCAACGACCGTTGCGAGAAGACTCAGCGGAACCAGCTGGTTCGAAATCGATGATCTTAAATAGAGATGCTTCAGCGCCTCGGTAGAAAGCTGAAAGCGCGGATCCACCTCCTCGACGACGTGGTACTGATTCAATTGGGTAAACAGCGTTGCAACCTGTCGTTGCCCAAACGCATCATAGAGTGTATCGTCGATCGCTTGAGTGGTGATACCCAAGCGTGAAGCCGTGTCTCGATCAATTTTCAAGGTTGCTGTGGTCGCGGAAGCCTGCGCATCAGAAGTCACGTCGCGCAACTGGGGCAGGGATTTGAGCTTCTGAAGCATCACCGTCGCCCACTTGTCCAACTCGGGCACATCGGCATCCTTCAAGGTATATTGGTACTGCGATGCGGTGATCCGGCCTCCAATTCGGAGATCTTGGCGAGGCTGAAGGTTGAGGGAAATGCCTTCGACGCCGGCCACGCGTCGCTTGAGACGGTCAGCGATCTGCGCGGCCGTAGAGGCGCGGTGCCCGAACGGTTTCAGGCTGACCATCACCCGCCCCTGGCTGATTGTCGGATTCGCCCCGATCCAGTAGCCCACATCTGCGACGTCGGGATCTGCCATGACGATGTCGCCGATGCGTTGCATTCGGCTTGACATCGCATCAAACGAAATGTCGGGTGATGCTTGCGTGAAGCCGTCGATGAGCCCGGTATCGACCGCCGGGAAGAAACCCTTGGGTACCAACGCGTAGAGCGCGCCGGCGAGGCAGACGGTCGCGAGCATGATGACGAGGGTCAGCCGCTGATATTGGAGCACCGTGCTTAGCCACCGCGCATAGGTGTCGTTCACGCGATCGAAAAATCGCTCGGACCACTGGTACAGGCGCCCTCGTGCACGTGAAGGCTGATGACGAAGCAGCCACGCGCACGCCATGGGTGTCACCGTCAACGAGAAGATCCCGGACATTAGAACGGCGACGCTGATGGTCACTCCAAATTCGCGAAAGTACCGCCCAGTGACCCCTCCCATGAATAGAACCGGAATGAACACTGCCATCAGCGACAGCGTCATCGAAACGATCGTAGAGGCAACTTCTCTAACGCCCCCGACGGTCGCTTGCATCCGTGGCTCACCGCGTTCCAGGTGGCGCACGACGTTCTCGATGACCACGATCGCGTCGTCCATGACGAAACCCACTGCGATAGTCAGCGCCATCAACGACAAGTTGTCGACGCTGTAATGAAGCACATACATGACGGCAAACGTCGCGATCAGCGACAGCGGAATCGTCAGACTGGGAATTGCCGTTGCGCGCAGGTTGCGCAGGAACAGAAAGATGACACCGACCACAAGGCCGATGGTGAGCAGTATGGTGAACTCGACGTCGTGCACCGACCCCCGGATCGTCTGGGTGCGGTCGCTCACGATGCGCAGCTTGGCGGCCGGCGGCAACAGGGCCGCCAGCTCAGGTAAGCGCTCTTTGATCTGCTGGACCGTACTGACCACATTAAAGCCGACCTGTTTATGGACGTCGATGAGGATCGCACGCTTGCCCTGCACCCAGGCCGCGGTTTGCATATCCTCGGCGGCGTCAATAACGCTGCCAAGTTCCCCCAAGCGGATCGGAGCGCCGTTGCGGGAAGCCACCACCAGCGAGCGGTAGCCCTCGGCGTTCAGGATCTGGTCGGTCGCCTGCAGCACGACCGCTTGATGGGGGCCGTTGAGAGTACCCTTGGGACTGTTGACGCTGTGGCTGCCTATGGCGTCGCGAACATCTTCGAGAGTCAAACCCATGCCCGCCACCCGATCTGGATCGAGCTGCACACGCACCGCGGGACGCTGCTGGCCATGGTAGTCGATGAACCCAACCCCGGGCATTTGCGTGAGTTGCTGGGTGATAAAGTCTTCGGCATACCGGCCAAGTTCCGGCAACGACAAGGTATCGGAGGTCAGGGCCAGTGACAGCAAGGGCGCGTCAGCTGGATTGACTTTGTAATAGGTCGGCGGGCTGGGCAGATTCTTGGGTAATGTTCCTTGCGCCGCATTGATGGCCGTCTGCACATCCTGGGCAGCGCCGTCGATGTTTTTGCTGAGGTCGAATTGGAGAGTTATCGCTGAAGAGCCCAGCGCACTCGATGAAGTCATTTCGCTAGTGCCCGGAATGACCGAGAACTCCCGTTCCAGAGGCGTAGTGACGGAGGTCGCCATGGTCTCGGCACTTGCGCCCGGAAGGTGAGCCACCACTTGTATCGTTGGGAAATCGACCTGCGGCAGCGGCGCCACCGGCAGGAGAAAAAAGGCGAGCGCTCCAATCAGCGTCACCCCCAACGCCAGCAGAGAAGTGCCGACGCGGCGGCGGATAAATATCTCTGAGAAGGTCATGGTGTGGCTTGAGCGCCAATCGCTTCGCTGGATGCCCGCCTCACCTCAACCTTGGCCCCGGGAGAAAGCCGGGCCTGCCCCTCGAGAACCACTGTCTCCGCCGGGGTAACGCCGGAGAGGATCGCGGCCAATCCTTCGACCGTGGGACCGACCTTCACGGGGCGCGACTCAGCTGTGCCATCTGGCGCCAGCACATAGAGGTAGGTGCCATTGGCGCCGGTCATCACGGCTTGGGCGGGCACCACGACCGCGTTACGCTCGGTACGCAACAATAGCCGGGCCGAGACGAATTCGCCTGGCCAAAGAGCACGGTCATTGTTTGCAAAGGAAGCCTTGAGGCGAATTTGCCCCGAACTCTGGTCCACTTGGTTATCCACGACCTCCAGCTTGCCATCGGCCAAGTGGCGTGTGCCGTCCCTGGTATAGGCCGCAACGGGTAGCTTGCCCAGAGCCTGCTGCGCAAGAATTTCCCCTATCTCGTCCTGGGGCAGAGAAAAAATGACCGCGATCGGATGCATTTGGGCGATGGTCACCAGTCCGTTTGCATCGGTGGTGTGGACTATTGAACCGGGATCGACCTGGCGCAGGCCGACGCGGCCGGCTATGGGGGACGTGACCGTGGTGAATTCGAGCTGCAGTGCGGCCGTGTCGACCATGGCCTGGTCGGCCAGAACGGCTGCTGTCAGCGATGACACCTCCGCCTTCCACGTGTCGACGTTTTGGCTTGGAGCGGCCCCCAATTCAGCCAGGTTGGTATAGCGCGTCAGCTCTAGCTGCGAATTGGCGAGCTGCGCCTGGTCCTTTCGAAGATTCGCCTGCGCTTGTTTCAATTGCGCCTGAAAAGGACGCGGGTCGATCTGCGCCAGCACATCCCCAGGCTTGACTTCCTGACCTTCGACGAAATTCACCCGCACCAGTGCGCCGTCGACCCGCACCTTGATGTTCACGACGTTTAGCGGCTGGACCGTGCCGATGCCGTAGAGCCAGATCGGCAAATCCCTTAAGGTCGGCGTTCCCACGGTCGCCGGCACTGCGGGCGTAGATACCGCGTGTTGCGATGTCCGCCCTTGGGTCAGCCAGAAGGCAAGGAACGCGGCGCCCAGCAAGAATCCAATGACCGCGATTGCTACCCGCCGCTTCCGGATATTGGAAAATGCTCTGTTCATCGCTGCTGCCAGCCGCTGCAAATGCCCTTGCAGCAGCGGATCCTCGGCCTGATAGAGACCGCGTCGGCTGTCCGGTACTGACAGGAAGGTTCCGCACCGAACCCAACCCGAGCCTCTGCCAGCATTTCTGCGCGCCGCACCGAGTCTACCTCAGCTTGGTCCACGGCCTCCGGTTCGTTGAGGTGCGGCGGAGGGACGGGCTCGTTGAAACCGATCCAATCAGGAGTGACTTGCCTGGATAGCCCACAGCCGCGCAAGGTCGCCGACGCCGTCGGCGCTCTTGATGGACTTGAACACCTCGATGGCCTTGCTCTTGTTGCTGCCGATGAGGTACGCCTGCCCGAGATGCAGCTTGGCCTCCTCGGCGTGCTTGAGCCCGCCCTTGGCAATGCCCTTGTCGATTAGCTCGATTCCCTCGTCGACGCGTCCCACCGAAACCAAGGCCTGTCCGGTGCTGACCAGAGCTTCGGCGTTTCGGCCAATGACGTCTGCATTGAGCGACTTCTCGTCCTCGGCGGCCTGCCTATTCGCCATATCGCGCAGCCGCTTGTGCCGCCCGGCTTCCGCTCCAGTTCCGAGCTTGCCGGCGGCGTAGCCGGCCTCCACAACCTTCCTTGCTTCAGCTGGCAGTCCGTCCTGCAGTGCGAGCTCCGCCATCTCCAGATATTGCGCCGGCTCGTTCAGCGTCCCGGTGACGATTTGCAAACGGTAGACGTCGAGCACCAGACGATTGGAAAAGCCGGGCTTGTTCTGAATCCGCGCCAACATCTCGGCCCAGTAGTCCTTCTTCGGGTGATGGATCAGCAGTTTTTCGAGCGTGCTCATGTATCCCGCATCGTCTTTAAGCTTTGCATAGCTGGCCGCCAGCATCCTGAGTGTGGACTCGTCCACCAAAGGGACGGACTGTTCGACGGCCTGGACCTTTTGTTGCATATCCCTTACCAGGCCAGCATAGTCACCGCTCAGGTAGTGGGCACTGGCCTGCAGACTGTTCATCTGTTCGCTGCTGCCGCCCTCCTTGAAATAGCGCTGCGACCATTCGATCGCCTTGGCGTAGTCTTTTGCCCGGTACGACACGTTCGCGATGGCCTCGAGTATTTGCAGCTTTTCGGCCGTCTGCATCCGGCCACTGGTCAGTACGGCCTCGAAGGACCTGGTGGCAGTCGCATCGTCGTCGGCACCCGCAGCGGCGCTGCCACGCATTCGATCGAGGATGTAATTCTCGTACGGCGTGCGGTCGCTTACGGCGTCCGCTTCGCGGACCTTGCCCAGCGCATCCTTGTACTTGCCTTCTTTCAGCAACTCCTGCGCGGCCTGCAGCGGTTTACCGATCTCCGGGCGCAGCGTTTCCTGCGCCTGTGCCAGGCCCGCCGCCAGCATCAGCGCAGCCACGAACAATCGTGCGTTTCCTGCCATGGCGCTCACTTGATGAACTGCTCGTTGCCGATCATGCCGATCTTCTTCAGGCCCAGGCGCTGGGCGGAAGCCATCACCGCGGCCACGCGGTCATACTTCACCAGCTTGTTGGGACGCAGATGGACCTCGGGCTGGATGGCCTGGGCGGCCTTTTCCTTCATCCTTGATTCCAGCGCCGCCCGATCGGCGATGACCTCGCCGTTCCACAACACGGTGCCGTCGAAGTCGACATCAATACGAACGATCTCGGGTTCCGTCGTTGCGGGCGGGGCTTTGCCCGACGGCAGGTTGAGGCTGACCGAATGCAATTGGATCGGAATCGTGATGATCAGCATGACGAGCAGGACCAGCATCACGTCGATCAAGGGCGTGGTGTTCATTTCACCCATGACCTGTGGCCGACCCTTCTTTCCCCCATTTTGAGCAAGGCTCATTCCCATGGTCATCTCCCCATTTGCCGTGCCGGTGGTTCGGTCACGAAAGCGACCTTTGTGATGCCGGCACGCTGGCAAGCGAAGATGATCCGGCCTATCGCCTCGTAGCGGCTCGCGCCGTCGCCCCGGATATGCACCTCGGGCTGCGGGACCTTGACGGACTCCACCTTCAATCGCTGCAGGAAGGCAGACGCGTCCGGAATGTGCAGATCGTTCCAGTAGATGTCTCCATCCTTGTCAACCGATACAACGATGTTCTCGGGCTTGCTCGTGCGCGGCTGGTTCGACTCCTTCGGGAGGTTCAGCTTGATCGACGTCACTGCCACGGGAATCGTGATAAGGAAAATGATGAGCAGGACCAACATCACGTCCACCAAGGGAGTGGTGTTGATTTGCGAGTTGCATTGACTGACGCCTCGAGAGGCGCCCACGCTAATGCCCATCAGGCTCTCCTCACGCGGCCGCCGGGGCAGCCAGAAGCATGGCGCGCAACTTCGATCCGAACGTTGTCACGTGATGCAATGCGCTCGTGTTGCGACCGACCAGCCAGTTGTACCCAAGCACTGCGGGCACGGCTACCGCCAGGCCAAGAGCGGTCATGATCAGAGCTTCGCCGACCGGACCGGCTACCTTGTCGATGCTCGCCTGGCCGGCGACGCCGATTGCAGTGAGCGCATTGAGGATTCCCCAGACCGTGCCGAACAGACCGATGAAAGGACTGGTCGAGCCCACCGTGGCAAGGAAAGCCAGGCCCTTTTGCAAGCGATGCTCCACGTCCTCATTGGCCTCTTCAAGCGACGTGGTGATCCAGGAACTGAGGTCGACTCCGGCCAGCACCCCTTCGTGTCGCTTGCTGGCTTCGATGGCCGTATCGGCAATAAAGCGGAAGGCGCCTTCTTTCGCCAGCCCTTCGGTTCCTTTCTGCAGTGTTCCCGACTTCCAGAAGGTCGAGCCTGTTCCGACAGCCTTGGCTTCCCTCAGCAGCTTGCGCTGCTCGAGCAGCTTTGCGACCAGGATGAACCAGGTGCCCAGAGACATGATCATCAAGACACCCAGCACGCCCTTGGACACCAAGTCGCCGTGCCGAAGGATGTCTTTCAAGCCATAGGGGTTATCGAGCGACTCCGCGGCACCTGCGAGGGCAGTTGCCGCATTCACCGGCTCGGATTGGGCGCGCGCGACGGTGGTAGCGCCCAGCGCCAGCCCAGCGACCAGTAGCAGAGTCGCCGGAAGCATGGTCAGTCGTGTGGTGGTGGACATTTCTTCTCCAATCGTCGTGGATGGTTCGAGGACAAAAGCGGTTAAGCGGGCTCCCGGTCGCCCTAGCGGGACCTGAAGACGAATGGCACCTGGACCGCGACGTCATGCCCCAGGCCCGCGCACTTGTATTGGCTGACGATTTTCATGCTTCCCTTTGCAAATACGGGGTGCGAGGCGCTGAGCGCCGTGACGTCCTTGACCTCGCCGTTTGCACCCAGAGTGAACTGGATCAAGGCGCTGCCCTCTTCGAGCCCCGCGCGGATCGCTTCACGTGGGAATCCGGCATCGCCCATGACCTTGGCGTAGTTGGAACACGCGACCGAAGCCGACACAGGCGCTGGTGCCGTTGCGGGCGCCGGTGCCGTGGCCCGAGGAGCTACCGCAGGCACCACGGGCGGGGGCTCGGCGACGACCGCACTGATGGTCGTTTGTGGCGGCGGCGGGGCCTGCACCTGCACCTCGGGTGGAGGTACAAAAGCGGGCGGAGGCGGCGTGAACTTGGGTGGCGGCGGCAACTCGATCACTTTGGGCGGAGGCGGAGGCGCTTTAACCTCATCGATGATCTTGGTCTCGATGGGCGCATTGATTACCTGCATGACCTTGTGCCCGAGCCCATTCATCAGCGCCCACAACAGCACAATGTGGAAGGCAACGGCGACGCCAATGCCGGCCGTCGATATGGTCGCGCTCTTCTCGGGTTGGACGAAGCTCATCGGATAAACCCCGAGAAGGGTTGAAGGGCCCCCAACAACGTCATTTTGTTGCCTCCTCGAGTCCCGTCGGCCTCAACCCGCCGATGGCATGGTGAAGGACCCTTGGCATCTTCAGAACTTCACGTTACCCATGACATATACCAGGCGACCTATCGGCGAATAGGTCGAGACGTCTGCGTTGTTGTCGGTGTAAGCCTGCGGAGCGAGCGGTGGCATCCGATTGGCAATGTTGTTGACGCCCATCGCGACGGCCCAGCCCTTGATCGGGCGGATCGTGCTGCTGGGCGTGTCATCGGTATACGCGGCGCGCAGATCCCAGGTGATGTAGCTCGCGACGGGGAGCGCCTTCAGTGTCTTGCTGTTTTCGTAAACGATGCCGCCAGGGCCGATGTCGGTCACCGAAGAAATGAACGTGTTGCCGAGCGTTACGTCGTATTTTTCAAGCTTCCAGTCGAGGGTCGAATAGAAGCGAACGCGTGGTACCGTGCCCTGGACGCCCGTGCCGCCGTTGGTGACGGTGCCCGCGTACTCATAGAACTTCTGGCCCGGCAAAGCCTGGAACTGGTAATGCAGGAAGATCGCGCCGGTCGTGCCTACCGTGAAGGTTCCAAGGCCGTGTGCCGGCAGTTCGTAGTCGACGCTGACGTTGATCGAGTCTTCCTTCACGCCGCCCAGATTGCGGAACTGGTCGATCGCGTACAGGTTCAAGGAGTTGCCGCCCCCGCGCAGGTACGCGCCCAGTGAGCCCGGCGTTCCGAAAGGCTGCGTCGCGCCGGCCGAGCCCGGGAAATTGCCAAAGCCGAGATTGTTGTAGAACGGCGAGGCCGATCCCAGCTGGTCGATGCTTTGCAGAATATTCGTGAAGCCGATCCCGCCCGGATAGCCCTGCTGGCGAATGTCCGAAAAGTCGACCGTCACGTTAAGCCCCGCCAGCGCTTGCGGCGAGATCGCAAAGCCGACCGAATACGACTTCGCCTTGCTGGGTTCCAGCTTCGGGTTGTTGCCGTCCTCGCCGTTGATTTGGTCGCCGGCGATGCCGAACACGGACTGCACGACGCCAGGGCCGACGAGCCGCGTATCGGTTGGGCCATTCAAGGCAAAAAGCGTCGGAGCGGTAAACGATTTTGCGTAGGTTCCGCGAACCGTGACCTGCGGGTTGACCGGTTGCCAGCGGAAACCCAGTTTTGGAACCACGGAGCCGCCCGCATCGCTGTAACGTTCGGCACGTGCCGCGCCGATCAAGTCGAACGCGTGCACACCCGGCAGTTCCATGCTCGGGCTCGTCAGCGGTGCACGAAACTCCGCGAACGCGGCGCTGATGTGCCGACTGCCGCTGAACGGATCCGCAAAGGTGCCGCCGATCCAGCGCTGAGCAGTTGGACCCGTGTTGAGCCCATTCGGGTCCGTCTGACCCGACAGGCTCTCGCGGCGGAAACTGGCACCGACCGCCACACGGAACTTGCCCGCGGGCAAACTAAAGGGTGCTCCGGCGACCTTGGCGTCGATCGACGCAAGGCGGCTGCCAGCGTTGATGACTTCGGTTCCAAAGAGATTGGCGAGCGATCCCGGAACTGCGCCGCTGGCGCGTGCAAACGGGTCGAGCGCGGGTTGGAGGACCCGGCCATTGTTTTCGCTGAACCCGGGCGCGACGAGACTAAATTTGCCGCCTGCCGTCGGGTTGCCGTTGGCGTCGTAGCCACCGGCGATCGCGCGCGGGAGGTTCGGTTTGTAGATCAGATTCGTCTGCCGCTGGGTCAGCAGGCTTTGACTGTAGACATAGGCCGTCTCCCAGTTCCAACCCCACAAGTCGCCACGCAGGCCCGCAGTAACGCGCGTGCCTTCGGCCGTGTCATAGAACTGGTGCGGATAAGGCGTGTAGCCGACCTGGACCTGCGGAAACGCGGTCGTCAACGGGTTATACGGAGCCCCGGCGGGCACCGTCACCGAGGTCACAATCGGGATGAACTGCGTGAAGCTGTCGGTCTTCGATAACATGGCGTCGCCGAACGCCGTCAATTTCCCGCTCGACTGCAGGTCGGTTTCGAAAGTCGCGACCAGCGAGTTCTGGTCCTGGCGCAGCAGCAGTGTCTGAAACGGCGACAAGTCGTAGGACGCCTGAACGCTTTTCGGGGTCGCCGGAATATAGGTGCCGTTGGCGATCAGCGCTGCGACCGAGCCTGCGGTTGCAGCGGTGCCCGTCGGGTTGGTGTCGCGCGGTGAACCGAGGCCAGGAGCCAGCAATGCGCCCGGGTTCAGTCCGTTCGCCCCAACCGCCCCGGGCACGGCCGCCGTGCGACCGGCCAACGGTGAAGGCGACGAAAACGGACGCTGGTTCTGAAACAGCGGGTCGGTGTGCGAAACACTTCCAGTCAACGTAACCTTGACCCCTTTCAGGTCTGCCCCGCCGACGAAATAGACCGAGTTCTCGTTGTAATTGCCGTCGGCGAATCCGAGGCGGCTGCCGACCTCCAGGCCCTCGGTGTTCGATTTCAAGATGATGTTAACTACGCCGCCAATGGCATCGGAACCGTAGATCGCCGACGCGCCGTCGGTCAGTACCTCGATGCGATCGATCGCCGCGGCCGGGATCTGATTGACATCGACGAAATTCTTGCCGCCGATCGCATTGATGCCGCTGGTTGCGACGCGCCGGCCGTTGACGAGCACGAGCGTGTCGAGGTTGCGCAGCTGCACCTGCGATCCACCCGCAGTGTTCTGATTGTTATTGTTGGCGTTGCTGTTGCCTGCATTGCTGCGGCCGGCGAAAGACGGCAGCGACTTGCGCAGCACCTCCAGCACGTTGGAATTGACGCCTGCCCGATCGATCAGATCCGCCCCCAGCACGCTGACCGGAACCGCCACCTCGTCGGGAGCAGTCGGCAAGTTGGACCCCGTGACGACGACCGCTTCCAGCGCCGTGGGTTTCGTCGATTCCGCGGTGGCAGCGGCCACCGCCGCGGGCTGCGCTTGCGTCGACTCGGGGCTGGTAGCGGCCGGCGCCGCCGGCTGCGCTTGCGTCGATTCGGGGGTGGTGGCGGCCGGCGCCGCGGGCTGCGCTTGGGTCGACTCGGGGCTGGTGGCGGCCGGTGCCGCCGGCTGCGCAGCGTCAGTCTGCGCGAGCACAGGCGTCAGCGCGCCGATGCTGATGGTCGACGTCAGGATCAGCGCGCGTACCAGCGACGCAGATCTTCTTTGCTTCTGGAGCTTTTTCAATTCTGTCTCCCCGTTGACTTGTTTCGTTGGCTTCTCGGCCAATCTTGCGGCGATCGACCTCTAATGCAGCGTCGCCGCGCCGCCGTATCGCCCGGTCACTGCTTGACCAGCACCCGCCGCGACCCAAGGTAACTCTCTGATGATGCCCGCGATGTGGAAATGCAAGCATCGATCGCCCAGCATCGCGAGCAGATGAAGGACGACACGGCCAAGGCGGAAGCGGGCAAGGGTCAACATTTGGCCGGTCGACAAGTTACGCTCTCAAGACACTCAGATTGACTGAACAGTGTTGCGGCAGCGTAGTGCGCCGACCTAAACGCTGGCTGACCGTGGGCTAAACGCAAATTCAGGATTCGGCGACGTAATTCCGAAGCCTTCAGCCGCGCTGTGTTACTCCCCGCTCACCGCCGAACTGGCAAGGGAGGAACTCTCCAGGCTGGAATGATCGGACCGAGTCTTGCGCTCGGTGGAAGAACTTGCGGAGGGAATCTCGATCACCATCTGCAGACCGCGACCGTTCTCGCCGGGCGCAGCGAAGATGCGGCCGCGGTGCAATTGCACGATGCTGCGGCATATCGCGAGGCCAAGACCGCTGCCCTTGTCGTCGGAACCCGCGTGATTGAAACGAACGAAGCGCTCGAAGATTCTGCTTCGCTGCTCCGCATCGAGGCCCGGCCCCTCGTCATCGACGGTAATGCGCCAGACATCCGCGAGAAGCTCGGATCGAAGCGTGATGCGGCCATCCGGTGGAGAGGCGCTCACTGCGTTCGACAGCAGGTTGAGAAGCACCTGCCGCATGCGTTGTTCCCCGAACGCCACTGCGCCATCGCCCTCGTGCGTGTACGAAAAGTGTCGTCCATGGTGCTCGGCCAGCGCGCTCGCGTCCTGCGCGAACGCCTGCAGGAAGGCGGCCGGTTCCTGCTCCTTCATGTCCACGCTGACTGCCCGCGCGTCTGCGCGCGACAGGAAAAGCAGCTCGTCGATAATCCGGTTGACCCGCGCGAGCTCCTCGAGCTGAACATGCACCGATTCCTTTTGTGCCGACCCAAGGTAGTCATTCACCAGCAAGCGCTCGGCATGCAGGCGCACGAGCGAAAGCGGGGTCTTCAGCTCGTGCGAAGCGTCGGCGGTGAAACGCCGTATCTCGGCAAACGACGTTTCCAGGCGATCGAACATCTGGTTCAGGAAACGCGCCAGCTGCGAGATCTCGTCCTTCACTTCTCCAACCGGAATTCTTTCGTTCAGATTGTCCGAGCGAATGCGGTTTGCCGTTGCCTGGATTACGCGCACCGGCTGCAGCATGAGCTGGCTGAGCGCGTAGCCGATGGCGATACTCACGATCAGCGTCGCTATCAGCAACCCGAGAAACACCTTGCGATATCCCGTCATCGCATCCCGCAACGGCGCCATCGGAGTTCCGACCGTCACCTCAAAGGGCGGAAGGGGGAATTCGCTCACCCGAAGCTCGCCGATGCCGCTCATGTCCACGGTGTAGACGTCCTCGCCGGGGATATCCGGAATCGTCTGGCCTCGCAGGTTGTTGGATTTGAAAAAGCGGTTGGTCATCGGTCCGTGAAGGTCGATGTAAAAGAGCGCCGAAGCGGATTCCGTCACCTCGCGGATTCGATCGTCGATCGTCTGTGCCGTCAAGGTCTTGTAGTTCGGGCCCAAGGCGGACTTCAGCTGCTTGAATTGCGTTTCGTTGAGCTTGTCCAGCTGGTGAATGAGCTGGTTCTCGAGAAGGTAATTCCCTGCGATGAACAGGCAGGCGAGCGTGGTGACAACCGTCACCGCATACCAGAGCGTGATGCGCGAACCGATCGATTTCACAGCAGCTGGTATCCGACCCCACGGACAGTCTTGAAAAGCGGCCTCAGCGGTGAGGTTTCGAGCTTCGCTCGCAGTCGGCTCATGTACACGTCGAGCAGATTGGTGTCGACGTCGTAGTTGGAAGCCCAGATCTTCTCGGAGATGAGCGTGCGCGTGAGTATGCGCCCTGGGTTCTGCATGAAGATCTCCAGGAGCGCGTATTCACGGCTTGTTAAATCGACGGGTCGGCCGTTGAGCTGGACCGTGTGACTGAGCAGATCGACTCGAATTCCTCGATGCTCCAGGACCACCTGCTTCACGGTGGATTGGCGCCGCACCAGTGATCGCACTCGCGCTAGCAGCTCCTCGAAGCTGAATGGCTTCGGAAGATAATCGTCCGCGCCCACGTCGAGGCCCTTGATGCGGTCTTCCACCGAATCGCGGGCGCTCAGGATCAGCACTGGCTCGTTGAAACCGTTGGCTCGCCAGCGCCGGAGCAGCTCGATGCCGTCGCCGTCGGGCAGCCCCAGGTCGAGCACGATAATGTCGTACGGCGATTCGGCGAGCGCGTCGAGCGCATCCTTGCAGGTACCCACCCATTTGGCGGTGTAGGCGCACTCTTTGAGCCCCCGCTCCAGGAACTGGCCCAGGCGTTGCTGGTCTTCGACGATCAGCACTTTCATGGCGAATAAATGGTAGCTCGATTTGCGCCACAGTGGGCTAAATGGAAGTTAAGGATCCTGTCAGGATCCATTTAGGATCGCCTCGTAGCCTGCGACTTCTCGTCACATGAGCCGCAGTCTGCGGGACAAGGCCGGCGAAGCCATGGTATCGCGACGGTAGGTTTTCAAGCCGTGCGCTACGACGGGTCGGATACATCGAGGAGACAAATGGTACGTATCGCGCCGCTGTGCCTGGTAGCTGCCGTCTCGCTTCCGCTTTGCGCCCAGACTCAGCCGGCGCCGCCTTCAGCGAAGAATTACGCCCAGGCTCTGGTCGATGCGACCGTGGCCCGGCATCCCGAGCTGCTTGAACTCGATATGCACGCGGTGCCTCCAGGGGGCACTCAGAGCGCGATCATCGCCGCCAAGTCCGCAGATCGCGTCGGTCACAAATCGGACCCGGACGACCTCCAGGTCGCCAAAACAGGCGATCCGCGCGTGGAAATCAACAGGGTCGGCGACTACAACGTCGAGGTCGAAATTCCACTGATCGATCAGCATCGGCGGACCGTCGGGTCGATCGAGATGACCTTTCCGTACGTGGCGGGCTTCGACCCGGAAGCTCTCATCAGGGAGGCGCAAGCCATCCGGGACGAGCTGGGCGTGCAGATCCCAGGGGTGGCGACTCTGGTCGAGCCGCCTCCAGCGGAAATGACGGCGCCGAAGCTTCCCGGGCCGACCGGGCCGATCGAGGAATACAACAAGCAGGAATTGGGCAACGAACAGGAGTTGCCCATGACCAAGGCGGTGGTTTCGGGCAAGGCGCTGGAGGAGGCCTCGCAAGAGGGTTATGCCGAGGCCGTCAGAAATGTCGCAGGCGTCGCGCCGGCGAACTCCAAGGGCAGCCCCAACGATTCCATTTATATCCGCGGCATCAAGCTCAATCTGTTTTCAAACTATCGTCTCAATGGAGGGCTGCCGATCGCCGGCGTGATTTCGACCCCCAACGAAGACAAGGAGCGCATCGAAGCGCTGAAAGGGGCCAACGCATTGATGTTCGGCGTTGCCAGTCCGGCCGGCATCATCAACGAAGTCACCAAGCGGGCAACCGACCACGATGTAACGACCTTCGGAGTGGCCGGCAACCTGTTCGGACAGTACGGCGCGACATTCGACATCGGTCGCCGTTTCCTTCCCGATAAAAAGCTTGGCATCCGCGTCAATGCGTCGGACACGCATTTGGAAAACGGTGTTTACGGCCTGGGCGGACACGGAGACTTTGAAAGTGTGGGAGCGGACTTGAAAGTGAACGACCGCTTGAGCTTCCAGGGCGATTTCGAGCATTACAGCAAGCGCCTTCCAGAGCAAGCCGGGATCAGCCTGTTGCCGGCCGTCAAAGGGGTCGTTCCGATCACGCCTGTTCCCGATCCGAGAAATCTGTTGTCGGGCACCTGGGGCCTTTATACGCCGGACACGACCAACGCTCAGGGCCGTGCCGACTTCATCATCTCGGAGAACTGGAAGGTGCTGGCCGAAGTTGGCCGCTCCGATTCGCGTCGTTCGAGGTTCACGGTTCGCATCGGTAAATACAATCCGGTTACCGGGGCGGGCGGGATTGTGACCGTTCAGCCGGTCACCAACGCCTACATCAACGACTTCCAGCGGGCCGAATTGCTCGGCAAGTTCTCGACCTGGATCCTTACCCACGATCTGACGGTCGGCCCGTCGATCACTGAAAGAGACTCGAACACGACCGACCAGAACAATGTGACCTTGCCTCAGAGGCAGAACATCTTCGACCCGATTGAGCTCAAACCACCGGTCTTCACCAAACCGTTCACCGCATTGCCACGGCAAACCAGCAAAGACACTGCGGTGTATGCCTACGACACCATCGGCATCTGGCACAAATTCAAGCTCTTGCTCGGCATTCGACGCACCCGGGATGACGAAAACAACGGAGTCAAGAAGAGCTCGACGACCATCAATACGCCCGCCTTTGGCGTGCTCTACGACATCCGGCCCACGACGACTCTATTCGCCAGCTACATGGAAGGCCTGGAAGCCGGCGCCACGGCCCCAGCCAATGCCGCCAACATGAACGTGATCCTGCCATCGGCCATCTCGCATCAAAGGGAAATCGGCATCCGCGACTCGTATTTCGAAGGTCTTTCCGTCAGCGGGTCATATTTCCGAATCCAGCGCGCCAATGCCGTAACCGATCCCATCACCAATGTATTCGAGAACAACGGCGATCTCGAGTACAAGGGTGTGGAGTCGACCATCAGCTACGACATCAATCGGAGCTGGACCGTAAACGCCGCCGTACAGTGGCTGAGCGCAGTACAGAATTCTCCGTTGCAGCCATTGATCAATGGGCTGGTTCCGGAGAACACGCCGAAATGGCTAGGCAATGCTGCAGTGACCTACCGTGTCGCACGGATCCCGGGGCTCACTGTGACGGCCGGTGCGAGCAGCGTGTCGAAGCGTCCCGTCAATCCCCAGGACCAAGGCTACATTCCGGGGTACACCTTGTACACGGCCAGTGCCGGCTATGTAACAAGGATTCGAGGCCACCGGGCGGCTTTTCAAGTCAACATGGACAACATTGCCAATAAGCGGTATTGGAACTCGGTCCAGACGGGAACCTATGGCACCGGTATGGATCGCAGCATCAAATTCAGTGCGAAAGTGGATTTCTAGAATCGACCGCAACCAGCGACGGTCATCGACGCGGTCCGTCAGGCTGCCAGAGCCTTCGTTGAACACGTTCCTTTCAGAGTGCCGTCGTTTGTTCCGAAGGCGTTTGGAGTCGCTCTACAAGATCGCTACGATCCTCCTCGCCACCTGCGGCGCCGTCAACGCGGCCGAATTCACGCCCGCAACGTACGACTTGAGCGCATTGCCGGCGTACAAGCCTGAGCAGATGGCGCTCGGAGTTCTACGCATCTACGGCACGCCCCTGGAGTCGCTGGTCGGTCGCTGGGCTTTCGAATTCCGGCAAAAGCAGGGGCACGTTCGCCTGAAGGCGTATCTGATCAACACGTCGCAGGCATTCGCCGGCTTGCTGACCGGTCAAGCCGACATCGGACTGATGGGCCATCGCACCTGGCACACCAGTCTGATGGGATTCCACCAGGCCTTCGGATATGACCCGCTCGAGATCCGATTTGCCACCGGTTCGTATGACGATCCGGAGGGCTCGACGCCGGGCCTGATGTTCATCGTGCCCAAGAGCAATCCGCTGCAGGGCCTGACGCTATCGCAGATCGACGGCATCTTCGGCGCGCAGCGCACGGGTGGTTGGGACGGCACGAAGTGGTCGACCGCAGCGGCGCGCGGGCCCGAGGCGAACATCAGGACCTGGGGCCGGCTTGGTCTCACCGGCGAATGGGCGGACAAGCCCATCCACGTGCATGGCTCCGACGTCACCCTGAGCAACTGGTCGGATCTCATCGAGCGGGAGGCATTCAAGGGCGGCAAGAAGTGGAATCCGGCAATCATCGAGGGGCCGCGTGCCGACATCGGGTTGAAAGCACATGGAAAAACGCGCGACCAGGAAATCGTCGAGGCCGTTCAGAACGACCCGCTGGCCGTCGGGTTCATGTTCCAGCGCGTCATCAATGCGACCGGGTCGGATGTGAAGGTCTTGCCGCTCGCCGCGAATGCGGGTGACCCTTACATCGCGCCGACTCCACAGACCTTCTTCGACGGAAGCTATCCGATGCATAACGGCGCCTATCTGTACTTGAACCGGGTGCCCGGCAAGCCGCTGTCGCCTCGGGAGAAGGAGTTCGTGCGTTTCGTCCTCAGCCGGGAGGGCCAGCAGATCGTCGCCGACAGCCGCATCTTCATCCCACTCAACGCGGCGCAAGTGCGGGCCGAGCTCAAGAAACTCGATTGACCATGAAAACGCTGCCAACGGGCTTCTTGCTTGCGCTTGCGTGGACGGTGAACGCCTCCGCGCAGGATCCAGCGGCGCTGCCCGACTATCGACCCGCTCAGCAGGTCTCGGGCCTGCTCCGCAGCCGGGGCAGCGACCAGATGGCCGCACTGATGAAGCAGTGGGAAAGAGGTTTCAAGAAGTACCAGCCCGATATCGAGTTCGCGGACACGCTCGTGGGCAGCGCTTCCGGAATGTACGGGCTGGAAATGCGCACCGCGGATATCGCCGTGATGGGCCGCCCGATCAATCCGTACGAACGGTATGGATCCTACGAGCGCTCATGGGTGTATCCGGTCGAGATCGAGGTGGCCACCGGGAGCTTCGAAACCCCTCACAAGTCGCCGGCCTACGCAATCCTTGTGCACAAGGACAACCCGGTTACGCAGCTCACGGTCAAGCAGCTGGACGGCATTTTCGGCGCCGAGCGGGTCGGCGGATGGAAAGCATTGACCTGGGATGTGAATGCCGCCCGGACGAGTGCGGAGAACATCCGCTCCTGGGGCCAGCTGGGCCTTAAGGGCGCGTGGTCCGACAAAGCCATTCATGTCTATGGCCCGCCCCTGCTGGGCGCCGGTTCGGTCACGTTGTTCCAGTCCAAGGTACTTGACGGCGGCGACACCTGGAATGAAGACCTGCGCGAATATGCCGACCGCAAACGGATGATCGTCGAACTGGGCAAGGACCCGTACGGCATCGCATACACCGCACTCGGCTATCGAAGCGCCGATGTAAAGCCGGTCTCGATTGCCGAAACGACGGCCGGCCCCTACATAGGCCTTACCAAAAGGAGCGTCATGGATCGCAGCTACCCCTTGTCGCGTCCGGTGTACGTCGTCTACACGATCGACAATGAAAAAAGCGAGGTCGCCAATCCGAGGGTCGATCCAAAAGTGAGGGAGTTCCTGCGCTACATCCTGAGCAAACAGGGGCAGCAGGACGTCGTTCGCGCAGGAGACTATCTGCCCCTGCCGCTCGCGACCGTGAAAGAGCAGCTCAGGAAGCTCGACTCGACGATGTCTCCCCCGGAGCTGGAACTCCTGGTGGAATGAACATGAAAACTACATCGGCGAAACCCTTAATCAAGCGATCCGCCGCAAGGCTCGTCGTAATGGCGCTCGCCGCTACAGGCAGCGCTCTTGCTGGGGCACCCATCGCGGCCGCCGAAAGACTCACCCAGGTGAGAATGAGCATCGACGAGGATCCGATCGTGCTTCGCCTCGCGAACAGCCTCGGCTACTTCAA
>Ga0137418_10000201_pt1 | contig 48420 bp, 40 predicted proteins | sample CZODoug3_1_2_16f_FD_122242 | JGI IMG/M metagenome (GOLD analysis project Ga0137418, IMG submission 122242) | Vadose zone soil fungal communities from Angelo Coast Range Reserve, California, USA - CZODoug3_1_2_16fungal (Hybrid Assembly) | ecosystem: Environmental > Terrestrial > Soil > Vadose...
TACTGCGCGGAGCGCGTCGAGGTCCGCCAGGGGAGCGTCGTCACCGAGTTCCTGTACTCCAACTACGCCGACCACAACGAACCGCTCAACAAGATCGATGCCTGGTATCCGGGCCGTGTCATCGAGAAGCGCGACGGCGTGACCATTCTCGACCTCACGATTGTGGAAACCGAGACCGGCAATCCGTACGTCGTCATGCCGGTGCCCGCCGGCATCCGCCGGGTGAGCGGACGCTGACCGTACGCTAGACTACCCGCCGCTCAAATCAACAATTTCAACGGGCCTACCTGAAGGTCGGCCCCTACGTCCACGGGCGTGGACTCCTGGTACTACGGGATAACGATGACCTCATATCTGGAGTGGCTTCAGGATCTGCCTGTGTCCATGTGGATCGCCGGGTCCGAATCACTGCTGTCGTTTCCGCTGATCCTCTTTCTTCACAGCATCGGGATGGGACTCTCCGCGGGAGCCGCATTCGTCATCTGCCTGCGCCTGGTCGGCGTCGCGCGTCCGCTGCCGGTCTCGTCGCTCCGCGTCTTCTTCAGGATCTTCTGGGCCGGCTTCTTCCTCAATCTCGTCACGGGCAGCCTCCTGTTTGCGGCGCACGCGACGACCACCGGCGTCATCCCGATGTACTACATCAAGCTGGCGCTCATCACAGCCGGCATGGTGCTGTCGGTGCCGATCCGGAGGTTCGTGGACGGGGACACGAGCGACGGCGTCGTCCCGAGCCAGGTGAAGGGGTTGGCCGCGCTGTCGCTCCTCGTCTGGGTAGGTGTCATTACCACGGGCCGTCTCATCGCGTACGTCGGTTGAGGACGCATTCATGACCCCGAACTTCGTGCACATGCACCTGCTGCTCAATCACGTCCCGACGGTCGGGACGGTCGTCGCGCTCGGCGTGCTGCTGCTCGGGCTCGCGAAGCGCAGCGAGGAGCTGACGCGCGGCGCGCTCGCGCTCTTCTTCGCCATCGCGCTCGTGTCGCTGCCGACCTACATGACGGGCTATTCGGCGCAGAAGGCGCTCAAGGATCGTCCCGGCGTCTCCGCGGAGCTCATGCAGCGTCATCAGAGCGCCGCGCTCGTCGCGCTGACGGTCATGGAGGCGACGGGCGTGCTCGCCTGGTTCGGGTTGTGGCAGGGGAGAAAGCCAACGGGCGTGGCGCGCTGGAACGCGCCGCTCGTGCTGCTGTTCGCCACCGTGACGCTCGGGCTGATGGCGAGCGCCGCGAACATTGGTGGAGCGATCACGCACCCGGAAATCATGGCGCCCGGCGAAGGGCCGGGGACCGCGATCGCGCCGCAGTCGTTCATGACGCCGAACATCGGCCACTTCCAGTTCACGCATCCGTTCGCGTGGCCGATGCTCGAGTCGCTCCACTTCATCGGCCTCTGCCTGCTGTTCGGCGTCGTGCTGGTCGGCAACCTGCGCATTCTCGGCTTCATGAAGAACGCGCCGTTCGTGGACGTGCACCGCCTGCTGCCGTGGGGCGTGTGGGGGTTCGTGATCAACGCGGTCACCGGCATGATGTTCTTCACGGGCGCCGCGGGGCAGTACATCGAGAACCCCGCGTTCCACCTCAAGGTCCTCTGCATCCTGCTGGCGGGCGCCAACGTCCTGTACCTGACGCTGTTCGACGAGGTCTGGGCGCTCGGCCCGGGCGACAACGCGCCGACGTCCGCGAAGCTCGTCGCCGCTTCACAGGTGTTTCTGTGGGTCGGCGTGATTTATTTCGGCCGCATGCTTCCGTATATCGGCAACGCGTTCTGACGCCGGCAATTCAAGATGCAAGATTCAAAATGCAAACCTCGAGTTTTCGCGGATCGCGTGGTGAACGTCGCCACGCCATTCGCCCCGCCGCTTCGTGCAAAACTGCGTTTGCATTTTGCATTTTGAATTTTGCATCGATGCTATAAGCTGCGCACCGAAAGAGGGAGGAAGACTGTGCCTCACATCTCACTCCACCGGCTTATCCTTGCTTCAATTCTTCTGCTGTTACCGGCCGCGGCCCTCGCGCAGGACGCGACGCTGACCGGCACCATCACCGACGCGACGGGCGGCGTGCTGCCCGGCGTGACCATCACCGCCACGCACGACGCGACGGGAAACACCTTCGTGGCCGTCACCGATCAGAGCGGCGCGTTCCGGCTGCCGGTGCGCACGGGCGTCCACCGGGTCACCGCCGAGCTGCCCGGTTTCGCGACCGTCACCCGTTCGCTGGACCTGCTGGTCCGCCAGACGGCGGTGCTCAACCTGCAGCTGGCGCCGTCAGCCGTGCAGGAATCCGTGACGGTGACTGGCGAGGCGCCGCTCATCGACACCGTCAGCTCCACCGTCGGCGCCAACGTCGATCCGCGCCAGATGCAGGACCTGCCGCTCAACGGCCGCAACTGGATCGACCTGACGATGCTCGCGCCCGGCGCGCGGCAGAACACGTCGAGCGACACGCCGATGGGCGGCGCCGGCAACTTCCAGCTGAACATCGACGGCCAGGAAGTCACCAACAACATGGTCCAGTCGTTCGGCCAGCCGAAGTTCAGCCGCGACTCGATCGCCGAGTTCGAGTTCGTGTCGAACCGGTTCGACGCCAGCCAGGGGCGCTCGATGGGCGTGCAGATCAACGCCATCACCAAGTCGGGCACCAACAACCCGAATGGCACCTTCTCCGGCTACTTCCGTGACGACAGCTTCATCGCGAAGGACTTCATCCAGAATCGCGTGCTGCCGTACCAGGACCAGCAGCTGAGCGTGACCTTCGGCGGCCCGATCAGGCGCGACCGCATCCACTACTTCGCCAACTACGAGTACGAGCACAACCCGGTCACCTACAGCCACTCGAGCGCGTGGAACAGCTTCAACTTCGACCAGAAGAGCAACAACACCGAGAAGAAGGGGGGCGTCCGCCTCGACTTCCAGTTCACGTCGCAGACGCGGCTGACGTTCCGCGGCAACTGGGCGCGCGTCCACCTGCCGCTCGATCCGCGCTACTCGGGCGGCGCCATCCGCCATCCCTCGACGGGCATCGAAGTCGGACGGCAGAACGACAACGTCACGGTCAACCTGACGCAGGTGCTCGGGAGCAAGACGATCAACGAGCTGAAGGGCGGCTATTCCGGCTATTCGTGGTTCCAGGATTCGATCCTGCGCTGGCCGAACCATCCGCAGGCGCCGGAGCTGACGCATGGGTCGCCGATCATCAACCTGCGCGGCTACACCGTCGGCCAGGCGCACAACTTCTCGTACCAGAACATCAAGTACCAGCCGTTCAACGTGCGTGACGATTTCACCTACTCGTTCGACAAGAGCGGGCGCCACGACGTGAAGATGGGCGGCGAGTACTACCGCACCTACGACCCCGTCTGGCACTGCACGTGGTGCCAGGGCGTCTACGACGCGACGGGCGGCGCGCCGCCGGCGAACATCGAGCAGATCTTCCCGGTCTGGAACGATGTCTCCACCTGGAACCTGAACGCGTTGAACGGGGTGATCCGGTCGTACACGATCGGCGTCGGCGACTTCTCCGTGAAGCCGATTGAAAACCGCGTCGGCGCCTGGCTGCAGGACGACTGGGCCGCAACGCGCAAGCTGACGCTCAACCTCGGCGTGCGGTACGACATGAGCACCGGCATGTTCGCCGAGGACGTCGAGGTCCGGCCGTTTCTGAATGGGCATCGGCATGCCGACAGGAACAACCTGGCGCCGCGGCTCGGCCTCACCTATGCCGTCGATCCGCGCACGGTCATCCGCGGCGGCTTCGGCCAGTACTTCGGCGACAACGGCTTCTCGCAGGCGCACTGGACGAACCTCTGGGCCGGGCAGGTGCACCCGGTGCTCCTGAACGACGGCCGTCCCGATTTCGCGACCAATCCGTTCAACGGCCCGATTCCGACCTATGCGCAGGCGAAGGCGCTGCAGGACCAGGCGAAGTACTTCAGCTCGATCACGACGAGCTTCGCGTCGCCGACCTCGCAGATGCCGTACAGCTACCAGTCGTCGATCGGCGTGCAGCGGCAGCTTGGCGCCGTGATGGCGTTCGATGTCGACTACATCTTCACCGCGGCGCGGCATCAGACCGTGCAGCAGGACATCAACCTGGCGTACAACCCGGCGACCGGCATCAACTACCCGTTCACCGACCGGACGAGGAAGCCGTACGCGAGCTACGGGTGGGACCAGGTGTCGATGAGCCTCACCGAAGGTAAGGACAACTACCAGACGCTGCAGATGTCGTTCACCAAGCGGATGGCGAACCGCTGGCAGGCGTCGGCCACCTACTCGCTGTCGGCCGACCGGCTGTATCAGCGCGCGCCGATCGCGCCTGGCTGCTCGCAGGTGTTCACGATCGCCGCGTCGGGGCAGTTCGTCTGCGACGCGCCGATCACCCTGCATCCCGCGCTCGCGGCGCAGTGGTACGACGCGGGCGTGCAGCACAACCGCTTCACGTTCAACGGCATCTGGGAGCTCCCGTACGCCTTCCAGCTCAGTGGCCTCTACATCTTCGGCGACAACGGCTGGGCGACGCCGACGACGGGGCAGGATGCGTTTGCGACGGGCGCGACGGGCGGGCCGACGAGCCGCGTGCGGCCGGCGACTTCGCAATTCTTCAGCAAGGGCGCGCTGATTCCGTGGAGCAGCTTCGACCTCAGCTCGCTGTCGCGCATGGACATGCGCGTGCAGCGCAGGTTCACGCTCAGCCGGCGCGTATCGTTCGACGGGATCCTCGAGGTGTTCAACGTGTTCGACCGCGCGAACTACGGCTCGTGGGTCACCAACGAGGGGAACGCGCGCTACGGCTTCCCGACCGACAACAACAACATCGCGTTCATGCCGCGGCTCCTGCAGCTGGGATTCAGGACGACGTTCTAGGTCCGCCTGAAGGCGGACTCCACCGATGTAGGGGCGGGTCTTCAGACCCGCCCCTACAACTGCCCACTGCCCACTGCCCACTGCCGACTGACTGTGATATAACCTCCGCCAACTCAAGGGTTTCCGGCACGTTTCGCACCGACCGGGGAGACCCATCCCCAGGAGGAAGTTGATGTCGCGCATCTCGTTCCGCCGGCTCGTGATCGCTGCACTCCTTGCACTGCCATTCCTTCTACTACCGATATCCGCGTTCGCCCAGGAGGCGGCGATCAGCGGCACCGTGACCGACCAGACCGGCGGCGTGCTGCCGGGCGTGGTCGTGCGCGCGGTCAACGAAGCCAATGGAAACAGCTTCGAAGCGGTGACCGACTCCACGGGCAAGTACCTCCTCACCGTGCGCATCGGCGACTACCGCGTCGGCGCGGAGCTGGCGGGCTTCGCGACCGTGGAGCGTCGGGGCGTGCAGGTGCAGGTCGGCCAGCAGGCCGCGCTCAACCTGCAGATGGCCCCTGCGGCCTTGCAGGAGTCGGTGACCGTCACTGGCGAGGCGCCGCTGGTTGACACGACACAGTCGAACCTCGGAAGCAACATCGACTCGCGGCAGGTGTCGGACCTTCCGGTGAACGGCCGCAACTTCATGGACCTGACGCTGCTGGCGGCCGGCAGCCGCCAGAACTTCATCGCCGAAACGCCGGCGTCGAGCTTTCAGCTGAACGTCGACGGCCAGCAGGTGACGCAGCTCATTGCGACGAGCTTCGGCCAGCCGCGCTTCAGCAAGGACACGATCGCCGAGTTCGAGGTGATCACGAACCGGTTCGACGCGCGGCAGGGCCGCTCGACCGGCATCCAGGTCAACGCCATCACGAAGTCGGGTACGAACACGCCGGCGGGAAGCTTCGCAGGCTACTTCCGCGACGACGCGTTCAACGCCGCCGATTTCATCCAGAAGGACAAGAGCGGCCAGCCGATCGTCCTGCCGTACTCCGACCAGCAGTTGACGACCACCTGGGGCGGGCCGATCAAGCGCGATCGCATCCACTACTTCATCAACTACGAGTACGAGCGGTCGCCGTACACGCGGCCGTACACGACGCCGTTTCCGAGCTTCAACCTCAACCTGCAGGGCACCTATACCGAGAAGAAGGGCGGCGGCCGCCTCGACATCCAGTTCTCGCCGAAGACGCACTTCGTCTACCGCCAGAACCTGCAGCGCTCGTGGGATCCGTACGACGCGCGGTGGGCCGGAGGCAGCACGATTCATCCCTCGTCGCCGAGCTCGGTGCCGAAGACCGCCAACGACATCACCACGCGGCTGACGCGCGTCATCAACTCGTCGGCGGTGAACGAAGTCGCCTTCAGCTGGGGCCGCTACTGGTGGCAGACCAACCCGGTCGTGAACTGGCCGAACCACCCGCAGGCATCGGCAGGGTTCACGCACGGCACGCCGCGCATCCTGCTGCGTGGCTTCACGATTGGCCAGGCGCACACGCGTTCGCCGCAGGATCTGACCGACGGCGGTCCGAGCCTCCGTGACGACCTCTCGTTCTCGTTCGTCCGGGGCGGCCGGCACGACGTGAAGACCGGCGTCGAGTACATCCACAGCGACTCGCCGATCTTCCTGTGCATCAACTGCGGCGGCACGCTCGATGCGACGAACGGCGCGGTTCCCGCGAACGTCGAATCACTCTTCCCGGTCTACAACGATGTCTCGAGCTGGAACCTGAACGCGCTGGCGCCGATCACGCGCTTCTACCAGCTGGCGGTGGGCGACTTCAACGTCGACAGCCCGATTCGCAGCTTCGCGACCTGGCTGCAGGACGACTGGACGCGCGGCAGGCTGACCCTCAACGTGGGCGTGCGCTACGACTACATCAACGGCACGTGGGCCGAGGACCTGCCGTTCGACCGGTGGGTGCCGGTGCGGTCGATCGACAGGAACAACGTCCAGCCGCGCCTTGGCTTCGCCTACAGCGTCAACGACCGCACCGTCGCGCGCGGCGGCTGGGGGCTGTTCGCCGGCGGCGCGATCAATTCGTCGCACGCGTACCGCGTCGATGCGCAGGTCGCCAACATCCAGGTGAACAACGACGGCCGCGCGGACTTTCCGATGAACCCGTTCAACGGTCCGATTCCGACCTACGCGCAGGCGGTGGCGACGTCGAACCAGCGCTCGCCGTTCCTGACGCTGCCGTCGATCAACTCGAACCTGCCGTACACGCATCAGGCCAACGTCGGCGTCCAGCGCCAGCTCGGAAGCGCGATGTCGCTGGCCACGGACTTCGTCTACACGAAGAACAAGGACGTGCTCAGCATCATGGACGTGAACCTGGCCTACAACCCCGCGACCGGGGCGAACTATCCGTTCACGGACCTGACCCGCCGTCCCGTCAGGGGGTGGGGCGCGGTGAACCAGAACGTCCTGCAGCCGAACGGCCCCACGTCCTACGCGATGCAGATGGAGTTGACCAAGCGGATGGCCAACCACTGGCAGCTGTCGGCGACCTATCTGCTGCAGTTCAACTACGAGTATCAGTACGCGCCGATCAACCACGACAAGGGCTGCAGCAGCCCGATGACCAACCCATCGCCCGGCGTCTTCACGTGCGACGCGCCGATGACGCTGAGCCCGCTGCTGGTCGACCAGCGCTTCCTCAACGGCGATCAGCGGAACCGCGCGACCGTCAACGGCATCTGGGAACTGCCGGCGGGCTTCCAGTTGAGCGGCCTGTACTTCTTCGCCGACAACGGAAAGATGACGCCGACCTCCGGCCTGGACGTGCTCGGCCTGGGCTCGTCGACCACCGCGAGCCTGGTGGGCACGAATGCGGGCATCACCGGTGCGGCCAACAGGCTGCGCCGCGACGGCTCGCTCATCGAGCGCAACAGCTTCGACCGCTCGGACCTGCACCGCGTGGACATGCGCATCCAGAAGCGGTTCAGGCTGAACGGCCGCGTGACGCTCGACGGCATCGCGGAAGTGTTCAACATGTTCAACCACGCGAACTACAACGCGTTCGTCACCAACGAGGCGGCGGCCAACTACCGGCAGCCGCAGTACGACTCGAACATCGCGTTCCAGCCGCGGACGATGCAGTTCGGGTTCAGGACGACGTTCTAGCGCTGACGGCGCATAATTCCTATCGTGGAGGTTCTGTAATGAGTCGCAAGTCATCCTGGATCGCATTGGCATTTTTCGGCGTGCTGCTGGCCGCATGGCCCGTGGCGGCTCACCATGCCGTGGCGGCGCAGTACGACATGGACAAGCCCGGCGAGTGGTCCGGCACGCTGAAGAAAATGGAGTTCATCAACCCGCACTCGATGCTGCACCTCGACGTGACGAGCCCCGACGGCAAGGTGACCGAGTGGGTCTTCCAGACGACCGCCGTCGCGGCGCTCCGCTCGCGCGGCCTGGCGCGCTCGGGACCGGGCTCGCTCGAAGTGGGCGCCAAGTACACGATCAAGGGCTACTCGGCGCGGAACGGCAACCCGATGGGCTTCATGAAGACGCTCGTGTTCCCCGACGGCAAGGAAGTCGTCTTCTGGTTCGGCGACCCGAACGGCAACTGAGTCAGTGGGCAGTGGGCAGTGGGCAGGGCAGTGTAGGGGCGGGTCTTCAGACCCGCCCAGGAGTGTTCTTATGAGGCGCCGAGTTATTTACATCTGCGTTACCGCATGTGTCGCGCTCGCGGTTGCGTCGTTCGCGCTCGCGCAGGGCCGCGGTGGCGGTGGCGCGCGTGGCGGAGGCGCGGGTGCGTCCGAAGCCAGCGTCGCGACACCGCGTACGGCCGATGGTCATCCCGACCTGAGCGGCATGTGGGGCGGTGGCGGCGGCGGTGGCGGCAACCGCGAGTTCGAGGTCGACGCGCAGGGCAACGCGCTCGATATCTTCCCGTCGCGGCGCTGCGGGCCGACACAGGTGAAGTGCAGCGAGTACACGAATCAGTCCTACGACGGCGAGTTCACCGCGCGCATGAACGCGAACCGTCCGCTGTACAAGCCGGAGTACTGGGACAAGCTCCAGTACCTCGACATGAACACGAACAAGGAGGATCCGATCTTCGCGTGCCAGCCGCTCGGCGTCCCGCGCGTGGGGCCGCCGGCGCGGATCCTTCAGACGGCCAACGACGTCGTGTTCCTGTATGCGGCGGGCGGCGCGAGCACCCAGCCGGCCGAATACCGCATCATCCCGACCGACGGACGTCCGTTCGACAAGATCCGGTCGCAGGACGTGTACTTCTATGGCCTGTCAGTCGGGCACTGGGAGGGCGACACGCTCGTCATCAAGGCGATTGCGTTCAACGACCTGACGTGGCTCGACAAGGGCGGCTTGTTCCATTCGGACAAGATGACCGCCACCGAGCGCTTCACCCGCGAGGGCAACGCGCTGGTCTACGACGTGACCGTCGAGGATCCGGAGGTCCTGCTCGAGCCGTGGCACATGACGCCGCGGCGGCTGCGGCTGAACGCGAGCCCCGAGGCGTTCCTGCCGGAGGGGTTGCCGTGCAAGGACTACGACCACGACAACATGGTGACGCAGATCCGGCATTAGGCCGGGATCCGGGAGCCGGGATCCGCATGAAGAAATTTCTGATCGCGACTGGAATCGTGGCGATTGGTGCCGCCGGTCTCGTGGCGCAGCAGCCGCAGCAGGGTGGCGCGCGCTACACGCCGGCGCCCGGCGCGAAGGACAAGCGAGCCGTGCTCTTCAACTGGGCCTGGTACATGGGTATGCTCCGCGGCCCGCAGGAGATCGAGGCGGTCGTCGCGCTCGAGCAGAAGGCGGCCGGCACGATGCAGATCAACGGGCAGACGTGCACGCTCTCGAACTACCGCGTCAGCACCAACTACCCGAACACCGGTCAGCGCGTGCAGTACACGTGTCGTCTGCCCAACGGCCAGGAGGTCAAGAACGTCGAGGTGGTCAGCGGCACGTTCGCGTGGGACGAGGACATTGCCGGCGCCGAACTGGTTCCCGGCAAGGGCAAGGCGACGCCGAAGCCGGCCGCGCTGCGCGAGCGGCTCATTCGCCTCTGGTCGGGTCCGCAGGGCGGCCTGAAGGCGGCCAACGCCGGCGGCGACAAGACAACCGTCGCGGAGGCCGCGGGGAAGATGACCGTGACTTACCCAATTCCCGGCGTGCCGGGCGCGATGGCTACTGCGACGCTCGACGCGAAGAACATGCCCGAGCGCATCGAGGTGAAGGACGGCAATACCGTTACGGAGTTCACCTACGCGAACTACGCCGACTTCAACAACCCGCTGAACAAGATCGACGCGCTCTACGCGGGGAAGATCGTCGAGAAGCGCAACGGCGTTACCGTGCGCGATCTGACGACGACCGAAACGGAGACCGCCAATCTCTACGTCGTCATGCCGGTGCCGCCGAGCGTGAAGAAGGCGTCCCCGCAGTCGAACTAACCGCTCCGTCGATTTCCAGAATGAGGTCAGCATGAAGACGGTCTTCGCGGCGAGCGTGGTGTTGTGTCTCGCCGCCATCATCGCTTCCGGCCCCGAGGTACGTGTCGCGGGGCAGGACGCGACAGGCGTGCTCCGCGAGGTCGACCAGGCGCTCGGCGCGTCGAGCCTGAAATCGATCCGCTACTCGGGGACCGGCTTCGCGTACGCCTTCCTGCAGAACCCGCGTCCCGACGTGCGGTATCCGAAGTTCTACGCGAAGTACACGCGCTCGATCGATTTCGAGAAGGGCGTCTCGCGCGAGGAGACGACGCGCGCGCAGTTCGAGAATCCGCCGAGCGGCGGCGGGCAGCAGCCGCTGTACACCGACACGACGGGCGCCGCGGTCACCGGCGAGAGCTCCGCATGGGGCGGGGGCGCGGTCGCTCTGACCCCGCAGGGCTTCGTCCGCGCCGCGATGGCGGCGAAGGCGACGCTGTCGCAGGGACGTGTTGACGGCCGGCCGGCGACGGTCGTGTCGTTCACCGTGCGCGACACGTACAAGGTCAACGGCTACGTCAACGCGCAGCACCTCATCGAGCGGATCGAGACGTGGACGCCGCAGCCGACGCTCGGCGACATGTCGATCGAGACGACATTCAGCGACTATCGCGATTTCGGCGGCGTGAAGTTCCCGGGACGGATCGTGCAGAAGCAGTGGATCTATCCCGTGCTCGAACTGAACGTCACGACGGTCGAACCGAACGCCCCGGTCACCCTGCAGACGCCGGCGGGCGGGCCCCAGGGTGCGCGCGTGGAATCGACGAAGGTCGCGGATGGCGTCTGGTATCTGGCCGGCACCCCCGATCCGAACAGCCAGCTCGTCGAGTTCAAGGACTTCCTCGTCCTCGTCGAATCGTCCGTGACCGAAGGGCGCGCGCTCGCCAACATCGCCGAGGCGCACCGGCTCGTCCCCGGCAAGCCGATCAGGTACCACGTCAACTCGCATCACCATTCGGATCACTCCGCGGGGCTTCGCGCGTTCGTCGCCGAAGGCTCCACGATCGTCACGCACGAGATGAACCGGAAGTTCTATGACGAGGTGGTGCTGAAGGCGCCGCACACCCTCGACCCCGATGCGCTGATCAAGGCGCCGAGGAAGGCCGAGTTCGTCTACGTCAAGGACAAGGGGAAATACGTGATCACCGACGGCACGAGGTCGCTGGAGGTCTATCACGTCAACAACGGCCACGCGAACAACCTGCTGATGTCGTACCTGCCGAAGGAGAAGCTGTTGATGATCACCGACATCTTCAACGACTTCGGCATGCCGCGGCCCAACGACCCGCCGCCCGGCCTGGTCAGCCCGTACTACGCGGCGCTCGATACGCGGCTGAAGGAGCTGAAGCTCGACGTGGAGCGACTGGCGCCGTCGCACGGCCGTGCGGTCGTGCCGTACAGTCAGTTTGCAGACAAGGTGCAGGGCAAGGTGCAGGCTCCCGCGCCACGACCGATTACCGAAACCAGGTAGTGGAGCATCGCAGAGGCAACCATGAAATCGTCGCTTGTCGCGCTCGCCATCGTCGCCGCGGCATCAACGGCCTCGGCGCAATACCCCGAAGGCCACTGGCAGAACTACGCCCCGTACCCGCAGCCGACGCAGGAAGTCGGCAGCGCGGTGATCAACGGCAAGCTGTACATCCTCGGCGCGTACGGCGCGAACGCGCCGGGCGGCCTCGCCGGCTGGCTCAATGAGTACGATCCCGCCGCCGACAAGTGGACGAAGAAGACCGACATCCCGATGCCGGTGCACCACCAGGCGATGACCGGCTTCAGGGACAAGATGTATGTCTTCGGCGGCGGCGTGAAGATCTCGCCGACCAGCGACAACTGGTATCCGACCAATCGCGTGTGGGAATACACGCCCGCCACCAATGCGTGGCGCGAGCTCGGGCCGATGCCGACCAAGCGCGGCGGCGGCATCGCGCTGGTGCTGAACAACAAGATCTGGGTGCTCGGCGGCGCCGGCTATCACCCGCTGCAGACCGATGACGTGTCGATCAGCGCGAACGTCGCGCACCGCACGGTGAACACCGTCGAAGTCTTCGATCCGGCCACCGGCACGTGGGAGACGAAGGCGCCGATGCTGGTGCCGCGCAACCACCTCGCCGGCGGCGTCGTGAACGGCAGGATCTACGTGATGGGCGGCCGCATCGGCTCGTCGTTCGTCGGCGCGAGCAGCACCGACGCCGTCGAAGAGTACGACCCGGCAACCGATACGTGGCGCGTGCGCGCGCGGATGCCCTATCCGCGCAGCGGGATGGCGTTCGCCAGCGACGGCAAGCTGATTTACATGTCGGGCGGCGAGTACCTCAATCGCGACATGGTCGGCGTGTTCCGCAACGCCGAGGCGTACGACCCGGCGCGCAATCTCTGGTACGAGCTGCCGCCGATGACGGTTGCGCGCCACGGCTTTGCCGGCGGCATCATCAACGGCGTCTTCTACACCGCGACGGGCCAGCTCCAGAGCGGCACCGGCGGCGGCGGTCCCGGCGGCTCGCCGGCAGTGGAAGGATTCATCATCGGCAAGCCGGCGCCGGGCGGAACGAGATAGGACCAGAGGATTCCAACGATGAGGCAAATTGTTGTTTCGATGCTCCTGCTGTCGGCGGTTGCCCTGGGCGCCCAGGGGCGCGGCGGGCGCGGTGGCGATGGACAGATTCAGGGGATCGCACCCGGACAGCCAGGGCAGCGCTGGGTGCGCCTCGCGCCGATCCCCGAGTCGAACGAGGAGCGTAACGGCGTCGTCGCCAACGGCAAGCTCTATCTGTTCGGCGGCAATCCCGTCGGCCTGACCGGGACGCCCCCCGGCGCGGTGTGGGAATACGACCCGGCCGGCGACAAGTGGACGAAGAAGAAGAACATGCCGCTGGCGGTGCATCACGTGGCCGTGGCGGAGACCGGCGGGAAGATCTACGTGTTCGGCGGCGGCGTGCAGAAGCAGGCGGGCGGCGGCAGCTACGTCCCCGCGAACAGCGCGTGGGAATACGACCCCGCAGCCGATGCCTGGAAGGCGCTGGCCGCGATGCCGACGGGCAGGCTTGCCGCCGTTGCCGCGGCGGCCGGCGGAAAGATCTACGTGATGGGCGGCGCGACGAACTACAGGAACAGGGATGGGCAGTCGCTCGAGCCCAACCAGCCGCATCGCGTCCTCGACACCAACGAGGTCTACGACCCGGCCACCAACAGCTGGGCGGCGAAACAAATCCTCCCGACGCCGCGCAACTCGATGTTCACTGGCGTCGTGAACGGGAAGATCTACTTGATTGGGGGCCGCGTGGCGACGGCGTTCGCCACCACCGGCAGCGTCACCGACGTCGTCGAGGAGTACGACCCCGCGACCGACAAGTGGGGCTTCCTGAAGGACCGGATGCCGACGCCGCGCGACGAAGGGGTCGCGGGTGTCTTCAACAACCGTATCTACGTCGCGGGCGGCGAGAGCGTCACGGCGCTGAACAACTCCGTCTCACGCGCGTTCGAGGCGTACGACCCGGCGAGCAACAGCTGGCAGGCGATCGGCAACATGCCGCTCGCGCGCTACGGCCTGGCCGGCGGCATCATCGGCAACCGCATCCACGTCGTCGGCGGCCACATCACGGCGGCGTTCGGGGGAGGAGAGCCGCTGAATACTCCGCAGCACGACGCGCTGGAACTGAGGTAAACCTGCGCCTGCTGAGGTTGGAAGCCCGGCAAGAAAACTGCAACCGGCAATGCGGAGACATAGAGGTGAACCGCATTGCACGCAAAGTTATCCACAGTCGCACTCATAACGGCACTATTTGTGGCTGCCTGCGGCAGCATCGGCACGTCGCCGACATCGCCATCGACTCTCACGCCCGCCCCTGCGCCGGCACCAGCGCCCGCGCCGCAGCCCGAGCCGGCACCAGCACCCGCGCCCGAACCGGCACCATCACCCGGGCCGCCGACTGCGCCGCCGACGGCGCCGACCATTTCAAATCTTTCCGCGCACTTTTCGGGGATGAAATGCACGCGCGCTGCGGATCATCAGACCGGCAGCGCACTCGTCGTCGCCTTCGACTTCACGGATCCGAACGGCGACGTGCCAGGCGGGGCGGTGATGCTCAACCGGACGTACAACACCGGCCGATCGGAATGGCATGCCTCGCCGGTGCCCGGTGAGGCGATCCTGACGGGTACGCCGAACGCGGGGCACATCGAGATCGACGTCGAGTGCCCGCTGTACGACAACAATCAGTCGTCGCTCGAAGCGATCGCGTTGATCGACGCTGCGCGGCTGACGTCGAACAGTCTCTCGACGACGATGCAGCGTCCGGCGGGTGCGCCGTAAGCGGGCGGGCGGCAAGCGGTAAGTAGGCCGGGTGCCGCGGCGCATCGCGGATCCGGTTGCGTCGCGGACCCAGCTAATGCCCTCCCGCCTCCAGGTGCTGCACCAACTCCACCTTCACACCATCTGGCGCGTCTAGATAGACAATCCGATGCGGAAGCTGATCCGGCTGCGTGCAGAACAGCCGGCGGATGCTCCCTTCGTCAACGGCCCCGTTGACGAAGTTGCAGGCGGGGTAGCCGCGCGGGTTCGTGTCGGACGAGAACTTCACGCCGAGCGTCTTCAGGTCGTTGACGACCTTGTCCAGATCGAGCGGCCCCCACGCCAGGCGATCGATCGAGTGGCCCTCGCTCGGCGTCGTGGTGTCGTCCTTCGTCGCGAACACGTAGAAGAGGCCGAGGTCGCGGTAGCGGATGCCTTCGCGCCCGTAGACCGACGCGCGATCGCCGCCGAACGCCCGCACGTACCACGCGAGGCTCGCGTTGGGATCCCTGACGCGCAGGTTCACGTGATGAAGGCCGAGGTTGTCGGGATCCTCCACGAGCTCGAGCCGGGTGCCCCACGGATCCTCGGCGAAGGCGTGCTTCCAGTCCTGCCCGGTCTTCGACGGCGGCGACAGGATCGTCACGCCCGCCGCCTGCAGGTCCTTCACCTTCGCGTCGATGTCGAGATACGAGAAGCCGATGCTGTCGACGACGCTGCCGGCGCTCGGCTTCGCGCTGGAGGAGATGTCGAAGATCAGCTGGAGCGGAAGCGGATGATCGCCGCTCCACCTGCCGAAGGCGACGCGGTCGGCGGTTTCGCCGGCGTTGCCGCCCATGTTCCTCAGGTACCAGTCGCGCGCCTGCGAGATTTCCGGTACGGCGAGATGAATCGAGTCGAATGGCGGCGCTTCGTACTGCGCGAAGGCAGGTACGGGCCTCAGAGACGCAGAGACGCAGAGAATCCCAAAAAATATCTCTGCGACTCTGCGTCTCTGCGGCTCGTGATTCATTGCTAGTTGGTACGTCCAGCCCCCGCGAATTCGAAGACCTCGTTCAGCGGCGAATCGAGCGCGTGCCCGCCGCCGCCGGCGAAGACCGTGTGGCCGCCGATCACGAACAGCTTGCCGTTGAACGCCGCCACGTTGACGCCATGACGTCCGGTCGGCAGCGCCGGCAGCCGATACCAGTCGTTCGCGGCCGGGTCGAACACCTCGACGTCCCGCAGGACGCCCTCGATGTGGTAGTCGTGCTGTTCGCCGCCCGCGACGTAGATCTTCCCCTGGTAGGTCGTCCATCCCTGCCCGCTGCGCGGCGACGGCATGCGGTTCATCGCGCGCCACGAGTCGGTCGCGGGGTTGTACTCCTCGACGACGTCCACGTTGGCGGCGGTGTAGCCGCCGATGTTGTTGGCGGTGATGCGGCCGCCGATCACGTAGATCCGCCCGTTCACGACGCCGATCGCCGGATGATTGCGCGGCGTCGGCATCGGCTTGCGCGTCTCCCAGCGGTTGGTCGCGGGGTCGTACGCCTCGTTGGTGCCGACGATCAGTGCGCCGTTCTGCGTGCGGCCGTCCGGACCGGCGAGGTCTGTCGAGCCGCCGATGAAGTAGATCCTGCCGCCGAGCTCGACCGCCGCGCCGGCCGTGCGCTTCGAGCTCAGCTTCGCCAGCGCCTTCCAGCTGTCGGCGGCCGGGTTGTACTCCCACGCGTTGTCGAGCGTCGCGCTCGGCGCGTCCTGCGTCATCGCGCCGGAGCCGCCGAAGACATAGACCTTGCCGTTGGCGGTCGCCGCGCTCATGTGATCGGTGAAGAACGGCGTGTTCTTCTTCTCGGTCCACGTGTTGTTCGCGAGGTCGTAGGCCATGACGCGGGCCGGGTGCGTGGCGCGCGCGCCCGGCGCGAACACCGCGGCGTTGCCGCCGATCAGATACAGCTTGTCGTTGACCTGCACGGGCGTGTATTCCTCGGCCGGCTGCGGCAGCTTCGCGTACTTCTCCGTGTCCCATCGACCGGGGGACTGCTGCGCGGAGACGGTCCATATCCCGAGCACGAGGGTGATGGCGAGAGCCGCACCGATCCGGCGCGTTGCCGCTGGCATGATGACGCTCCTTGGCGGTCGGTCCCGCCTTGAAGATCCCGTCAGTCGATCCGAGGGAATCGTGGCAAACATTAACACGTCCGGCTTGTCTTCACTCCCCCTCAGGCGTACACTGCGGCCCCACACCATCATCCTTGGAGCGCTCCATGCCGGTGGTCATCAAACGTGTCTTCGCGGTGGTTGCCGCCGCGTGTGTGATTGCGATTGCCATTGGAGAACGGGTCGTTGCGCAGAACCCGCCCGCCCGCGGGATGCGGTGGTCGAAGGCCGCGCCGTTCCCCGAGCCCGAAGAGGAACTGTACGGCACCGTCGTCGGCGGGAAGTTCTATGTGATCGGAGGCTTCGGCTTCACGCCGCCCGGCGTCCAGCCGCCGCCGCCCGGCGTGAGCAAGGGACCGTGCTTCAGTTGTCCGCCCGCGCTCGTGTACGAGTACGACGCCGGGCCGGACAAGTGGACGAAGAAGAAGAACATTCCCGTTGCGGTGCATCACCAGGCGCAGGCGGCCTACAACGGAAAGATCTACATCTTCGGCGGCTGCACGCGTGCGATCTCCGGTGAAGGCGGCACGACGAACGTGTGGGAGTTCGACCCGGTCGCCGATTCGTACCGCGCGATGGCGCCGATGTCGGTCAAGCGCTGCTCGCCGATTGCGGAACAGGTTGGCGGCAAGATTTACGTCATCGGCGGCCTCGAGCCGTATGAGAACGGCATGGGCACGCGCGTCACCGGGCGCAACCAGATGTTCGACCCCGCGACCAACACCTGGACCGAGCGCAGCCCGATGCCGACCGCACGCAACCACGCGTTCGCGGGCGTGGTGAACGGAAAGATCTACGTCATCGGCGGTCGTATCGGCGCCGGCAACATTCCCGCGACGACCAACGTGGACGTCGTCGAGGAGTACGATCCCGCCACGAACCTGTGGGGTCCGATCAAGGACCGCATGCCGACGCCCCGCAGCGGCGGCGGTGCGGCGACCTACAACGGCAAGATCTACGTCGGCGGCGGCGAACTGCAGAACCGGCAGATGTCGGCGGCGTTCCGCGCGCTCGAGGCGTACGATCCGGCGTCCAACACGTGGGACGTGCTTCCCTCGATGCCCACCGCGGTGCACGGCAACGCGATGGGCTTCCTCGGCAACAGGCTGCACGTGGTGAGCGGCAAGATGGAGGGCGGCGGCGCGCCGGACATGGCGGGCACAGAGCATCCGTACGCGACCGCGTCACACGACGTGCTCGAGATACCGTCGGGGACGCAGTGACGGCGGACAAGTGGAAGAAGTGGAAAAGTGGAGAAGTGGAAAAGTAAGTTCAAAGTTGAAAGTTGAAAGTTGAAAGTAAGTTCAAAGTGCTCAGGGGGGACAACATGTTGCGACGTGCTTCGATCGCGGCGCTGCTCTTCGCACTGGCCTTCATGGCCGTGCCCGCGATGGCGCAGACGACCAACGGCGTCATTTCAGGAATCATCAGCGACGCGCAGGGAGGCGTGCTTCCCGGCGTGACGGTCACGGCGCGGAACGTCGACACCGGCGCGATCCGGGACATCACGACCGAGACCGACGGACGCTTCCGCCTCGCGGGGTTGAACCCGGGGCGCTACGAGCTGAAGGCCGAGCTCCAGGGCTTCGGCGTCGTGACCCTGCCCGACATCACCGTGGCGGTCGGCAGCGAGACGACGCGCAACGTGACCATGCAGGTGCAGGGCCTGCAGGAGTCGGTGACCGTCACCGGCGAGGCTCCCGTCATCGAAGTCACCAAGACCGACGTGTCCGGCATCGTCACGCAGGATCAGATGCAGATGCTGCCGCTGGCCACGCGGCAGCCGATGGACCTGGCGATGCTCCTGCCCGGCACGAACCAGGACGCGGTGCGCGCCCGCAAGGCGAACTCGAACATCGGCGCCGGCGCGTTCACCAACGGCTCCGCGCTGCTGGTGGACGGTGTCTGGAACAAGGAAGGCAACACCGGCGAGCCGCGGCAGGACTTCCCGCAGTCCGCCATCCAGGAGTTCAAGGTCTTCGTCAGCCAGTCGCCCGCCGAATACGGCTGGACCGCCGGCGGCGCCGTGTCGATGGCGACCAAGAGCGGCACCAACGCCCTGCACGGCGAGGCGTTCGAGTTCTATCGCAACAAGGCGCTGAACGCGATCGACCCGTTCGCGAAAGCGGCCGGACAGGCGAAGCCGAATTTCAGCCGCCATCAGTACGGCCTGGCGATCGGGGGCCCGGTCGTCAAGGACCGCGTGCACTTCTTCCAGGCAGCCGAAGTCCTGCAGAACAACCTCTTCGACAACGTGGTCGTCCGGCTCCCGCAGTTCTACGGGAACATGAACGGCGTCTTCGAGAGTCCCGAGTACAACCACATGTCGTTCACGCGCGGTGACGGCCAGATCACTCAGCGGCAGTCGCTGTTCGTGCGCTACGCGTGGCAGATCTCCGACTTCACGTGCGAGGGCTGCTCGGCCTCCTCGTCGACGCCCTGGTTCTCCGGCGGCGGCATCAAGCAGAAGCGCTACTCGTTGGCCGGCGCCCATACATGGGTGCTCTCTCCGAGAGTGCTGAACGAAGTCCGCGGGCAGTACACGAACTATCACTTCCGCCAGCACCCGCCCGGGGTCGACCCGCAGGAGGACCTCTTCGATGACTCGACGGCCCGCACGGCGCCGCTGACCGCGGCGTACGCGTTTCCGAGCCTCGCCTGGGGTACCAGCGGCAACTTCTATACGCGGCAGATCTCGCGCGAGCTGCGCGACGACATGTCGTTTACGGCCGGCACGCACACGTGGAAGTTCGGCGCCGGCGCGCAGGAGCTTGCCGTGCACGGCGACAACCGGCCGTCGCTCGGGACGTGGACGCTCTCCGTCGACCAGCCGTTCAACCCGGCCAACCTCGCGTCGTTCGTGCCGGTCGCCGGCTCGGTGCGCCAGTTCTCGACCGGCAACCTCGTGAAGCTGCCGACCTTCACGCCGAACGTCATGTCGAACTACTACGTGGAAGACGAATGGAAGCCGGCCGGCGGGGTCACGCTCAATCTCGGTCTTCGCTACGACTACCAGCTCTACGGGTTCAACCAGGGACTGTCGCTCGACTCGAAGGATCCGAAGTACGGGATCCCGCTGTTTCCGACGACGGGGACGGCGGCGAGCCTGGCGCCCCTCGTCCACTTCGACCAGCGGGGCGACAAGAACAACTTCGGTCCGCGGGTGGGGTTCGCGTGGGACGTGCGCAACGACACGAAGACCGTCGTCCGCGCCGACTACGGCATCTACTACAACCCGATGAACCTGCAGATCACGTCGGCGGAGCTGAACAATTTCCGGCAGCCGACCGCGATCATCACCAACCCGACGTACCCGGATCCGTACGGCGGCCGTGATCCGCTGACGTTCGTCTCGACCGCGCCGGCGAACATCCAGGTGATGGCCGACGACCTCGAGAACCTGCAGTCGGCGGCCTACACCGGCGGCGTCTCGCGGGCGCTCAGCTCGGCGATCGCGATCCACGTGGACGGTGTCTACAACAGGATGACGAAGGTCCCGATGACCATCGACATCAACCCGCGCAGCGGAGGGACCGCGGGCGCGCGGCCGATGCCGCAGTTCGCGCGCGTCCTGCAGGCCCAGTCGGTCGGCTTCATGGATTACAAGGCGCTGCTCGTGCGCCTCGAGAAGCGGCTGGAACGCAACTACATGTACCTCGTCTCGTACACCCTCGCCGACACCAATGGCAACGTGAACAACTCGGGTGGCACGCAGTCGGTCGTCACCGACTCGGCGCACATCAACTACGACGAGGGTCCGAACAACAGCGACCGCCGGCACACGCTCGTCGCCAGCGGCTCGTTCATGCTGCCCGGCAACGTGGTGCTCGGTGGCGTCTTCAGCGCCCGGTCGACGATGCCGTTCAGCGCAACGGCAGGCATCGACGTCAACGGAGACGGCAACGTCACCGATTTCGTCCCCGGGACGACACGCAACGTGTTCAACCGCGGCGACGACGCGGCGGGACTGGCGGCGGTCAACGCGTGGCGCGCGGCGAACAACCTGGCGGCGGTCTCGCCGGCGTTCAGCACGAACGAGTTCTACTCGCTCGACCTGCGCGCGAGCAAGTCGATTCCGCTCACCTCGGGGCGTCGCGTCGAGCTGATCGGCCAGGTGTTCAACGTGTTCAACCGCAAGAACATCGTCGCGGCCTGGACGACCAACGCGCTGTCGCCCGCGTTCGGCACGAGCGTGTCGGCGGCGGCCATGCGGCAGGCCGAAGTCGCGGTGCGGTTCACGTACTAAGTGGAAAAGTAGAGAAGTGGAAAAGTGGAAGCCACTTTTCCACTTCTTCCACTTATGTTGGCGCTCCTCCTCAGCGCCGTCTTCTTCGCCAGCGGCGCGTCCGCCCTCATCTTCGAGACGCTCTGGTTCCGGCAGGCGGGCCTGGCGTTCGGCAACAGCGTCTGGGCGTCGAGCCTCGTGCTCTCGGGGTTCATGGCCGGTCTTGCGCTCGGCAACGCGCTCGTCGCGCGGTGGGGCCAGCGGCTCTCGAATCCAATCCGTGCGTACGCGGTGGCCGAAGCGGCGATTGCGCTGACCGGCGTCGGCCTCGTGTTTTTACTTCCCGTCCTCGGCTCGGCGCTCGCGCCCGTGTTCCGGCCACTCCTCGATCGGCCGTGGGCGCTCAACCCGCTGCGGCTGTTCGTCGCATTCGTGCTGCTGCTGGTTCCGTCAACCGCGATGGGGATCACGCTGCCGCTGTTGACGAGGGCCCTGCTGCGCGATGATAGCGGCCTGCCCGGCCGGAGTCCGAAGGACGAAGGCGGGTTCGGGCGCGTGCTCGGCGCGCTGTACGGGTGGAACACGCTGGGCGCCGTCGTCGGCGTCGTCGCTGGCGAGATGTTCATGGTCGGGCGGTTTGGCGTGCGAGGAACTGCGCTCGCCGCGGGAGCGCTGAATCTGCTCGCCGCGGCAGTTGCGGGCCTGGTGTCCGGCGGGTCGCTTTCGGCGGGTCCAAAAGGACCCGCCCTACCATCAGGAAATGCTCGGCATGTAGGCCGGGTCCTTTCGGACCCGGCGCCACCGCATCGCGGACCCGGCACCTGGGCCTGGCTTGTTGCCGCCTTTGCAGCTGGATTCTCCCTTCTCGCGCTCGAGGTGATCTGGTTCCGCTTCCTCCTGCTCTTCGTCAAGGGGCACTCCAACGCGTTCCCGGTGATGCTCGGCGTCGTCCTTGCCGGCATCGCGCTCGGTGGTCTTGCCGCGTCGCTCTGGATGCGCGTTGTCCCCGAGGCGCACCGCTTTGCGGCGCCGGTCGCGTTTGCCGGGGCCGTGGCGACCGTCGCGTCGTACGCGGCGTTCCCATCGGTCATCGCGCCGTTCGGCTTGTCGTCGATTGTGCAGCCCGAGGCCATCCTGCGCGTCAGCCTGCCGCTGATGCTCCCGGTGTCGTTCGTGTCGGGCATCTTCTTTCCGCTGGTGGGCGCTGCGCTGAGGAACGGGCTTGCCTCGGACATCGAAACGGCCGGCGTCCTGACGCTCGTGAACACCGTCGGCGCCGCAATCGGATCGCTCGTGGCCGGGTTCGTGTTGCTGCCCGCCGTTGGCATCGAGAAGTCGATGTTCGTCGTCGCCTTGATTTACGGCGCAATCGGAGCGCTCTTGATCTGGCGCCCCGTAAAGGGGCGCCCTGCACCCATTGGGTTGGCTGCCGCGGCGGTGTGCGTCGTTGCGCTCGTGCTGTTCCCGTTCGGCGAGCTGAACGCCCGGCTCCTGTCGATTCCGGTCGAGCGATGGGCTGAAGGGGAGCCGGAACGGCGCCTGGTCGCGGTCCGCGAGGGAGTCACCGAAACCATCGTCTTCTTCCAGCGGATGCTGCTGGGCAAGGCGGTCTCGGACGTCATGCTGACGAACTCCTTCTCGATGTCCACGACCGGCTACGGCGTGCGGCGGTATCAGAAGCTGTACGTCTACTGGCCGATAGCGGTTCATCCGGATCTGAAGCGTGCGCTGCTGATCGGCTACGGCGTCGGCAACACGGCAAAGGCGCTGACGGATTCGGCACGCGTCGAGTCGATCGATCTCGTCGATCTCTCGCGCGACATTCTCGCGATGGGCCCTATCGTGTTCCCGGACGAACGGCAGCAGCCGCTTCGCGATCCGCGAATGCACGTGCACATCGAGGATGGCCGCTACTTCCTGCAGGCCAGCGATCGGCAGTTCGACCTGATCACGGGCGAGCCGCCGCCGCCCGGGATCGCCGGTGTCGAGAACCTCTACTCGCGCGAATACTTCCAGTTGATTCACGACCGCCTGGCCGATGGCGGCATCGTCACCTACTGGCTGCCGCTGGCGGACCTGAGCGACGTCGCCGCAAAAGCGATCCTCCGCGCGTTCTGCGATGTGTTCGGCGACTGCTCGCTGTGGAACGGATCGGGGACGAACCTGATGATGGTCGGCAGCCGTAACGCCCCTCGACTGGGCTCGGGGCAAGCGCCTGGCGCCGTCTCGGAGCAGCAGTTCCGCGCCCAATGGAGCACGCCGCTGATTGCCGCGGAGATGAAGCGCCTCGGCATCGAGCGTCCCGAGCAGCTTGGCGCGCTGTTCATCGGCGACGCGACCTTTATCCGCGCCCTCGTCGACGGCGCAACGCCGCTCACCGACGACCATCCGAAGCTGATCGAGGCGCCGTTCTCGTCGCAGGAGGAATCGACGCGCCTCTTTGCGAGCATCACGGACACCGGCGCCGCGCGCACGCGGTTTCAGACGAGCCCGTTCATCGCCCGCCTCTGGCCGCCGGCGGTGATTGCGTCATCGGTGCCGTACTTCGACGTCCAGCACGTCATCAACGCGCACATGTACGGCAGCCTGGTCGCGCAATCGCTGGCGCTCGACGATGTGCATCGGGTGCTGACAGGATCGTCGGTGGCCGCGCCGGTGATGTGGCGCCTTGCGAGCAACGCGGACATCCAGCAGGTGGTGGCCAGCGCGGCCCCGGACGAGCTGATGAACCCGCTGCTGCAGTATCACCTCGCCATCCGGCTGCTGTCCGAGCGCGGCTATCGGGCGGCCGCGGATGCATTCGAGCGCGCGACCGCGTCGCCGGAGGTGCGCGACAACGCGTTCGTGCTCTACATCTATTCGCTGTGCATGTCCGGTCAGCGCGCGAAGGCGCAGGCACTCAGCAGGGAAGCATTTGCCGCATCCGGCGTATCATCGCTGCCTCCGCTGTGGGTCTGGATGAAGGACACCTTCGGCATCGATCCGTCGCGTCGATGAAAGCGAGACGACCATGCGAACCACACCCTCGCGTCGCAACTTTCTGAGGACCGCCGCGGCTGCGGGTGCGGCGGCGAGCAGCGCCAGCCTCCAGGGACAGACCGCCAATCGCGTGAGCGGCTTCGATCACGTGGCGGTGCCGATGCAGAACACGGACGCGATGATCGCGTTCTATCGGCGTCTCGGGTTTCAGATGACCGAGAACGCGAATGCGGTGTCCGTGTACGTCGGCAGCCAGATGATCAACTTCCACCGGCCTGCCCGATGGCAGGATCCCGCCTTCACGTCGCGGGCGCCGGCAGCGAGGCCCCCATGCGGCGATTTCTGTTTCGTGTGGGATGGCACCGCCGCCGCGCTGAAGACGCTGCTCGAGACCGCCGGAGCGAAGACCGAACTGGGTCCCGTGGATCGCGCGGGTGGGCGCCGCAAGACGGGCTCGAGTGTCTACGTTCGCGATCCGGACGGCAACCTGCTGGAGTTCATGATCTACTCGTAGCGAAGTGGAAAAGTGGAAAAGTAGAGAAGTGGAAAAGTAGGAGGAAGGATGTATTCGCGTTCACTGGCAATCATCGCGGCCGTCTCTCTCATCGCGGCAGCCGTCGGGACCACGCGCCTCGCCGCGCAGGGCAGTCCGCGCTGGGTGAAGGCCGCGCCGTTCCCGGAGCCGGAGGAAGAGCTGTACGCGGTCACGGTCAACGGCCGGATGTATGTGATTGGCGGCTTCGGCTACATGCCGTTCGGCAACCCGCCGGGCCTCGTCTACGAGTACGACCCGGGTCCAGACAAGTGGGCGAAGAAGAAGACCCTGCCGCAGCGCGTCCATCATCAGGCGCAGGCTGTCTTCAACAACAAGATCTATGTCTTCGGCGGCTGCAGGATGGGCATCTTCGGCACCGACGCGGTCACCAACGTCTGGGAGTACGACCCGGCGGCCGACAGCTACCGCGCGATGGCGCCGATTCCGGGCCCGCGCTGCTCGGCGGTGGCGGCCACGGTGAACGGCAAGATCTACTTGGTCGGCGGCATCGAGCCGTTCGAGAACGGGAAGGGAAGCCGCATCAGCGGCAGGAACCAGGTGTTCGATCCCGTCGCGAATACGTGGGGCGCCAGCGACCTCAGCCCGATGCCCACGACGCGCAACCACGCCTTCGTCGGCGTGGCGAACAACAAGATCTACGTCATCGGTGGACGTCAGTCCGCCGGCATGATCCCCTACAGCAGCAACACGGACGTGGTCGAGGAGTACGACCCGGCGACCAACACCTGGGGCGGCGTCAAGCAGCGGATGCCGACCGCGCGCAGCGGCGGCGGCTACGCCACCTACAACGGAAAGATCTACATCGGCGGCGGCGAGTGGATCTCGCGCGAGGTGATGGCGTCGTTCCGCGCGCTCGAGGCGTACGACCCCGCCACCGACACATGGCAGCTCCTGCCGGCGCTGCCGGGCGCGGTGCACGGCAACGCCATGACCTTCATCGGCAACAGGCTGCACAACGTGAGCGGCAAGATGGAGAACGGCGGCCTCCCCGACCAGATGGCGCCGGCAACCGCCGATCACAGCGTGATGGAAATGCCCGCCGCGACCGGCCGGACGAATTGACGGGGGACTCGATGAAGACGCGAATCATTTCCGTGGTTGCGGTCGCGGCCGCGACCGCCGTTGGCGCGCTGACAACGCAGCCGGTGCTCCGCGCGCAGGATCCGACGCTGCGCTGGGTGAAGGCCTCGCCGTTCCCCGTCCCGGAGGAGGAGCTGTACGGCGTCTCGGTGAACAACAAGATGTACGTCATCGGCGGCTACGGTGCGACCGGTCAGCCGGCGCCGGCGATGGTGTGGGAGTACGACCCGGGTCCGGACAAGTGGACGCGCAAGAAGAACCTGCCGGTCGCCGTGCACCATCAGGCGCAGACGGTGATGAACGGCAAGATCTATTTCTTCGGCGGCTGCCAGCGGCCCGCGAACGGTCCTGGCGCCAACGGCTGGGCGCCCGTCGACAACGCCTGGGAGTACGACCCGGCCGCCGACACCTACAAGGCGCTGGCGCCGATGCCGGGGAAGCGCTGCTCCGCGATTGCCGAGAGCGTCGGCGGCAGGATCTACGTCATCGGCGGCGTGACGACGATGGACAACACGACTGACGTGGCGTTCAACGGCCAGGGGCCGGCGCGCGTGCTCGGCGTCAACCAGGTGTACGACCCGGCGGCGAACACCTGGACGACGAAGAGCGCGATGCCGACGGGGCGGAACCACGCGTTCTCGGGCGTGGTCAATGGGAAGATCTACGTCATCGGCGGCCGCATCGGCCACGGCTTCGTCACCACCTCGAGCAACACCGACGTCGTCGAGGAGTACGACCCCGCGAGGGATCTGTGGGGTGTCGCGAAGGCGCGGATGATCAGCCCGCGAAGCGGTGGCGGCTGGGCGACGTACAACGGCAAGATCTACGTGGCCGGCGGCGAGGTCCAGAACGAGCGCTACAGCGCGGCGTTTCGCTCGCTCGAAACCTACGACCCGGTCGCCAATCGCTGGGACATCCTGCCGTCGCTGCCGGGCGCCGTTCACGGCAACGCGGTCGCGTTCATCGGCAACAAGCTGCACACGGTGAGCGGGAAGATGGAAGGCGGCGGCTTCGCCGACGCGCCGGGGAAGGCCACCGCTGATCACAGCGTGATGGAGATGCACAGTGCTGGCACGCAATAGGTTGGTGGTTTGTGGTTTGTGGTTGCTGGTCATCGCGTCGCTGTCGCTGCACGCGCAGGCGCCGGCCGCGCGAAGCGCCGTCGACTGGGGCAAGCTGCGTCCGGAAATCCTCGAGCGCTATCGCTCGCTGGTGCAGATCGACAGCACCTCCGGCCACGAGACGCTGGTCGTCGACTACCTGAGGAAGGTGCTCGAGGCCGAAGGCATTCCGACGAAGACGCTCGCGCTGAACCCGGCTCGCGCCAACCTGGTCGCGCGACTGAAGGGCAACGGCTCGAAGCGGCCGCTCCTGATCCTCGCCCACACCGACGTCGTCGGCGTGCAGCGCGAGAAATGGCCCGTCGATCCGTTCGGCGCGGTGATGAAGGACGGCTACATCTGGGGACGCGGCAGCAAGGACGACAAGCCGGTGCTGGCGGCGAACCTGATGACGATGCTGATGCTCAAGCGGCAGGGCATCCAGCTGGATCGCGACGTCATCTTCCTCGCGGAATCGGGCGAAGAGGCGGATCTCGAAGGGGTCGGCATCAACTACGTGGTTCGCGAGCACTTCGCGGAGATCGACGCCGAGTTCGCCATGACCGAAGGCGGCGGCGCGAGAATCGACGGTGGACGCGTGACGCGCGTCAGCATCGGCACGGCGGAGAAGCTGCCCGCACGTGTGCGGCTGGTGGCGACCGGCATGGCGGGTCACGGCTCGGTGCCGCGGCTGGACAACGCGCTGATTCACCTGGGCGCGGCGGTCGAGAAGGTCGGCCTGTGGGAAACGCCCATGCGGCTCAACGAGACGACGCGCGCCTACTTCGAGAAGCTGGCCGCCATCAGCCCGCCGGAGCGGGCAGCCGTCTACAGGCAGCTCCTCGACCCGAAAACGGCGGCGGACGCCCAGAAGTTCCTGCGGGAACGGTCGCCCGGCGAATACTCGATGCTGCGGACCTCCGTCGTTCCCACCATCCTGAAAGCCGGCGTGGGCGCGAACGTGATCCCGTCCGAGGCGGAAGCGACGCTCGACATCCGGGCGCTGCCCGACGAGAACATCGAGGCGTTCTACGCGGAGATGTCAAAGGTCGTTGGTGACCCGGCGGTCAAGATCGAACGGCTGCCGCAGACCCGTCCTCCGTCGCCGGCGTCGAAGCTCCAGACGGAGATGTACCGCGCGATGGAACGCGCCGCCGCGACGATCTATCCGAACGCGACCGTCATTCCGTCCATGTCCACCGGCGCCAGCGACCAGGCCCAGCTTCGCGCGAAGGGCATCCAGTCGTACGGCATCGGCCCCGCCTCGACGGAGTCGGACGAGACGAACTACCCGGCGCACGGCGACGTCGAGCGGCTCGCCGAGTCATCGCTCTACCCGTTCGTGCAGTACGTGTGGAACGTGGTGATGGAGGTTGCGGGCCACCGGTAGGATCGTGGATTGTGGCTGAACCACCCACCCGGTCAGCGCGGCGGCGCGGGCTTCGCGAACCTCGCCGCGTCGATCGGCGCGTTCGGCTGCACTGACGTGAGGTTCACCGTGTACTGGCCGTCCACCCACGTCGTCTGCCAGGTGAAGGGCACCTTGACGCCGCTGCCGGGCACCTCGCGGTAATCGGAATACGTGACGTGCGTCGGCACCGTGCCGACCACTGTCGGCGCGTACCGCGTCTGCCGGACCAGCAGTCCTGACGCCCGGTCGAAATACAGCTTCACCGGAACGCGATCGATCGTCCCCTGGACGACCTGCATCGGCTTGTCGTCGATGGTGACGGCGGGGAAGTCCGCGCGGCAGCCGGTGAGGAGCTGCTTGATCGGCGCGGGAAACGCGAGCTGCGCGTCCACGCGTGCGCCGGTGAGGTCGGCGCCGACCAGCGGAATCAGCGGCAGGGGAGCGAGGTCGCGCGGGTACGCGAGCCAGGCTTCGCGTCCGTCGTATGTCGATGTGGCATCCCCGCTCCCCATGTGGACGACCATCGCCCGGAGGTTTGGCGCCTTCGCGTAGACATCGACAGGAACCTTGGCGAAATCCGAATCGAAGCCCTCGTAGGTGCCTTTCGCCGTGAAGCTCGTGAGCCGGCCCAGCGCCTGCGCGCCACCGACAGCCTGCAGGTACTTGTCGAGAACCTGATCCGCGGTCGCGGTCACGCGGGCGCCCGGGAACGCTTCGATTTCGTCCGGATCCTCGGCCGGCGGCTCGCCGTACTGCGCCGCCAGGCTGGGGACGACCTTCGGATGCTGGTTGCCGCGATGGCAGGTGTAGCACGTCACGAACGGCCTCCCGCCGAAGTTCGCCTCGTTGATCGCCTTGACCATCGCGATCATCTGGCGCGCGCGATTTTTCAGTGGCGTGTCGGTCGCATAGTTCGCCCAGTCGCTGGCGCTCGCGCCGCCGTGGCAGTCAGTGCAATTCAAGCTGAGCGACGCGGCGAAGAAGCCCATGGTGTTCATGAACTCCCTGACGGGGATGCCGCGAAGAACGCGGACGTTCTTGAAGGCCTCCTCGGCCATTTGCGGTCTCTCCGCGGCGGCTTGCGCCGCGGGACGCGCCTGACCCTCGACCCCGACCGCGATCAGCATCGCGAGCCCTGCGCCACACAACATCGTGCTCCGACTGAGTCTCATCTCATCCCCTTTTCCTGCGCCGCATGTGTTTATCCGGGTGTGTCCGGACTATACATCCGGCCAAGATCCATGTTCAAATCAGCGCCACCGCGAGGTGCGTTCAGCCTGAAGAAGGAGGGGATCTCGAAATGCGCCTGTCACTTGCGCGATCCATCGTCGGCCTGGTCGTCCTGCTGGCGTTCGCATCCGTGGCCCACGCTCAAGGCTCGAAGCTGCCGGGGAAGGACACCCTGTACAACGGCAACAGGTTGAAAACGGACCCGACTCCAGGCGGCCCCGCGCCCGTCCGCGACGTGAGCGGCTCCTGGGCGGGGAACCTGACGCCCGATCGAGGGGAAATCCCTCCGCTGACCCCGCTCGGTCAGAAGCTGTTCAGCATGAACAAGCCTGAGACCGAAGTCGGCACCGGCCATTCGAACGATCCGATGAACACCTGCGACCCGTTAGGGGTGCCCAGGAACACGGTCTTCGAAACGCGTGGTCTCGCGTTCGGGACGATGGGACCCGACCGGCTCGTGGTGCTGCATCAGTATCAGCGGGTCTGGCGGTACGTGTGGATGGACGGCAAGCACGAGCTGCCCACGAAGTTCGACGTCCGCGGCGGGGTGCCGTCGCGCTATTACGGCTATTCAGTCGGGCGCTGGGAAGGCGACAACACGCTGGTCATCAACACGGTCGGCGTCAACGACACCACGTGGCTCGACAAGGCCGGCCATCCCCACAGCATCGACGCCAGGATCGAGGAACGGTACACGCGCGTCGATCACAATCACCTCCAGATGGTCGTCACGGTCGACGATCCGAAGGTTTTCACCAAGCCGTTCGTGGTGTCCAGGAACGAGTACCGCTGGATTCCGGACCAGGAAGCCGAAGAGCAGATGTGCGTGCCGTCGGAGATGATCAACTACATGAAGCTGATCAGCGACCCGGCGTTCGGCGTGTCGAGCGGCGATCCGACCAAGTGAGCGGAGATGCATAAGGGGCTCACGCTGGCTGCCGCCTGCCTGCTGGTCGCCGTGTCGGCGCGCGGGCAGGAGAAGCCGTTGATGGCCGAGGACGTGTTCAAGAACATCCAGGTGTTGAAGGGGATTCCCGTCAGGGAATTCATGAACACGATGGGTTTCTTCTCTGCCTCCACCAACCTGAACTGCATCGACTGTCATTCACCGGAAAGCGAGAGCCTCGAGGGGTACGCCATCGACACGCCGCGGAAGCAGACCGCGCGCAGGATGGTCCTGATGGTGAACCAGATCAACCAGTCCAATTTCGGCGGACGTCGCCTGGTGACGTGCTACACGTGTCATCGCGCCTCGGACAGGCCGGAAGCGATTCCGAGCCTGCTGGATCAATACAGTGTCCCCGAGGACGATCCAAACCGCGTCGAAGTGATCCCCGCCGGGCCCGTGCAGTCGGTCAAGCAGGTGTCCGCCGACCAGATCCTGGACAAGTACATCCAGGCGATCGGCGGCGCCGCGCAGGTGGCGAGGCTCACCAGTCTCGCCGCGAAGGGCACATACGAGGGCTACGAGACGCTGTCGGCGAAGGTGCCGGTAGACATCTTTGCCACCGCGCCCAATCGGCTCACGATGGTCGTCCACACCCAGAACGGAGACAGCGTCAGCACGTACGACGGCGCCAATGGGTGGATGGCCGCCGCCGACAAGCTGATGCGCGTGCTGCCGCTGACGGGAGGCGATCTCGAGGGCGCCAGGATGGACGCGTCGCTGTCGTTTCCAGCGAGGATCAAGCAGGACTTCCAGTGGCGCACGGGCTTTCCATCGGTCACGATCGACGACAAGCCCGTTCAGGTCATCCAGAACGCGGCACGAGGCGCAACCGGCGCCAAGCTGTACTTCGACAGCGAGTCTGGCCTTCTCGTGCGGCAGGTCCGCTTCGTCGACACGGCCGTCGGCGTCATCCCGACGCAGGTCGACTACGCGGACTACCGCGACGTCGCGGGCGTGAGGGTGCCGTTCCGGCGCGTGATTACCTGGACCGACGGCCGATCCACGATCGAGCTCAGCCAGGTGCAACCGAACGTGCGAATCGATGCGGCGCAGTTTGCCAAACCCGCCGCGCCGAGGGCCAAGGCCGAGGCTCGGTAACATTGAGAACCACTCGTCCTCGAGAGGAAGGAACAACGTGAAGAGAGTCATTGCCGGCGCGTCGATCGCGGTGTGGTGCCTGCTCGGCTGGGCCGGTGGCGCCTACGCCCACCATGGATTCAATGTCGAGTTCGACGGCAGCAAGTGCCTGGATCTGAAGGGCATGCTCACCGGCGTCATCTGGGAAAACCCGCACGCGTATCTCGAGATGAAAGTCCCGGATGCAGCCGGCAACGCGGTGTCGTGGCACCTCGAGATGATTACGCCGAACGCCCTGAAGCGGAACGGCACCACGCGCCAGGATTTCACCGCGAACATGGGCAAGGAGATGAACGCGCGCGCCTGCCCGGCGAAGGTGGCCAGTGACGACGGTCAGCGAGGCGCGGCGGAGTACATCAAGCTCGGGGACGGCATCCTGCGTATCGTCGGGCAGATTCCTGAACGCGGCATGACGCCGGACAAACTGAATTTCTGAGGAGCTCCGAGATGAGACGGACAGCTGGAGTCGTCGCGGCGGTTGTCTGCTTCCTTCTTGTGCCGCTGCTCGCACAGCGCGGGTCGGGCCAGGGCGGACAGCGCGGAGCGGGCCAGGGTGGCCAGCGTGGGTCGGCACCGGCCGCGCAGGGCGCCAAGCCGCCGGTCAAGATCGCCGGCGATTTCGACAAGGTGCGCATCCTGGAGCCGGGCGGTCCGGCGCCGCGGACGCGCGACGGCCATCCCGACTTGAGCGGACGGTACTATCCGAACCACGCCGGTCGGATGCTCCAGGGCGCGTACCGGATCGACGAGACGATCATGCGGCAGTTCGACCCGGCGAAGACGCCGCAGGAGAACCCCGTGTTCAGGCCTGAGGCCGTCGAGAAATACCTGCATCCGACGCCCTACGGCAGCTGCCCGCCGGGCGGCACGCCGACCTCGATCACGACCCAGGCCACCGAGCACGGGCCGCTCGAGCTGGTGCAGGTGCCGGGACGCATCTGGGCGCTCACCGAGTTTCCGGAGACGATTCGCATGATCCCGACCGACGGCCGCCCGCATTCACCCGATCCGGACCCGAGCTTCAACGGCGAATCGGTCGCCCGCTGGGACGGCGACACGCTCGTTGTCGACACGGTCGCGATCGAGACGAGGATGAGGAACATCTCGGTGGGGAAGACCGGAGACGCCAACGCGTGGCTCCACAGCGAGAAGGAGCACGTCATCGAGCGGTTCAGCCGTCCTTCGAAGAACTACCTGATCTACCAGCTGACGGTCGAGGATCCCGACGTGCTGGTGAAGCCGTTCACGTCGGCGCCGCACGTGTGGACGCTGGCGCAGGATCCCAACGACGTCTGGACCGAGTACATCTGCACGTCGAACGAGGAGCCGGAGTTCTGGAAGAAGGTCGACGACAAGACGAAGGAAGAGTACGAGAAGAGCGGCAGGGACGGCAGCACCGGGAACGGCAGGGGCCGATAGAATCCGGCAAAAGGAGCCACATGCAGACCAGGCTGGCGGCGCTTTCATTCCTCGCGGGCGTTCTGGCGGTGTCCTCTCCCGTGCTGGCCCATCACGGCAACGCTGCCTACGACGGGACGGTCACGATCCTCAAGGACGCCACCGTGACGAAGCTCGCGTGGGCGAATCCTCACACGATCGTACAGTTCGACGTGAAGGGGGATAACGGCGACCTCGCCCACTGGTCGGCCGAATTGGGCAGTCCGTCGGCGCTTGGCAACATCGGCTGGACGAAAACGTCGCTGATGCCCGGCGACGTCATCACCGTCTACATCCACCAGGCGAAGACGAAAAACCCCGTCGGCCGCATCGAGCACATCGTGCTCGCGGACGGCAGCGTGCTGCGCGACAGCGGCGGAGGCGGGGACGCGGGCGGCGGCGGCGGCCGTGGCGGCCGCGGTGGACGCGGGCGCGGCGGCGACGTCCAGTAATCGTTCAAGGGCTGGTCTGAAGACCCGCCCCTACATCGTCAGCGAGACGGCCGCGACGCGGTGCGCGGCACCGGTTTGCCGGTCACCTGGATCCAGTCGATACGCGAACCGCCGCCGGATCCGTGACCGGCTCCTCTCATCAGGTCGGTGAACCCGATCTCCTCCACCCGGCTCAGATCCGGGTTGTCCACCCATCTCGCTTCTCGCCCTTCAACCACCTGTGTGATGTCGAGATTCCGCCAGCGCACGTCAACGAGCTGGATTTCCGATTCGACCCAGTCCGTCGTGAGGCCTGCCGTCTTGTCACCGATCAGCCACGTGCCGTCGGCGAGCTTGAGAATCGGACGGAGCAGGTGGAACCCGCTGACCCGGGTGCGCCACTTGATGGTCGCCAGGCCGCTCAAATCCACGTCGTTGTTCCTGTCCCTCAGCGTGATCGCGCAGTTCGACTCGCACAGCAGCGACATCACGTAGGTGATATCGGCGTTGTAGGGCTGGAGGACCGTTCGGGTGCCGGCCTTGTCGCCGTACAGACGCACCTCGAGAGTGGGATTCGCGACGTCCCCCTGCACGATCGGATGCTCGGGCTCCCGCTCGTTGTTCGCGTTGGGGACGGTCTTGTCGTACTTCCAGTCCTCGCGGAAGAACACGGGAGGGTAGTTGGCGGTGACCGCTCCGCCCAATTGACCGGGCCGGGGGCCGCGAGGCGCTTCTCCCCGCTGTCCCGCGGCGGTTCCGGCGACAGCGAGTGACAGAAGAGCGACGATCGACGCGGTGCGAGCGATCTTCAGCATGCTACTTCGGCGCCTCCGTCGTGCCGTAGCGAGACGGCGTGGAATCGTCCCTGTCTGCCAGCACCGTGCCGTCAGCCAGGATCACCTTGTTCGTCCGTCCCACGGCCACGCCGCTCTTGGCCTGATAGACGTACGCGGTGATGACGTCTCCCGCTCTCAGCGTCGTCCGGCTCCAGCCGAGGAGCGCCATCGACGGCGGGCTGCCGATCTCCATCGTCCAGTGCTGGAGCTCGCCCGTGGCGGTCTTGTAGTCGAACTTGATGAGCGAATGCGGATTCATCCAGGAGAATTCCGTGACGACGCACCCCTTCATCTCTTTCGGAGTGGCGGCATAGGCCGCGTCGCCGTGATGCGCGGACAGGGGAGCGCCCATCGCCAGGAGCCCGGCGACGATCGGAACGAAGACGTGCGCCCTCATGTTCATTGTCATCCCCTCACCGTCCACGCCCACCGCCACCAGGACGCTGCGACTCCGCATCGGGATAGCTGCCGGCCGGATCGCCCTGCTCCTGCAGGTACTTCAGCGTCTCGGAAGGTACGCAGAGCCATTCGTTGATCTTCTGATTCGGGACCCACCGGTAATAGTAGGTGCCCAGGGAAAACGGCCTGGTGAACATCTTCGGATCGTCGATCGTCATGCTCACCTTCATCGTGTTGCGATCGACGCGCGTCCAGCGCTCCTGCACGTGCGCCATGACGGAGTGCGGCGTTCCGTCGCGCAGCACCCAGGTTCTCTCGTCGAGACCGGTCGTGTCGATGACGAAGTTGTAGTCATCCTCCCAGCGGCCGACCGAGTACCCCATGTAGGTCGGATCCAGTGAATCCCTGTCGTCGCCTCCGACCTTCGCCGGCAGCGGCCGCCCGTCGGTCCACACCTCGCGCCAGAAGCCGCCGAACTGCAGCAGGAAGACGACACGGTTCGGCATCGCCGACACCGACATCGCGCGGTTCTGGTAAATGAAGTTCAGCGGAAAGCCGAGCGGGTCGCAAAACCGCGCCGACGGATCGTTGGTGCCCGCGGGACCAAATCGTCCGATCGGCTTCCGCTGGCTCATGACCTGCTGGCCGAGCGGCGTCAGCGACGGCCGTTCCGCGGCGGCCCCTCGCGGAATCGCGTCGGTCGATCCCGGCCCGGCCCACGTGCCGGACAGGTCGCGTTTCGGCGCCGGCCCGCCGTCACCGACGATGGTGTCCAGCGGGTAGTACACCCAGGGCGATTTTGCCTGCGCGCCTTGAGGTCGAGCCGCCTGGCCGGCGGTCACGGTGGAAAGAACCAGCGCGGCCGCCAGGGCCATCATCGCGCCGATGAGTGCGTGCCGCATGTACGGTCCTTTCGCCTCCGCGAGAGCACCGCGGTGACCGGTGTGGCGCAGAGCATATCCTCGCCCGACGGGTCAGTCAAAACGTTCCAAGTCTTGTGTTGACAGCCATCGATGAATCGCGTTACTGGTGTCCCACATTCACCACAGGGGCGACCTGATGAGCCGCACGCGCAAGCCTTCGCGGAGAGATTTTCTCGCTGCCACCGCTGCCACGGGGATCGCCCTGGGCATCGGACCGGGCGCCGCCGCCGCTTCGCAGGAAGCCGCAGGGCGCGAACCGAACACCGCGCTGCCGGGCGAGCCCGCCATGTATCGCGGGACGGCTGCCGGCGCCGTTGTTGCGCAGCTGAGAGCCGCGGGCGTTCGCACGCTCTTCCACACGAACACGAGCGGATTCGTCCCGTTCTTCGAAGCCATCTCTGCCGCCGGCGACGTGCAGGTCATCAACATGACGCATGAAGGGCAGGCGGTGGCCGCGGCGGCAGGCTACACGATGGCCAGCCGGACGCTCGGGTTCTTTTTCGGAAGCCACGTGGGGATCCCCAATGCGTTGAGCAATACGTACAACGCGTGGAAGGATCGGGTGCCGCTGCTGCTGACGTTTTCGGGCGGCCAGGGTGAGCAGGGGACGGACGGCTTCGAGTCGTGGGACAACACGCTCGGACCCACCGAAGCCTTCACCACGTGGAGGGGTGAGCTGGCGTCCGAGGAGGTGACCGGCACGCTGCGCCTGGCGATCAAGTTCGCATTCGGGCCGCCGAGCGGGCCGGTGGCGCTGACCTTCGGCGCGGGAGGCGAGCGGGTCGAGGCGCCGATTTACAAGATCGATCCCGCCACCATGCGCGTGCGGTCGCGCGCGCCGTCCGATGTCATCGAGACGACCGCGCGGTGGCTGATCGAGGCGGACGATCCGGTCTTCGTGGTTGGCTCTCAGGTCGGCGTGGAAGGCGCGTACGCCGAGATCGTCGCGCTGGCCGAGAAGCTGTCGGTGCCCGTCGCCGAGACGATCCACAGCCTGTACGCGAATTTTCCGAACGACCATCCGCTGTTTCTCGGCGAGCTCCAGGCGCAGCGGTATCCGCGGAAGCAGGATGTGCTGGTCAGCTTCGGCGAAAGCTTCACGGCAGGCCGGGAAGACGAACGCGGCCTCACGGCCAGCGGGCCGCGCCGAATCGTGCACATCAGTCACGAGCCGCAGGCCCTGGGACGGTCCTTTGCGCCGGACCTGCGCATTCTGTCGGATATGCGCGCCGCGATTCGCGACCTGTCGGACGCCGTCGAGGGCATGCTGACGAAGGATCGCCTGGCGCGGATTCGAGCCGGCAGGCTCGCGGACGTATCCCGGCTGACGGCCGGTTTGAAGCAGTCGCGCGAGATCGCGCTGCGCGCGCACTTCGACAGCAGCCCCGTGACCTGGGAGCGCGTCGGATTCGAGCTGGAGAAGGTCCTCGACAAGGATGCGGTGATCGTCCCGGAGCTGGGGACCCAGTACAACAAGATCTACAGGCAGCTGAAGCTTGGCGGCGCGAACAAGCAGCGAATCGGGCGGACCAGGGGCGACGCGCTCGGGTGGGGCGTCGCCGCCGCGCTCGGTGTGAACCTGGCGCTGCCGGACCGGCAGGTCGTCGCGCTGCAGGGCGACGGCGGGTTCCTCTTCAACCAGTCCGAAGCGTTGTGGAGCATCGCACGGTACGAAGCGCCGATGCTCATCGTGATCATGAACAACCACTCGTACAACGAGAGCCGCGCGCGCAACATGCTCAACGGCGGCACGTTCTACGAAGCCGGCAGGGACTTCAACGGGTATCTCGGAGACCCGAACGTCGAATATACGAGAATCGCGGAGGCCTACGGCCTGAGAGGCGAGAAGGTCACGCGTGCCGCCGATCTCGCGCCGGCGCTGCAGCGATGTCTGAGGAGCATGCGCGACGGCAAGGCGGTCGTCCTGGATGTCGACGTCGCCGTTGACGGAGCGCCGCTGAGCCAGCCGACCTGGTATCAGCGTTACTCGATCGCGGACATTCGCAGGAAGAGACTGAATGGGTAGCAGAATCGCTCTGCTCGCGGTCTCGATGCTCGTGGCGTGGCTGCCGGCCTCCGCCAGCGCCCAGGGCGGCCAGGACGCGCGGGTTGCACGCGGGAGGCAGGTGGTGGCGCAGGCCTGCACCACGTGTCACACGACCCTCGTCAGGATGCTGCAGGTCCACAAGCAGACCGCGGAACAGTGGAAGGACACGGTCTACTTCATGATCAGCCGCGGCGCGCAGGTCATGCCCGACGAGATCGAGGCGGTGGCCGCGTTTCTCGCGGCAACATCGGGAAATGGCCGGCCGGCGGCTCGAGACGCGGGCCAGCCGGGGCGCGGCGCCGACGGCGCCGCGATCCTCCAGCGGAATTGCCAGCAGTGCCACGAGCTGGCAACCGCATCGACCAAGGCCGATTCGGAAGAGTGGAGTGCGGTCGTCGCGCGCATGATGGCCTACGGCGCACGGCTCACTCCTGCAGATCAACAAACGCTCATTGGATATCTCAATGGAATCAAGAAGTAGACGGATCTTCGCTGTTCTCGCTTTCGTCGTTCTCGCCGCCGCCATCGCGGGTGCGCAGGGCCGCGGTCGAGGGGGTGGCCGGGGCGCGGATCAGGGGCCGCCGCCGCCGAAGGACGTGGCCGCGCCGGCGATTCCCGGCGTGGTGGCCGCCGGCACGCACATCGAGCTCGTCGCGTTCCCCGTGGCGGGCACCGAGGGCCCCGTCAGGGTCCTGGACGGCAGCGGCATTCTCTGGACAGAGAGGAACGTCTTACACATTTCGAAAATCGATTTGAACGGCAACCGATCGACGTTCGTCGAAAGCGCCGAGGGCGCCAACGGGCTCGCGTGGGATTCGAAGGGGCGGCTGCTCGCAGTGCTGCGCCCCAGCACGGGCGAGAAGGTCGCCGTGCTCTATCCGCCGGCGAGCGTGGCGACGCTGGCGGACAACGTCGACGGCAAGCCGTTCAACGCGCTGAACGATCTTGTGGTCAGCACGAAGGACGACATCTACTTCACCGACACGCAGGGCATCTACTTCATGCGGCCGGGCGGCAAGGCGAAGAAGGTTGCGGACTTCAAGAACATGAACGGCGTCGTTCTCAGCAGCGACGAGAAGACGCTCTATGCCAACCACAAGGATGGCGAGTACATTCTGGCGTTCGACGTGCAGCCGGACGGCTCGCTGAAGAACCAGCGCAACTTCGGCAAATACAAGAGTCTCACCACTGCCGGCGCAGCCGATCCACGACTCGCGGAGGACAACGGCGCCGACGGCATGGCGATCGACGATGCCGGGCGCGTGTACACTGCGACCAACGTCGGCGTCGAGGTCTTCAGTCCCAAGGGCGAGTACCTCGGCGCGATTCCGATTGGCCTCTGGGGCGCCGATCAGAACAGGCTGCAGAAGCCACAGAACCTCACCTTCGCGGGTCCCGACAGAACGTGGCTTTACACCGTCGGGTCCAACGCGATCTACCGCGTGCATCTGCTCGCGTCGGGCATCAAGAGCCGGGGAAAGTAGGCAACCGAAGACATGACGAACTGGGAGGGGGAACCGTGCTGAGAATCCGCAGGGTCGGAGCGGCGTTCGGGTTCGTGTTGATGCTGCCGATCGTGGCGTCCGCGCAGGCGACCATCAGCGGCGTGGTGAAGGACGCGTCGGGGGCCGTGCTTCCGGGCGTCACGGTCGAAGCGTCCAGTCCAGCGCTGATCGAGAAGGTCCGGAACGCCGTAACGGACGGGAGCGGTCAGTACGCGATCGAGAACCTGCGGCCGGGCGTGTACTCGATCCGGTTCACGCTGGCGGGTTTCTCGGCCGTGCAGCGCGACGGCGTCGAGCTGTCGGGCAGCTTCACCGCTCGAATCAACGCCGACATGCGGGTGGGAGGCATCGAGGAAACGGTCAAGGTCACCGGTGAAACGCCTGTGGTCGACGTGCAGAGCACCCGGCAGGAACGCGTACTGGACCGCGAGATTCTCGACGCGCTGCCGAACGCGGGACTCCGAACCGCGCTCGGCGTGCTGATTCCGAGCGTCGACTTCCGCCGCCAGGATGTGGGCGGTGCGGGTGTCAGGGCCGTGACCGGCAACATGGTCGCCCACGGCGCGCGCTCCGAGGATGCGGGGACGACGTTGAACGGGATGACGATCGCGTCGTTCGGGACCGGCGCCGCGACGGCGACGATCTTCATGAACCCGATGGGTATTCAGGAAATGACCATCGACACCGGGTCCAACGACGCGGAGCTGCATGCCGGCGGCGTTCGAACCAACTACACCCTCCGCGAAGGCGGCAACACGTTTCACGGCGTCGTCTTCGGCGCGTATGCGCCGGGCAGGCTGCAGGGCGACAACCTGACCTCCGAGCTGATTCAGCGCGGCCTCAGCGAGCCGAACAAGATCAAGGCGAACTGGGACATCAACCCCGCCTTCGGCGGCCCGATCCTGCGCGACAAGGTCTGGTTCTTCGGCGCCGCGCGGTACAACGTGAACTCCGACTACGTCGCGGGCCTCTACTGGAACGCGAACACCAACAACCCCAACGCGTGGACCTACGAGCCCGACAAGACCCGCCGCGTCTGGAACGAGCAGAAGCAGCCGGACACGCAGCTTCGCGTCAGCTGGCAGGCGACGCCGAAGAACAAGATCGGCGGAACCTACTACAACACCAGCTACTGCTTCTGTCCGACGGATGCGTCGCTCACGCTTTCCTGGGAAGCGGGGCAGCGCGCCGAGTATCCGTTTCAGCGCCTCGTCGCGGGCGACTGGACGCTGCCGCTCACCAGCCGGATGCTCATCGAAGCCAACGGCCAGGTCTACAAGTCGCAAAGCAATCGCATCCCATGGTCCGGTCTGGCGCAGGGGATGATCCCCGCGCAGGAGCAGAACACGGGCATGCGGTATCGCGCGGCCGACATGTCCCGCGTCCAGGACCAGAGCGTATACACGTTCCGGGGTGCGTTCTCGTACGTGACAGGTGCGCATGCCTTCAAGGTCGGCGGTTCCGACAAGTTCGGCGATCTCGGTCAAGCCGAATACGACCTGTCGCCGGTCAGCTATCGCCTGAGAAACGGCGTGCCCAACCGGATTACGCAACGCGCGCTGGGCACCTGGCGGGCGAACGTCGATGCCGACCTGGGCGTATTCGCGCAGGATCGCTGGACCCGCAGCAAGCTGACGCTCAACTACGGGGTGAGATACGACTATTTCGCGAGCAGCTACCCGGACCAGCATATAGGTCCGACGACGCTCGCGCCGAGACGGGACATCACGTTCCCGGCGCAGCCGGGGCTTGGAGCGGTTCACGATCTCTCGCCGCGGCTCGGGGCCGCCTACGATCTGCGCGGCGACGGAAAGACCGCGCTGAAGGTGAGTTTCAACCGGTACGTGCTGGCGATGGGACCCGACGTCACCTTCATCCAGCTCGCGAATCCGTCGCGCAATCTGGTGACGAGCGCCACGCGCACGTGGGCAGACGCCAACCGCAACTTCGTTCCCGAGTGCGATCTGCAGAACGTCCGCGCGAACGGGGAATGCGGGCCGCTCTCGAACGAAAACTTCGGCACGGCCGTCACCAATCTGACCTACGACACGAACACGCTCACCGGGTGGGGGAAGCGGAACTTCAACTGGGAGTTCTCCGCGGGTGTCCAGCGGGAGCTCGTGCCGCGCGTATCCGCGGACTTCACATACTTCCGCCGCTGGTACGGCAACTTCGTCCTCGTCAACGATCTCGCCGTGGGGCCGGCGGACTTCGACAAATTCACGATCACCGCGCCGAAGGACCCGCGGCTGCCCGGCGGCGGCGGCTATCCCGTGGAGGGATACGACATCAAGCCGGCGAAGTTCGGCGTGGCGGCGCAGCCGTTCGTGACGCTGTCGCGGAAGTACGGCACGCAGCAGGACTACTGGAACGGCGTGGACGCGACCGTCAATGCGCGGCCGCGCCAAGGGCTGTTCTTCCAGGGCGGCGTCAGCACCGGGCGGCGCGTCGAAGACATCTGCGACGTCGTCACGAAGGTCGCACGTGGGCAGCTATCCGGCGCGGCGGTGGACAATCCCAATCCGCAATACTGCCACCGCGAGGAGCCGTTCCAGACCTTCGTGAAGGGGTACGGCTCGTACACGATTCCGCGCGTGGACGTGCAGGTCAGCGGCACGTATCAGACCAAGCCCGGCCCGCTCGTGCTGGCCATCTATACGGCGACCAGCGCGGAGGTGGCGCCGAGCCTCGGGCGACCTCTGGCGGGTGCCGCACCGAGCGTGGACGTCCACCTGCTCGCGCCGGGACCGTATACGACCAGCAACGGCGGCTCAGGGCAGGTTCACGGCGACCGGCTGCAACAGGTCGACTTCCGCTTCTCGAAGCTCCTGCGGTTCGGCGGTACTCGCGCGCGTGCGAACATGGACATCTACAACGCGCTCAACTCGAGCGCGGTGCTGGTGCAGAACGACGCGTTCGGCGACTGGCAGCGGCCGACGGAGATCCTGATCGCCCGCTTCGTCAAATTCAGCGTGCAGTTCGATTTTTGAGGACGAACCATGAAACATCGCTTCGCATTGACCGCGGCGCTCGTCCTGATGGTCTGGGGCGCCGTCCGTCCGTACGCGCAGTCGGAGATCGCCCTGCTGTCGCCGAACCCGATTGAGATGACCATCAACAAGCTGGTCGCCGATTACGAGGCAAAGACCGGCACCCACGTCAAGGTGACCTACGGCACCGGCGTCAGCACGCGCACGACGGTGGCGAGCGGCGGGGCGCTGGATGTGTCCCTGCTGTTCTCGCCGTTCGACGAAGCGCTTCGAACCGGAAACGTCGTTCGCGGGAGTGCGACCGTCATCGCGCGCCAGCGTCTCGCCATCGCGGTGAAGAAAGGCGCGGCCAAGCCGGACATCTCGACACGCGATGCCGTGCGACGCACGCTGCTGAACGCGAAGTCGATCATCTCGGTGGATCCGGAGCAGGGAAGCGTCGGCGGCGCTGTGCTCCTGACGCTCGACAAGCTCGGTCTCACGCAGCAATTGAAACCGAAGATCAAGTGGGTTCCGACCGGCGGCGTCGTGCAGGATTCGGTGGCGAAAGGCGAGTACGAGCTGGCGCTCGGTCCCTACCTGAGCGACATGCGCAATCCGGGGCTCGATGTCGTCGGCGCGCTGCCGGCGGACGCGTCCTATGTCGTCGACGTCACCGGCTTTCTGTCGACCGGCGCGAAGGATTCGAAGGCGGCGCGGGCGTTGCTCGACTTTCTCGCGTCGCACGACCGCGCGCCGGTCTACGAGAGCGCGAAGCTGTTCCCGGCTCGCTGAAAGACAGACGCCCGCTACTTGGCGTCGATCCCCGACGGCCTGGCCAGCGTGTCGCGATACTGGATCGCCTCGGACGGCACGCAGAAGCTCTCGGAAAACTCCTGCGCCTTCATCCAGTACAGGTTCGCGCGCATGTACGTCCACGACTTCGTGTAGTACTTCGGGTCGTCCACCGTGACCGTCAGCTGGATGTTGTATTGATCCACGCGCGTGTAGCGCTCCTGGATGTGCGCCATGGAGCTGCGCGGGTGTCCTTCCTCGTCCAGCCACGGGCGCTCGTCGAAGCCGGTCGTGTCGATGACGAGCGTGGTGTCGTTCTCCCAGTGGCCGACGGAGAATCCGTAGTAGCGCGATTCGGGCGCGCCCCGCTGGTCCACGGCCTTCGGCAGCGCGCGGCCGTCCGTCCAGATCTCACGCCAGATGCGCTGCTGCTCGTACCCGATGAGGATGCGGCCGGGCGCGGTGGCGAAGAGCGTTCCGCCCCGGGCGGTGATCGCGTGGGCCAGCAGGTTGCGTGGAAAGCCGAGCGGATCGCAGGTGATGAACGGATCGTTCGATTCCGCCTCGCCCGCCTGATCGCGTCCCTGGCCGCCAAGCCGCGAGGCGACGCCATAGGACTTCCGCTCCTTGAACGCGGCCTGCCCGGCTGGCGTCATCGGCGGCACCGGATCGGGCTTGTTGCTGACGCCGGGCCCCACCCAGGTCCCGGACATGTCCCGTTTCGGCGCGGGCCCGGGTGGGTTCGGCATTTTCGGGATGCCCTCCGATATGAACCCCTCGGGGACGCGCTGACGCTGTTGCGCGGCGGGATTGGCGACGTACGACACGGCCAGCACCGCCGCCGCGGCGGCGATGGAGGCGACAATGGAGTTGCGCATCAGCATGCCTCCTCGCTACTTCGCGTCCGGGTCGTACCGGCTCTTGCCGCCCGCATCGCCGCCAAGCTGCGTGTCGTGCAGCTCCGAACCATCCTTGAGGATGATCTTGTTGAGCCGCCCGGCAGGGTTGCCGTTCTTTGCGACGTACATCCGGACGGTCACCACGTCGCCCGGCGCCAGAGAGGTCTTGTCCCACCCTATCAGCCGGAGCGCCTGGGGCGCGGCCGTCTCCACGACCATGTGCACCGGGTTCCCTTTCGCGTCCTTGGCGTCGAAATCGACCAGCGCGTGCGGGTTGGCCCAGGCGACTTTCGTGACCGTGGCGTTCTTGAACTCCGTGATCTTGTCGTCGTAGGCGGCGTTTCCGTGATGCGCAAGCGCCGGCGTCGCTAACGCCAGCAGCACGCCAAGACTTCCGAACAGCTTCATCGCCATCTCACACCTCATGCCCAGCTGAATCCCTGTTTGCCGATCGGAATCGATCGGATGCGTTTGCCCGTCGCCGAGAAGATTGCATTGGTCACCGCCGGGATGATCGGCGGCAACGCCGGCTCGCCAAGGCCCGTTGGCGGATTATTGGTTTTCAGGAAATGTACGTCAATCTCCTTCGGGGCCTGGTTCATCCGCACCAGGCGGTGGTCGTTGAAGGTGGATTGCTGCGCACGGCCGTTGACGAACGTCGTTTCCTGGGCCATGACCGCCCCCATGCCGTCGATGACCGACCCCTGCACCTGGTGCACCGCGTTCAGCGGGTTGATCACCTCGCTGCCGATGTCGGCGGCGACCCAGACCTTGTTCACTTTTACCCGGTTCTGCGCATCGACGGACACCTCGGCGATCTCGGCGAAGTACCCGAGGTGCGCGAAGAGGAACGCGACGCCCATGCCGGTCCCCTTCGGCAGCTGGCGCTTGCCCCAGCCGGACTTCTCGGCTGCGAGCTTCAGCACGCCCTTGGCGCGCTCGGCGTTGAACGCATCGCGTGTGTTCGGCAGGAGCTTCCGGGGCGTGTCGAGCAACGCCAGCCGGAAGTCGATCGGATCCTTGCCTGATGCCACCGCGAGCTCGTCGATGAACCCCTGGTAGACGAACGTCGTCCCGTTGGTGCCCGGCGCGCGCAACGGCCCGGTGGGGATGCCCATCGGGATGAGCGATGCGTTGAACGAGAAGTTCGGGATGAACCCCGCCGGGAACGTTGCCCCGCCGATATTGGTGTTCGGCGCGAACTTCTCGCCCTCGCCGAACGCGACGTAGTGCTGGTTCCAGGCGACGATCCTGCCCGAGGCATCGAGGCCGGCCTTGAAGAAGTGATAGCCGGCGGGCCGGTAGAAGTCGTGCGTCAAATCGTCCTGGCGCGACCAGAGCAGCTTGACGGGCGTGCCGTTCATCTCGCGCGCGATCCACGCGGCTTCGGCCATGTAGTCGTTCAGGATGCGGCGCCCGAAGCCGCCGCCCATGCGGACGAAGTGGACGGTGATGTCGTTCTCGGGCATGCCGAGCGACTGCGCGATCACCTGCCGCCCTTCGCGCGGCGTCTGCGTGCCGACCCAGACTTCGAGCTTGCCGTCCTTGAAGTGAGCGGTGCAGTTCTGCGGCTCGAGCGGCGCGTGCGCGAGGAACGGATAGTAGTACGCGGCCTCGACGGTCTTCGCCGCGCCGGCGAGCGCGCCGCCGGTGTCGCCGTCGTTATAGAGCTTGATCTGCGGTGCCTGCTGCGACAGTTCCTGCGCGCGCCTGTTGAACCCCTCCGTGCTGTTGGACGCGGTCGGTCCCTCGTTCCACGTCACCTTCAGCTTCGCGCGCGCCTGCTGGGCGTGCCACCACGTGTCGGCGACGATCGCCACGCCGCCGTGGAGGCTGACGCCGACGCAGCAGGCGGGATACGTGTACGTGAGATCGGGTCCGCCGGGGACGACGAACGCATTTCGCACGCCGGGGAGCTTCCTGATCTCGTCGACGTTCGCGGTTGCGACCTTGCCGCCGTACACCGGGCATTTCTCGTAGGCCGCGTACAGCATGCCGGGAAGCTTGACGTCGATCGCGTAGAGCGGCTCGCCGCGGACGATCTTCGGCACGTCCTGGTTGCGCGCGGACGAGCCGATCACCTTGTAGTCCTTCGGGTCCTTGACCGTGACGGTCTTGAGATCGGGCGCCGGCAGCGCGGCGGCCTGCGCCGCAAGCTCGCCGTAGCCGAGCGACCGATTCGACGCCGCGTGCCTCACGCGGCCCGACGCGGTCGAGCACTCGCCGGGCTGCACGCCCCACGTCTGCGCGGCGGCGGCGACGAGCATCTGGCGCGCGGCGGCGCCGCACTGGCGCAATGGTTCCCAGTTGATCGGCGTCGCGGTGCTGCCGCCGGTGCGCTGAATGCCGAAGCTCTGCTCGTCGAGCGGCGCGTTCTCGATCGTGACCGCCTTCCAATCGACGTCGAGCTCGTCCGCGATGATCATCGGGAGGTGGATCTTCGCCCCCTGCCCACCCTCCGGATTCTTGCTGAGGATCGTGACCTTGCCGTCCGGGCCGATCTTGAGGAACGCCCACGGCTTGTAGCTGGCGCCGCCGGCCGGCGCTCGGCTGCCTTCCTGGCCGAGCACGTCGGCGGGGTCGAGGTAGATGGCGATCATCATGCCGCCGCCGGCAAGAGTGGTGACGCGGAGGAAGTCGCGGCGCTTCATCGAATCACCTCCGCCGTCGTCGCCGTCGCAGTGGCGTTGCCGGCCGCACGGTGAACGGCTTCGCGGATCCGCGTGTAGGTCGCGCATCGACAGAGGTTGCCGCTCATCGCGACGTCGATGTCGGCGTCGGTCGGCCGCGGGTTGCGGCGCAGCAGCGCGGCGGCGGACATGATCTGCCCCGCCTGGCAGTAGCCGCACTGCGGCACGTCGAGCTCCTCCCACGCGCGCTGCAGCGGATGCGAGCCGTCGGGCGAGAGACCCTCGAGCGTCGTGATCGCGCCTCCGGCCGCCGCCGAGACCGTCGTCTGGCACGAGCGGACGGCGTTGCCGCGCAGGTGCACGGTGCAGGCGCCGCACTGGCCGAGACCGCAGCCGAACTTGGTGGCGCGCAGGTCGAGCACGTCGCGCAGCACCCAGAGCAGCGGCATGTCGGCGGGGACGTCGACCGTCACCGCCTTTCCGTTGACGTTGAGCGTGAAAGGCATGGCTGGATCCTACGGCAACCGTTCGCGTTCGGCCCTGAGAAAAAAGGCCCCTTCGGCGACGACGGAGTCGCCGGGCTCGAGGCCGCTGGAAATGGCGACGTCGTTGCCCATGGCGTCACCAATCGTCACGGCGCGCTGCTCGAAACGGCCGGGCCCGGTCGAGACATACACCACCGACTGCGCGCCCACGGTCTGCACGGCCCCCTTCGGCACCATCACGACCGGACGAGGCGACCGCGCGCCGATGCTGACGTCGACGAACATCCCGAACCGGAGGCGGCTGCCGCTGTTGGGCAGCTCGGCGCGGAGCTTGGCCGTTCGCGTCTCCGGCTGCACCTGCGGGTCGATGTAGTCCACGCGCCCGCGCAGATCGATGCCCGGATAGGCCGGCGTCGTGATCGAGACGGGACTGCCGACGCCGACGCCCGCGAAGTCGCGCTCGTAGAGATCGGCGATGACCCACACCGTGGACAGATCCGTCACCGTGAACAGCGCGGTGGCGAGATCGATGTTGAGCCCCGGGTTGGCGCTCCGCTTCGTGACGATCCCGGCGATGGGCGACTTGACGTCGAACGTCGTCACGACGTCGGCGGGGGAGGCGAGCCGCTGCGTCTTCTCTTCGGGAATGCCGAGCAGCACGAGGCGCGCGCGCGCCGTCTCCACCTTCGCGTCCATCTCCGACTTCTCCGCCTCGAGCCGTTCGAGCTCCTGGCGGCTCGCGGCGCCAATCGCGTACAGGCGCTGCGTCCGTGCCTGCGCCTGGTCGTGCGCGAGGTGCTCTGCGCGCGCCGCGATGAAGGTGGTCTGCGCGTCCGCGAGCTCGGGGCTGTAGACGGTCGCAAGCACTTCGTTGAGCATCACGCGCTGCCCGAGCTCCGCGCGGACCTGCGTCACGCGGCCGGAGACGAGCGAGGTGACGTCGATGTTCTTGTAGGCGTTCGGCTGGACGACGCCGGGCAGGTGGAGGCTGGTCGCCGCCGTGCCTTTCGTGGCCGCCACGGTCTTGATGCCGGCGCGAGCGATCATGTCGGGGTTCAGGACGATTTCCGGTCGGGATCCGGGATCCGGGATCCGGGATCCGAGGGTTCACAGACAGACCCGCCTCAGCGACCGCGGCTCTGGAGGTCGCAGTCAAGGGCCACGGAGGCCAAATCGCTGCCAAGCAGCCGCTCGTATTTCCGTTCGCGCCTCTCGTGCATCTCCCGAAGCTGCTCGACGCTCATCGCCCCCCAGATGTCATCCGGCGTCATGTTCCCTGCTTGAGGTGGGGTAGCATCCTTCAGGGTCGAGGGAGAGTTCAAGCGCAGTGCATGCCGACTCCGTTGAGATTCGTGTCGACGCACGCCCGACCGAGGCGGAACTCAGCGACCTCTGCGAGGCGGTCGGATGGAACCGGTTCGGGGAGGACTACGCCGCACTCCAGGGCTATGCGCTCGCGGCGTCCGGCTGGACGAAAGAGGGGCAATTGATCGCATGGACGTCGGTCGTCTCGGACAACGTTCGCCATGCGTTCCTGCTGGACGTGATGGTCCATCCCGCGTTCCAGAAGAGAGGAATCGGGCGGGCGGTGGTGTCGAGGGCCATCGAGGAAATGCGCCAGCGCGGCGTGACGGCGTTCCATGTCGATT
>Ga0137418_10000202_pt1 | contig 48262 bp, 44 predicted proteins | sample CZODoug3_1_2_16f_FD_122242 | JGI IMG/M metagenome (GOLD analysis project Ga0137418, IMG submission 122242) | Vadose zone soil fungal communities from Angelo Coast Range Reserve, California, USA - CZODoug3_1_2_16fungal (Hybrid Assembly) | ecosystem: Environmental > Terrestrial > Soil > Vadose...
CAAGTGCGGGAGATTCTCCCGCGCCTCCCAACGACGCGTATCCCGGGCGCGCCCCCGGTCGTGGCGGGGCTCGTGAATGTCCGCGGCACACTGGTGACGGTCGTGGAAGGGTGGCGTGCGCTGGGGCAGGTCCCGCCCTCCCCTCCGCCCGCTCCATCCGCAGGTTCCCCGACACCAACACCCGAAGCCCCTGCAGGATCGACGATTATCCTCGAGGTGGCACATGGTGACGCGGGCAACGGCGGCAAAAAGCTGATCGGCTTTACCGTTGACGAGGTGATGGACATGCTGACGACGGGCGTGCCGGGGGGGGCGGGGGGGGCGGGCGACACTGTGTTGGAAGACCGCACGAGTCTCCCGGGCGTCGATCCCACATTGGTTCGCGCGGTGGGGCGGCGTAACGGTGAACTGTTCATCGTACTGGACATGCCGGCACTGTTGGGTCCGGTTCTGACCACTTAAGGAGCGCGCAGTGAGCCACACGGTTCTCGTCTGTGACGACGCCATCTTCATGCGCACGATGATCACCGATATCCTGGCGCAGGCCGGATTCGAAGTCGTCGGCGAGGCGGAAACGGGTAGCCAGGCCGTCGAAAAGTACCGGCAGTTGAAGCCGGATCTGGTCACGATGGACATCGTGATGCCCGACATGGGCGGCATCGATGCCGTCCGTGAAATCGTCAAACACGATCCCGACGCCAAGATCCTGATGTGCAGCGCCATGGGCCAGCAGGCGCTGGTCGTCGAAGCGATTCAGGCGGGCGCCAAAGACTTCGTCGTCAAACCCTTCCAGCCTTCCCGCGTTCTCGAAGCCGTCCAGCGCGTTCTGGGTTAGCGATGGATCTGTCGCAGTACGCCGAGCTGTTCCTGGCCGAAAGCCGCGAGCACTTGAGCGCCTGCAATCACTTGCTGCTCGAGTGGGAACGACATCCCGCTTCGCCCGAGCCGGTCGGCGGCATTTTCCGCGCGGTCCATACCATCAAGGGCATGGCGGCGACGATGGGCTACGGGCGCGTCACCGATCTGGCCCATCGCATGGAGAATCTGCTCGACCACCTGCGTCGCAGCGCCAAGGCGCCGGCGGCAGACACGCTGCAGCTCCTGTTCCGCGCCACCGACGCGCTCGAGAAAGCGGTCGGACTCGCCGTAGCCGGACGGGAACGGGAACTCGATGTCGCGGCGATCCTCGCAGACCTCGATCGTGCGGGCGCGAAGGAGCCAACAGCCGCACCTGTCGCCCCGAGTTTACCTGCGTCTGCTGCGGCTGCTGCGTCTGTCGGATCAGGACGGCTCGTGCAAGTCGCGATTCGTCCCGAAGCGCCGATCAAAGGCGGCCGCGCGACGCTCGTCATGCGCAAGGTGCAGACCCTGGGCACCGTGCACCGTCTGCAACCGTCGGCGAGCGCGTTCGAGTCCGAAGACTTCGATGGCCGCTTCGCGTTCGAGCTCGACACTCCCGCCGCCGCTCGGGACATCGAGGCCGCGATCCTCTCCGTGGGGGATGTGGAGCGCGTGACGGTCGGCGGCGATGAGGAACACGTCTCGCCCGCCGAGAGCGTCGCCGCCGCCGCGGGGGGGACCGCTGGTGGCCGCAGCCGGCATATCCGCGTCGATCTGCGCCGGCTCGACACGCTCATGGACCTGATCGGCGAGCTGGTGACGGAGCGCGGCCGCTTGAACGAGGTGGCCGCCCGCTGGATCGGCCAGGATCCCGAGATCGATGAAGTCGCCATTCAGATCTCGCGGCTCTCCGCCGATCTGCAGAACGAGATCATTCAGGCGCGCATGACGCCGGTGTGGCAGGTGTTCGATCGCTTTCCACGGCTGGTGCGCGACGTCGCGCGGCAGCTCGGGAAGGAGGTCGCGTTCCGGGTCGAGGGCAAAGAGATCGAGCTCGACCGGCAGATCCTCGACGAGCTGGGCGATCCGCTCGTGCACCTGCTGCGAAACGCCGTCGACCACGGCATCGAGTCGCCCGCCGATCGCAAGCGCGCCAAAAAGAATCAGGAAGGCGAGATCGTGCTGTCCGCGGTGCGCGAGCGTTCCAGTGTGGCGATCAGCATCTCGGACGACGGGCGCGGCATCGACCGCAGCCGCATTCTGGCGAAAGCGCAGCGCGAAGGGATCGTGGGGCCGCACGTCGAGGCGCTCTCGGACGATCAGCTGCTGCGTGTGCTGGCCCGGCCCGGGTTCTCGACGGCGGAAGCGGTGACCGCCGTATCGGGGCGCGGCGTCGGGATCGACGTGGCGATGACGCGCATCCGCGCGCTGGGCGGCTCGGTCGAGATCCGCACGGAGCCGGGGAAGGGGACGACGTTCGTGCTGCGGCTGCCGGTGACCCTGGCGATCGTGCGCGCGCTGATCGCGGCCGTCGGGCTGGAACGGTACGCGCTGCCGCTGACGTACGTGGCCGAGACCGTCGAGCTCGGCACGACGCCGATGACCAAGATGGAAGGCCGCGAGGCGATGGTGATGCGCGACCGTGTCGTTCCGCTGGTGGACCTGCGCACGCTGCTCGGGACGAACGGCGGCTCGCCGCCGCCGCCCCCGCGTCGCCCGGTGATAGTGCTCGAGATGGGTGAACGGCGGGCCGGGATCATCGTGGACGGGATGCTGAGTCAGCAGGAAATCGTCGTAAAGGCGTTCGATGCGCCGCAGGGCACGCTGCCGGTGTTCAGCGGCGCCACGATCATGGGCGATGGGGTTCCGGCGCTGATTCTCGATGCCGCCGGACTCGTGTAGAGAGGAGCGAGGTGATGGAAGACGTCCGTGATCTCAAAGCGCTGCAGCTCGACGCGCTGAAAGAAGTCGCCAACATCGGCGCGGGCCACGCGGCGACGGCGCTGTCGCAGCTGACCCATCGGCGCATCATGATCTCGGTGCCCGAGATCAACATCGCGCGGCTCGAGGAAGTGCCCGGCCTGATCGGCGACCCGCAGGAGGTCGTCGCCGCGGTACTGATGCACATGCTCGGCGACCTGACGGGGCGGACGCTGCTGCTCTTTCCCGAGCCGGTCGCCCAGCAGCTCTGCGACATGCTGCTCAAACGCCCGCTCGGCACGACCAAAGCCTTCGAGACGATCGAGCAGTCGTGCCTCAAGGAGGCGGGCAACATTCTGTCGGGCGCGTACATGAACGCCCTGTCGGAGTTCATGGGGATGCTGTTGTTGCCGTCGGTGCCCAGTCTCGTGGTGGATCTCTCGGCCGCCGTCCTCACGACGACGTATCTGAACTTCGGGCACGACCGGGACTTCGTGTTTTGCGTCGAGACGGAGTTCAACATCGATGCCCAGGACGGGCTGCGCGGCCATTTCCTGCTCCTGCCCGATCTGGCGTCTCTCAAAGCGATCTTCGACGCCATCCGCCTTCCCTAACCCGTGACTGTCCCGGCGGTCTCAGAGCGCGATCTCGCCGTTCTTCGCTCTTTCGCCCGCCGGATCGATCCGTCGGACGCCGGGGCGCACAACAATCTCGGCGTGCTCTACTATCAGAAAGGCCTCGTCCCCGAGGCCATCGAGCAGTTCACGCGGGCGCTCGAGCTCGACCCGCGCATGCAGGTCGCGCAACGCAATCTCGAGATCTCCTACCACAACACCGGTTACTACGACCGCCGCGTCGCCGAGCTGCAGGAACGCCTGCGCCAGGCGCCGGACGAGCGCGAGCCGCGCTGGGAGCTGGGCCGCACCTACGCGATTCTCGGCGCCTATGAGGAAGCGGTCGCCGAATTCGAGGAGCTGCTGGCGCACAAGTCCAAGGACGTCGCGGCGATCATTCAGCTCGGGCTCGCCGAGAAATCGCGCGGCCGGCTGGAGGTCGCGACGGAGTGGTTTCTGCGCGCCGTCGAGGAAGAGCCCGACTCGTCCGTCGTGCACTTCTATCTCGGCGAGGTCTATTACAACCGCGGCCTGAACGAGCCGGCGCTCACCGCGCTGGAACGCGCGGTGTCCCTCAATCCCGACAACGCGAACGCCCATTACCTGATGGCGTTCGTGCTGGGCGACATGGGACGGCATCAGGACGCGCGCGCCTCGTCGAAGCGCGCGATTCAGCTCAACCCGCCGCTGGCGCGCGCGCAGACGAACCTCTCGCTGGAACGCTACCGCGCCGAGCGGCAGTCGGCCGAGCAGCGGTTGCGCGACCAGCCTCTGCCGGAGGTCGCCGAGGGGAGCGAGCTGGCGCACTTCAACCTCGGCCTCGCGTTCCGTCAGAAGGGCTATTATGCGGAGGCGCTGCGCGAATATCGGCTGGCGATCGAGCGCGGCGAGGACCGCCGGCTGGTGCGCCAGGCGATGGCGGAGGTCTACCTCCTCAAGCGCGACTTCACGGACGCGCTCGAGCTGTACGAGTCGCTGATCCAGGAGGTCCCGGACTCCCCCAAGCTGTGGAACGAGCGCGGCGTCGTCCTGCATCAGGCGGGCCGCACCGCCGAAGCGTTGACGTCCTACCGGCAGGCGACCGAGGTCGATCCGCGCTATGCGCTGGCCTGGAACAACGTCGGGGTGGTGCTCGCGCACCAGAGCGACACCGAGGAAGCGATCGAAGCGTTCCGCAAGGCGCTGCAGCTGACCTCGATGTTCGTCGGGGCGAGGCTCAATCTCGCGTTGCTGCTGATGCATCTGCGCCGCTTCCAGCTCTCCCTGGAGGCGTATCGTCAGGTGCTCGCCGACCAGCCGAGCTCGGCGGCCTGGAACGGCGTCGGCCTGGTGCTGGTGGAGCTGAAGCGCTTCCCCGACGCGCGCAACGCCTTCGTTCGCGCCGTCGAGGCCGATCCGCAAAACGCGGGCGCGCACTACAACCTGAGCTTCACCCTCTCGAACCTCGGCGATTACGACGGCGCGTTGCGCGCCACCAAGCGCGCGCTGGAGCTCGATCCCTACTACGTGTCGCAGAAGTTCGCGCTCGCGATCGACCTGCAATACGAGACGGTGTCCATCGGCATCGTGCCGGAGATTTCCGCCGACGTCACCGCCGAGAACCTCGGTGGCGAGTTTGCGTTCGACCAGCGGCTGCTCGACAACATCTTCCAGGAGCTGGAACCGCCCGGGGGAGCGACCGCAGCGCAGCAGACCCTCGCGGGCCTTGCCCGGAAGGCCGACGATCCCCTGGCGCTCGCCCGGGACTACGTCAGCAAGGGCATGATGGATCTCGCCGTCGCCGAAGCGATGCGCGCCGTGCAACGCGGCGCCGACCGTGGCCAGGCGGCGACGCTGGTGGGCGACATCTACGCGCGGCGGGGACTGCACGGCGAGGCCCTCGAGCGCTATCGCGAAGCGCGCACCCTCGACGCGACGAACGCCGGCGCGGCGCTGGGTGAAGTAAAGAGCCTGCTCGCCGTGCACCGCTCGGCTGAGGCGCTGCCGTTGGCCGAGGAGCTCGTCGCCAAGGCGCCGGAGGACGTGGAGGCACTGGTGGCGGCGGCGAAGGCGCGCGCCGCCACGGGCGATGCCGGGAGCGCGCTGACCGCGCTGCGGCAGGCCCAGACGCGCGCGCCGGACCGCGCCGATCTGCACAAGCTCCAGGGCGACATCGCGCTCAAGGTCGGGGATGGCCGGGGCGCACGGGCGGCGTACCGGTCCGCGCTCGACCTCGATGAGGGCTTCGTCCAGGTGTGGCTCGAGCTGGGGCGGTTGCACGAACAGGACGAGGAATGGCTCGAGGCACAGCGTGCGTACGAAGCGGCGCTCGAGGCCCTGCCCACGTTCCACGAGGCGGCGCTGGCGCTCGCCGACCTGCTGCGCCGCTCGGGCAGCGTGCGCGCGGCCGTGATGCGGCTCGCGGAGATGCTGGAGCAGGACCCCTACGACATGGACGCGCTGCTGCTGCTCGGCCGCGCGCTGCTCGACGACAAGCGCAACGCAGAAGCGCTCGAGGCATTCCGGCGCGCCCTCAAGTTCGATATCGAGCACACCGGCGCGCTGTTCTACCTCGGCGCCACGCTCGCGCGGCTGCAGCGCTACGGGGAGGCGGTTGATGCCTGGGAGCGCGTGACGCGCGTCGATCCGGGCGGGCCGTTCGCGCAGCGCGCGCGCATGCATGCGCGCACGGCGGTCGATCTGCAACACATCTTCTCCACCTCGGACGCGGCGTAGCGCATGGCGATCGAGGGACCGCTACGCGAGCTCGGGATCCACGACGTCTTCCAGCTGCTCGACCTGAGCCGGAAGACGGGGGCGCTGCGCGTCACCTCGGAGCTGCGCCATAACGAGGGGAAGATCTACTTCGACAACGGCGTCGTGGTGTCGGCGGAGATCCGCAGCAATCCGCATCCCCTCGGCGCGTTGCTGCTGCGCACCGGCAAGATCGCCGAGGCCGACCTCGAGCGCGCGCGCGACATGCAGCAGCGTCAGGGGGACAAGCGCCGGCTCGGCGAGATCCTCGTTTCGCTCGGCGTGATCACGCAACGCGAGGTCGAGCGCCAAATCCGTTTCCAGATCGAGGAAGTCGTCTTCGAAGTGATGAGCTGGAACGAGGGCTACTTCTCGTTCGCCGAAGAAGCCGAGAGCAAGGTCCCTACCGAAGTGACGGTGCGCATTCCGGTCGAGGCGCTGTTGATGGAAGGCGCGCGGCGCATCGATGAGTGGTCGCGCATCGAAAACCGCATCCCCCATGTGGGCGTCGTGCCGTCCCTCGCGCCGCCGCCCGAAGGCGGTGGCGGCGAGCTCGACCTGCTGCCGCCCGAATGGGAAGTACTCGCGCTGATCGACGGCCAGCGATCGATCCGCGGATTGGCGACGGAGCTCGGACGTTCCGACTTCGAGGTCGCCAAGACGTTGTTCGGTCTCGAGAGTGCCGGGGTCATCGTGCTCATGGATCCCGGGACGTCAAAGCGTGGCCGTCCGAGCGGTGCCGGCGAGCTGCCCGAGCTCGTGGCCAAAGCCGAGCGGGCCCTGGAGGCCAAAGATCTCGACGCCGCGCGCGCCGCGGCCGAGCAGGCGGGCAGCATGCAGCCGCACGACGCGAACATTCATCTCCTGCTTGGCAGGATCCACCTGGCGCAGGGACACGGCACGGCCGCGGCCGAAGAGCTGCGACGCGCGCTGCGGCTCGATCCACAGCTCGCCGCGGCGCACCGCCAGCTGGGCTTCGCGCTCGTGTCGATGGGCCGCTTTGCCGAGGCGGTCGCCAGCTGGGACGAGTGGGAGCGATTGGCCCACGGCCCCGATGAAGAGGCGCAACGGTCCGACGTGAAGCGCGCGCGCGACGCCGCCCGGGTGTTCAGCCATGGCTGACGACATCCGCGCACTCTCCGCCCAGCTCGCCCAGGATCCGCAGAGCCTCGTGTTCCTGCGGCTCGGCGAGGCGTTGCGCCGCAGGGGCCAGCTCGACGCCGCGCTGCGCGTCGCGATGAACGGGCTCGAGCGGCATCCGCATCTCGCCGATGCCCACGATTTGTATGCGCGGATCCTGACGGACAAGCACGACTACGAACGCGCATTCGACGAATGGGACATGGCGGTGCGCATCGCGCCCAATCACACCGGCGCGCTGAAGGGACTCGCCTTCCTGTACTTCAAGGTCGGCGACCTCGCGCAAGCGGAGGCGCATCTCGAGAACGCGCGGAAGGTCGAGCCCGACGATCCGAGCATCGACCAGGCGATCGCCATGATGCGCCGCGGCGTCAGCCCACCGGCTCCGACCGCCACTGCCGCCGATTCAACTACCGCCGCCTCATCTACCGCCGGTTCACCTACCGCCGCCTCATCTACCGCCCCGGCACCGCCTGCCGGCGCGCTCGACGAGGCCCGCGTCTTTTCCGGTCTCGAGGGTGCCAACGAAGGTCTGCTCCTCATCGACGGCGCTGGTCGGGTCCTGGGTGGGGCATTGCGCGATCGAGCGGGGAGCGATGTCACGGATGCCGTCGCCGCGTATCTCGCCGGCGTATCCCAGGAAGCCGCCCGCACGGCGAAGCTGCTCGGGCTGGGCGCCTGGAACGGGCTCTCGGCGGAAGGGCAGCACGGCAACGTGCACCTCGCGCACCCCACGCCCGAAGCGCTGCTGCTCGTGGTCCGTGAGCGGGGGATGCCGCTCGGCCGGCTGGCGATTCTCGCGCAGCGCGCGACCATCATGGCGCGGCGCTGGTTGGAGAAGACGTGAGCACGGCGCTCGATCACATCACCCGTGTGCGCGGCGTGCGCGGCGCGATGCTCGTCTCGGCGGAAGACGGGATCGTCGTCGCCGAGCAGCTGATGGAAGGGATCAAAGGCGGCGCCGTGGCGGCATTGGCCGCGAGCCTGGCGGGCCGGTTGCGCCGGGCGATGGAAGCGGCGGGCACCGGCACCAGCGTCTTCTGGCATCTCCAGGCGGAGCAGGGCGCGCTGCTGGTGGTGCCGGGGGGGAACGCCCAGGGCGGAATCCTGGTCGTCGCCGTCGCCGAGCCGGACGTGAATATCGGCCTGGTGCGTCTCGAGCTGCTGCGCGCCGCGGAGTCGGTCGTATGAGCCCACAGACCCGCGCCGTCGAGAGTTGGACGCTGCAGCCGCTCACGGACTTCGTGCGCGAAGCCTCCGTGCGTCTCGTCCTGGTGCTGACGCCGTCGGGGCAGGTGTTGGCCCAGTCCGGGTTCTCGCGCGCCGTCGACGTGATGTCGGCGGCAGCGCTCGCCGCCGCCATCGTCGCGACCACGAGTGAGCTGGCGCGCCAGCTGCGGCAGCCGCCGTTTGCGGCGTTGAGTCATCAGGGTCCCAAGATGGGATTCTTCCTGGCGACCTTTGTGACCGAGCGGGGGATGCTCGCCGTCCTTGCCGTCTACGATCTCGACGTTTCATCGATCGGCCTGGTGCAGTTATTCTATGAGCAACTTGCGGCGGACTTGAAGACGGCGACGCCCAAGGGCGCAGTCCCGAAGCAGGTACTGGCCGCGGACTTCGAGCGCGAGCTGACGGACAGCCTCAACACGCTGTTTGGGAGATAGCCCGTGTCCCTGGTCAACTTCACGACCCGCGAGATCACGTGCAAAATCGTCTACTACGGACCGGGACGGTCCGGAAAGACGACCAATCTCCATTACGTCTACGGGCGAGTGCCCGAGACCCGGCGCGGCCGGATGGTGTCGCTCGCGACGCAGACCGACCGCACGCTGTTCTTCGATTTCCTGCCGATCGATCTGGGCCAGATCTCCGGCTTTTCGACCCGCTTCCAGCTCTACACGGTGCCCGGCCAGGTCTACTACAACGCCACCCGGCGGCTCGTCCTCCAGGGCGCGGACGGCGTCGTGTTCGTCGGCGACAGCCAGGCGCGGCAGCTGGATGAGAACATCGAAAGTCTGCAGAACCTGCAGAGTAATCTCCTGGAGCACGGTGTCGATGTGCGCACCATGCCTCTGGTGATGCAGTACAACAAACAGGATCTGCCGCCGGAGTTGATCCTCACGCAGGCCGAGCTCGACGACGCGCTCAACTTCCGCAGCGTGCCGAGCTTTTCGGCCGACGCCCTGCACGGCACAGGGGTGTTCGAGACGCTGAAGGGGATTTCGGAGCTGGTCCTGAAGAAGCTGGCAGCGGGGAGCCCGGCATGACCAGCACCCTCAATCCCCGCTTCACGTTCGAGACGTTTGTGGTGGGCGCCGCCAACCGGTTGGCGGTCACGGCCGGCCGCACGGTCGCGGAGAACCCCGGCTCGGCCTACAACCCGCTCTTCATTTATAGTGGCTCGGGACTGGGCAAGACCCACCTGCTCATGGCCATCGGCCACGCGGCCAAGGCGCTCGCGACCCAGCTGAACATCGAATACCTGACGCTCGACGAGTACGTCGAGGCATTTCACGCCGCCATCGCGGCCGGGCAGGGGGATGCGTTCCGGCGTCGCTTCCAAAACGTGGATGTGCTGCTGGTGGACGACGTCCAGTTCCTCACGAATCGCAAAGAGATGCAGGCCGAGCTGCTGCGCCTGACGGAGGCGCTCCAGCAGGCGGGGCATCAAATCGTGCTCGCGAGCGACCGGCCGCCGGCGGAGATCGCGGACCTCGACGAGCGGCTGATCTCCCGTTTCTCGGGCGGCTTGGTTGTCGACATGGGGATTCCCGATTACGAGACGCGCGTCGCGATCCTGCGGCGCAAGGCCGAGGAGCGCGGGAGCAAGTTCCAGCCGGGGGTACTCGAGACGGTCGCGAAGATCGACTTCCCCAACGTGCGCGAGCTGATGGGCGCATTGAATCGCCTCATCGCGTTCCAGGCCGTGAATGACACGCCGATGAACGAAGAAGCCGCGCGAAATGTGCTCGGCGTTTCTACCGCCGCCTCATCCAGCGCCGCTCCATCTCCCGTCGCCTCATCTCCCGCCGCTTCATCAGACGAGTTCTCACAGTTTCTGAGCGACGTCACCGTCACCGTGGGCAAGGCCGTCGAAGCGTGGCGGGCGCGCGTCGCGGAGGCGGTGCTGCGCTGGGAAGGCGAAGGCTACCGCACCGGCCGGCTCGAGAAGCTGCTCGACCAGGAGACGCCGGCGGCCGTCGACGAAGCGATCGCCGCCTACGTGCAGGATGTGGACCGGTTGAAGGCGCTGGAGGCGGAAGTCGCCGTGCTCGATCCGCAGGCGGCGGGCGAAAAGGTGTTTCGCGATCCCGACCACATGGACGACGCCGAGGCGGCCGCCGCGAAAGTGCGGGACGGGGCGGCGCCGCCGCCGGCGCCCTCGGCCGCGTTCCCGCTCGAGACCTATTTCGCGGGCTCGTCCAACGAGGTCGCGCTCAGCGCCGCGCGCGACGCGATCGCCAAGCCGGGGAAAAAGTACAATCCCCTCGTCATTGTCGGCCCGAGCGGCCTCGGCAAGACCCACCTGCTCAACGCCATCGGCCTCGAGCTCGCCAGGAAGAAACACGCGATCGTCGCGTGCCTCTCCACCCAGCAATTCGTCGACGAGCTGATCGCCGCGATCGACGGCAATCGCGTCGACTGGTGGCGCGCCCGCTATCGGCGTGCCACGGCGCTGCTGCTCGACGACATTCAGCTCCTGGCGGGCAAGGAGCGGACGCAGGAAGAGCTGTTCAATCTCTTCAATCAATTCCTCGACGCGGACCGCCAGCTCGTGTTCACCGCGCCCGCGCACCCCAACCGGCTCGAGGGTCTGGAAGAGCGCATCATCTCCCGCCTCGAGGGTGGCCTCGTCGTCGAGATCGGCGAGCCCGACAAGGATCTGCGGCGCGGCGCGCTGGAGCGCTTGCTCACGACGCAGCGCGTGCCGATGGAGCCCGCGTTGCTGGATTATCTGGCGGACCGCCGTGTCGATTCCGTCCGCAGCCTGACCGGGATGGTGCAGCGGGTGGTGGAAGCGGCGGCGGCGCAGGACGCGCCGGTGACGGCCGGTCTGGCGCGCGAGGTGCTGGAAGGCGCGCCCCCGCCCGGCACCCGGCGCACGACGGGGCTGCGCACCAGCGGCATCGTCGTCTCGAGCGCCGGCGGCGTGCGCAGCCGCGAAAAGATGGTGTGGGACTGGCCCGCGTCCTCCGACCGCGTGATCGAGGACGTCCGCTAATGGCGATCAAAGGCTCGCTCAAGGAAGCGTCGCTTCCCGACGTGCTGCAGCTGCTCGCGTTGGGCCAGAAGACCGGCTGCCTGTCGATCGCCGACCGGTCCAACTTCGGCTACATCTACTTCGACAAGGGCCGCATTGCCTACGCGTCGATCGTGAATCGCCGCGATCGCCTGGGCGACATCCTCGTGAAGCACGAGAAGATCAGCCAGGAGCAGCTCGACGCCGCGATTCACCGCCAGGCCAAGGAACGCGACAAGAAGCTGGGCGAGATCCTCGTCAACCAGGCGGTGATCTCGCAGCAGGAGCTGGAGCGCTACATGCGCATGCAGATCGAGGAATCGGTCTACTACCTGTTCACCTGGACGCAGGGGACGTTCAACTTCGAGGCCGACGTCCGGCCCGAGCAGCAGGACTTCCTCGTCAACATCAACCCCGAATCGCTGCTGCTCGAGGGCGCCCGCCGCGTGGACGAGTGGGGCCTGATCGAGAAGAAGATCCCCTCGTTCGATCTCATCTTCGTCGTCGATCGCGACCGCCTCGCCATCAGCGACGCGAAGCTCACCGAGGTGCAGGAGCGGTTGCTGCCGTTGCTCGACGGCTCGCGCGACGTCAACGGCGTGATCGAAGACTCCGGGATGGGCGAGTTCGAGGTGGGCAAGGCGCTGTACGGGCTCGTCACGGCGGGGTTCCTGCATCGCGCCGGCCGCACCGCCAGCGCCGAAGACGTGAAGATGACCGACGCGCGCGTCGAGGAGCATCGCAACCTCGGCATCGCCTTCTACAAGACGGGCATGCTCGACGAGGCGGCGCGCGAGTTCCGCCGCGTGGCGGAGCTGCGTGGCAGCGATGCCAACGCGCATTTCTTCATCGGCCTCGTCGCGCTCAAGCAGGCGCGCTGGCGCGAGGCGATGGAGGCGCTGCGCATGGCCGCCGAAAAGGGCGGCTCGCGGCCGGCGGTGCTGCACAATCTCGGGCTGGCGTACGAGCAGCTCGGCCGGCTGGAGGACGCGGAGGCGGCGTATTCCGAGGCGGCGACACGCGCGCGCACCGACCCGCGGGTGTACGTGGGGTGGGGCGTCGTCGCGCTGAAGCAGGGGGACCATGCCAGCGCCGCGGGCCGGCTCGACCGGGCGAAAGAGCTGTTTGCCGGGAAGATTCCGCCGATCTGGTTCTGGGCGCGGTGCCTCGCGGCCGCCGCGGCCGGGGACTTCGAGACGGCGGAGCAGGTGGCGGTGCAGGCCGTCGAGGCATATCCCCAGAACGGCGTGCTGCGCAACAACCTCGCCGTGCTGCACGAGCTCGCCGGCGAGCTGCCCAAGGCGGAAGAGCTGGCGCGCGCCGCCCTGCAGGACGAGCCGTCGCTCCCGCAGCTCTCCAAGAACCTCGGCGATCTCGCCTACCGCGGCTCGCGCTACGACGAGGCGTGGGGCCTCTATCAGCGCGCCATCGAGCTCGCCCCGGAGCTGGGCGACGACGTGTACTTCAAGCTCGGCAACATCGCGTACAAGCGAAACGACCGGGACCAGGCGAACGACCTGTGGCGTCGCGCGCTCGAGCTGAATCCGAAGCACGAACTCGTGAAAGCGAATCTGGAAACCTTGAGCTCGCTGTCGTGAGCAAAGCTCCTCCGGAGCGAGCGTTCGCAGCGTTGACCGAGAAAATCACGCGTGAGCGGGGAGTGAGCTGCGGGTCGTACAAAGACAAGTGCTTGAAGCGCCGCATCGCGGTCCGCATGCGCGCCCGCGGCGTCCATACCTACGAAGACTACGCCAAGGTGCTCGATCACGATGCGCTCGAGTATCAGGAGCTGCTCGACGCGCTGACGATCAACGTCACCAAGTTCTTCCGCAACCCCGAGACCTGGACCGCGCTCCGTCCGTACCTCGAGCGCCTGATGCAACAGCGACCGAGCCTGCGGGTCTGGTCGGCGGGATGCTCCTCGGGTGAGGAGCCCTACACGATCGCGATCCTCCTGGCCGAGATCGGCGCGCCGGGATTCATCGACGCGACCGACGTCGATCGCCTCAGCCTCGAGCGGACCCGCCAGGCGCACTATCCCGACTCGGCGTTCAGCGAGATGCCGGTGGTCTTGAAGCGCCGCTACTTTGAGGACGGCCAGCCCGTGCCGGCGGTGCGCGACCTGGTGAACGTGCGCGCGCACGATTTGACCCGCCACCCGCCGCCGCGCCCGCCGTACGATCTCATCGTCTGCCGCAACGTCGTGATCTACTTCGAGCGCCAGGCACAGGAGCGGCTGTTTCAGGTCTTCGTGGACGCGCTGGCGCCGGGCGGTGTGCTGCTGCTCGGTAAGGTCGAAACGTTGTTCGGACCCGCGCGGGACAAGCTGACGCTCCATGACCCGCGCGAGCGGATCTACACGAAGCCGGCGTGAAGGAAGTCATCGTCAAAGTGGCCGATTGGGCGGCCGAGCGCGGCGATGGGGTGCTGGTCACGCTGGGGCTTGGCTCCTGCGTCGCGATCATGCTGCACGACCCGCAGACGAAAGCCGGCGCGATGGCCCACGTGCTGCTGCCCTCGATCAGCCTGGCGCGCGACATCACCAACAGGGCCAAGTTTCCCGAGACCGCGGTACCGTTGCTGATCGAGCGTCTCAAGGCGCTGGGCGCCGACCCGCGGCGCCTGGTCGCCAAGCTCGCGGGCGGCGCCAGCATGTTCAGCCAGCTCGTCACGCCCGGCACGATTCAGATGGGTGAACGCAACGTCCTGGCGTCGCGCAGCGCGCTGCGCACCGCCGAGATCCCGATCATTCGCGAATCGGTGGGCGGCGAGCGCGGCCGCAGCGTGCGCTTTCACGTCAAGGACGGCCGGGTGGAAATCCGCTCCGTGGGGGAGCATGCCGACGTCATCTGACGCGCGGCCCAGGGTCGTGGTGGCGGACGACAGCGCCCTGATGCGGCGCGTGCTGGTCGACGTGCTGGGCGGCGGTGACGCGGACAACGGCGAGTTCCGCGTCGTGGCCACGGCGCGCGACGGATTCGACGCCATTCGCAAGATCCACCAGTACAAGCCCGACGTCGTCACGCTCGACCTCGAGATGCCGCAGCTCGATGGCCTGGGCGCGATCGGCTACATCATGTCGGAATCGCCGCTCCCCATCGTCGTCGTCAGCGCGCACGCGGGGCCGGGCACCGCCACGGCGATCCGCGCGCTCGAGCTGGGGGCCGTCGAGATCGTCGCCAAGCCGCCCGCGCCACCCGATGGGTTCGGCCACCCGCGCGCCGCGCTCGCGGCGCTGGCGCCCGAGCTCATCGCGGCGGTGCGGCGCGCGCTCGCCGCAGACGTCTCGCACGTCAAAGTCCTGGCGCGGCCGCCGGCGCCGGTCATCCACCCGCCGGAGCTGGCGCTGCGGGGGCGCGCCGTGCTCGCCGTGGGCGTCGCCGCGTCGACCGGCGGTCCGCGCGCCCTGACCGATCTCGTGCCGCGCCTGCCCACCGGCCGCGGCGCCGCGGTGCTCATCGTGCAACACATGCCGCCGAAGTTCACGCGCAGTCTCGCCGAGCGGCTCGACTCGATGAGCCGGTTGCGCGTGGTGGAAGCGGACGACGGCGCACCGATCGTCGCCGATACGGCGTATGTGGCCCCGGGCGATTATCATATGCGGGTGCGTTCCGCCCCCGACGGTCCCGTCATCGCGCTCGATCAGTCCGCGCCGATCCACGGCGTCCGCCCCGCGGCCGATCCGTTGTTTCGCTCCATCGCCGAGGTGTACGGGGCGCGCGGCGTCGGCGTCGTGTTGACGGGGATGGGGCGCGACGGCGCCGACGGATTGCGCGCCATGCACGACGCGGGCGCGACGGGCGTCGCGCAGGATCGCGAGTCGGCCGTCATTGCCGGCATGCCGGTCGCCGCGGTGCAGGCGGGCGGGGTCGATGCCGTCCTGCCGCTCGGCCAGATCGCCGATCGCGTGGCGGCCGAGCTGGCGCGGCGGGCGGGAATGCGATGAAAGGCTATCTGCTGGTGCGCGCCGAGGGTAAAGCGTACGGCTTCCCGGTCAATCGGGTGCTGGAGGTCGGTGATGCCACGGAAGTGCTCAGTATTCCGCGCAAACTCCCGGCCATACGCGGCCTGACGCCGTTGCGCGGCCGGCTTGTCCCGCTGATCCATCTCGGTGCCTTTCTCGCCGGCCGCGAAGCGCCCCCCCTCCTCCCGGCCGCGCCCAGCGGTACGCGCACCGTCGTGCTGGTCGAGCTCGGCGCCAGCGGCCGGCAGGTCGCGTTCGAGGTGGATGACGCCGACTCGGTCGTGCGCGAGCAGCCGCTCCCTGTCCCGCGCGGGCAGACGTTGCCGTGGGCAGCGGGTGTCGCGGCGCAGGAGGGGGGGGAGCTGGTGCCGATCCTCGACCTGGACGCCCTCGGAGACCGGATCGGATGACGCCCAGGGGGAGCGGCAGCGGGGGCGGGGGGGCAAGCGGCGATGATGTCCAGCTGGTCACCTTCAAAGTGGGCGGCCAGGATTTCGCGTTCAACATCTTCCAGGTCGAGCGCATCCTCCGCTATGAAGCGCCGGCGCCGTTGCCGAAGGCGCCCGACTTCCTCGAAGGCGTGCTGCGCTATCAGGGCGCTGCCATCCCGCTCGTCGACCTGCGCAAACGTCTCGGCTCGCCCGCGCCGCTGCGGGAAGACACGCGCACCGTCATCCTCGAGTTCGAGGGCGCCAAGATCGGCGTCATCGTCGATGCCGTGACCGAGGTGTTGCAGGTGGCGGCGCAGGCGGTGACGCCGCCGCCGGGCATCGTGAAGGGATTGGCGGCGGAGTACATCGCCGGGCTCGTGGTGCAGAACGGCCGGACGATCGTCGTCCTGAATACGAACAAGCTGCTGAACTCGAAGGAAAAATTGGCGCTGCAAGGAGTCACATGACGGAGTCGCTGGTCGCGGCACTGCGCAGGGAATACGATGAGATCGCGCGGCAGCTCGAGGGGGCGCCGGGGAACGCCGAGCGCGAAGCCGCCAAGCGCGAGATCATCGCGTACTTCAAGAAAGTCGACACGATGCTGGGGGAGTTGACGCAGCTCAAGGACGACATCCGCCAGCTCGTCGACCGCTACAAGCAGATCGCCGCGGACACGAAGCAGGCGGCCGCGCCCGAGTTCACCGGCCAGCGGCCCGTCCTGCACGCCGATCACATCGGCGCGACGACGTTCATCGAAAAAGGCTGGAGCCTCATCTCGCTCGGCGATCACTCGGGCGCTATCTCGTCCCTGCAGCGGGCGCTGCAGCTGTCGCCGGGCGAGACGCAAGCGGAGTCGCTGCTCGGGTGGGCGCAGATGCTGCACGAGGACTACGACGACGCGCTCGGCACCTTCCAGAAGGTGCTCATGAAGGAGCCCGCCAATTCGCTGGCCCGCATCAACGTCGGCTACATCTGTCTCAAGAAGCGGATTTTCGGCGAGGCGATCGAGCATCTGTCGAAGGCGATCCGGCTGGACAACGACAAGAAGGCGACGCTCTACGCGCACTTTTATCTCGGCCTCGTCTATCTGCAGCGTGAGATGTTCGAGGATGCGGAGACGTTCTTCCAGAAGACACTCAAGCTCGGTCCCAATCTGATCGAAGCCTATTACGAGCTGGGCCGCGCCCACTGGTTCGCGGGCGATCACGAGAAGGCGAAATCCACCTGGGACGAGGGCTTCAAGGCGAACAAGTTCAATCCCTGGGGCAAGCGCTGCCAGGAGATGCTGGAGCTCGTCGCCAAGGGCGAGGAGCCGCCGCGAGACTAGTGCTGACACTCGTCGCCCTGCTGCTGCAGAGTCCGACGGCGACGGCAGTCGGTCGTGTGACGGCAGTCGCGTGGCCCGGGCAGGAGGCGTTGGCGGCGGCGATCGCGGAGCAGGCCGACGGCGCGAAGAACTTTCCCGGCATCGGCGCCCTCCCCGATCGTCCCATCCGCATCATCCTCGCGCCCAATCGTGAGACGTACGACTCGCTCACCCGCGGACGACTGCCACTCTGGAGCGAGGGCGCTGCTTTCCCCGACGCGAGCACGATTGTTCTTTTAACCGACGAACCGGCCAACCGCCCAACGGCCGCCCTTCGTCACGAGCTCGCGCATCTCGCGCTGCGCTGGCAGGTCGGACGTCGCGTGCCGCTGTGGTTCGAGGAAGGCTATGCGGCGGTCGCGGCGCAGGAGTGGGATCGCTTCGACGCGTTACGGCTCAACTGGCAGCTCGCGCGCGGCGTGCGCATGAATCTCGATGACGTCGACCGCGCCTTGCGCGGCTCGCGCGGCGATGCGGAGGCGGGATATGCGCTGGCAGCGACGGCCGTGCTGCTGCTGCAGCGCTGGGGTGGCGAGCGCGGGCTGGCGCCGCTGATTGCGAACCTGCCGCACGCGGAGTCGTTCGATGCGGCGTTGCGCGCCACCTATCACGTCACGGAGGGTGACTTCGAGCTGCGCTGGCAGCGCGACGTCGCATCGCGTTACGGCTGGCTGTCGTGGGTCGCCGCGATGGGCTTTTTCTGGCTGGCGATCGGCGCCGTGCTGGTGGCGCTGCTGCGGCTGCGTCGCCGGCGCGACCAGGCAAAGCGGCAAATGCTTGACGAGCTTGAGATTGACGAATAGACTCCGTGCCCATGCCGGACCAAACTCTCGCACGTTCGCGCCTGCGTTTCGGACCGAAGAACTACATCGTTCTCGGCGGAGCGCTCGTGTCGCTCGCACTTGGTTACTGGCTGTTGTCGAAGGGTTCAACGACGCTCGCGCCGGTGCTGCTCGTCCTGGGCTACTGTGTGTTGTTCCCCGTAGGCCTGGCTCTTTAGCACCTCGCTCCCCCAAATGGCCCGGGCGAATAGCTCAGCGGTTCAGAGCGCCTGCCTTACACGCAGGATGTCGGGGGTTCGAATCCCTCTTCGCCCATTGGTGTAGCAGCCTGTAACGGAGGAACGAACAAGGTGAGAGCGCTTCAATTCGCAGTGGCTCTAACGGTCGGCGTTGCGACAACGGCAGTGGCGCAGCTCGCCGCGCCGCAGGCGCCGAGTCAGAGACTTCTCGTGTTGCCCTTCGAGGCTTCGGCGGCCGATTCGGCGGGCAGCATCGCGCTGGCGGACCTGGTGCGTGATCGCCTCACCGCGCTGACGAAAAACAAAGTCCTGATCGTGCCCAAAGCCAAGCTGTGCGAAGCGCTCGCGGCTTCGGGATTCCCCTGCAACGGCTTGCTCGACGATCAGCAGGCACGCCAACTCGCGCGGTTCCTGCAAGTCCACGCCTATCTCACCGGCAAGTATGTGAAGGAAGGCAGCTCGCTCCGCGCCGACGTGCACTTGATCGACATCGCGAGCTCCGGGATGTCCGGCGGCTTCACGGTGACGAACGGCAATCCGGGCACCGCCGCCGCGTTGGCCGACTCCATCGCGCAGCGCGTCGCGACCATCGTGCGCATCAGCGAGCCGATCCGCAATTGCAACGACGAGCGCAAGAAGAGCCAGTTCGCGCGCGCGCGCGCCGAGGCGATGAAGGCGCTCGCGATCGATCGCAATTCCACGAGCGCGCATCTCTGTCTCGCGACGGTCTATGAATCGCAGCGGCTCCCCGACAGCATGCTGGTCGAATCGCAGCGGGCGCTGGCGGGCGACAGTCTCAACGGCGCCGCGTGGGAGAACATCTTCCGCATCTACCAGCAGCGGAACGACACCACCAGAATGGTCGACGCGCTGATCCACCAGCTGCGGGGCGAGCCGCGCAACGTGCAGAAGCGCCTCGGTATCGCCCAGCTCCTCCGGCAGATGAAGAATTTCGATCAGGCGGTCGCAGTGATCGATGAAGGCCTCAAAACCATGCCCGGCGATCCGCAGCTCCTCGACCTGGAGCTCGCGATCTGCAATGAAGCCGGAAAGTACGCGTGCTCGTCCCGCGTCTTCTACCAGAAGGCGCAGCACGATAGCACCTTAGTGGCGGACTCGAGTTTCATCAAACCTGCGATCGGCGCAGCGCAACAGGCTTCCGACACCGTCGCCCTGGGCTTCTTCACCGCCGCCGCGGTCCGTCATTTCCCACGGAACCCGAGCTTCTGGCGTACGCGCGGCGCCTACTTCAAGCTGGCCGGCAAGCCCGATTCGACGGTCGTCGCGCTGGGCAAGGCGCACGAGCTCGAGCCGAACGATGTGAGCACCAGCTTGCAGATCGCCGAGGCGATGATCGAGCGGGCGGTGTGGGATACCGCCGGCCAGAAGGATACCGCCGCCGTCCGGCCGAGGCGCGCGGCGTTTGCGGAAAAGGTGGACTCCGCCCGGCCGTACCTGCGACCGGGGCTCAATTCCCCTGACTCCACACAGCGCCTCGCCGCGTCGGTGATCATGCTGACCGGCGGGTCGAAGCTGGCGCAGGCGGGTGCATACGATCGCGCGTACGTCTGGCTCGACACGTTGCTCCAGGTCATAGCCCCCAAGAGCCCGGCGGATACGCTGGGGCCCAAGCAGCAGGTCCGCGTCAATGCGAGCTTCTGGTACGGATTGTCCTCCGTGCTGACGCTCAACGGTCCGTATCAGGACATGACGAAGGCGAAGGGCGCGGAGCGGTGTCCGAAGGCACGGGCGGTGTTCGACCGTCTCACGCGCACCAAGCAGGCGCTGCAACTGGGCCGGCGCATACACCCGCCGACGGCGGATCAAATGCTGGGCTTTGTGCGGCAGTACGAACAGGCGAAACCACAGGTGCAAAAAGCGTTCAAGTGCTCGCCGCCGTTGAGTTGAATTGGCCTGACCCCCGGTCTATATTCCGCGGCGCTCCGTGAGGGGCTTGGTGCTGGGGGGCTGTAGCTCAGCTGGTTAGAGTGCCGGTCTGTCACACCGGAGGTCGCGGGTTCGAGCCCCGTCAGCCCCGCTCTGAAACTGTCGACTTTGAAACCCCCGCCCCTTCTCGGCGGGGGTTTTCGTATTTTGGAGCGTGCCCACGGCTGCCTCAGGCTCGATTCCGTATCATGTCCCGGTCCTTTCCGCGGCCGTGCGGGAGTGGGCCCTCGGCAGCACACGCGCGGTCGACGGGACGCTGGGCGGCGGGGGACACGCCGCCATCCTCCGCGAAGCGGGCGCCAAGGTGCTCGGCATCGACCGCGATCACGATGCCATCGCGGCGGCCCGCAGCCGGCTGGGCACCGATGACGTGGAGTATCTCGAAGCGTCCTTTGCCGCGCCTGCCGCCCTTGCCGCCATCGCGGCCTTCCATCCTGACAGAATCCTGCTCGATCTCGGCGTGAGCTCGCATCAGATCGACGCCGCCGAGCGCGGGTTCACGTTTCGGCAGGGTGCGCCGCTCGACATGCGCATGCAGGGAGGGGGGACGGGCGAAGGGGGAAGGGGCCTTACCGCCCGCGATGTCTTGAACAGCTGGCCCGTCGAACGGCTCGCGACCGTCTTCACCGATTACGCCGATGAGCGGCGCGGCCGCGCCCTCGCCAGGGAAATCGTGCGCCGGCGGCTGTCGGCGCCGTTCGCGATCAGCGATGACTTCGTGAACGCGATCCGCGCCGTCCTGGGCCCGCGCTCGGGGCCGCCCGATTTTGCGCGACTGTTCCAGGCGCTGCGCATTGCGGTCAACGCAGAGCTCGAATCGCTGACGGCGGCGCTCCCACAGCTGCGCGATGCGCTGGAGCCCGGTGGCCGGCTGGGCGTGATTACGTATCACTCGGGCGAAGACCGTATCGTCAAGCATCAGTTTCGGGAATGGGCGCGGGAGTGCATTTGCCCGCCACGCCAACCGGTGTGCACCTGCCGCGGCAGAGCACTGGGGCGCGTGCTCACGAAGAAGCCGATCGTTCCCGGCCCGGACGAAGTCAGCGCCAATCCGCGCGCCCGTTCCGCGCAATTCCGCGTGTTCGAGAGCGCCACCAGCCGTGACCTTTAGAGGCCGGCACTGGATCGCCTTCTGGCTCGTCGCGCTGCTCGCGGCGCTGTGGGCGGTCATCGCCCGGCAGACTTCCGCACTCAACTCGGCGCGCGCACTCACCGATCTGCGCGAGGAGCGCGCGTCGCTCGAAGGCCGCCGCGCCGCGCTGGACCGCCGAGTACGCACGGCGCAGAGCAGAGCCGTGCTGCTGCCCCGGGCGCAGAAACTGGGGCTGCGCTTGCCGGCTGACACCGAAATCATCCTCATCCCGGTCCCGGTCGCGGCGCCCCACTAATGGCCAAGCCGCTGGTGCGTCTCCGGGTCGTGGAGGTCGGCCTCGCCGCCGCGCTGCTGGCGCTCGTCGTCCGCGCCGCGCAGGTACAGCTGGTGGAGGGGCGGCGCTATGCCGCCGCCGCCAAGGCTCAGCGCACCGAGCATGTGGTGCTCGACGCGCGCCGCGGCGCCCTGTACGACCGGCATGGGACCGCGCTTGCGCTCACCCAGGAGACGTATCACCTCGGCATCGCACCCAATGAGCTGCGCGATCCTGCGCGTGACATCGGTACCATCGTGCGCCAGCTTCACCTCCCGCGAGCCGATCTGGAGCGCGGGCTGCACCGCCGGTATGCCTGGTTTGCGGGCCCGTTCACGGCGCTCGAGGTGCAGCCGTTGCGCAGCATGCGCGGCGCGCATCTGGAGCCGGTGCTGCGACGCTTCTATCCGTCGAACGAGTTTGCGCGAGCGGTGATCGGGAGGGTGGGGGAGGACGGTCGAGGATCTGGAGGTGGTGGAGGTGGACTCGAGCGACTGCTCGACAGTTTGCTCGCGGGGACGCCGGGCTCCGCCGTAGTCTTGAAAGATCGTGAAGGCCGCGAGTACGAGTCGCCGGCGCGCGTCATCGCCGAGCCGGTGCCCGGCAATGACGTCGTGCTCACGCTCGATGCCGAGCTCCAGGAGATCGCGCAGCGCGCGCTCGATGACGCGATCGACAACATGGAAGCCGACGGCGGTGATGTCGTGATGCTCGATCCGGCGACGGGGGAGATCCTGGCGGCGGCATCGCGCCGGGCCGACGGCAGCATGCGGCCCAGTGCGTTCACCGAGACCTTCGAGCCGGGATCGCTCGCCAAGATCTTTGCGGCGGCGGCGCTCATCACGTTCGATCGCGTGCGTCCGGCGGAACGCGTGTCCGGCGAGGGGGGCCGTTACCGTCTGCCCGACCGTGTGGTGACCGATGAGCATCCCTTGCCGTCGCTCACGCTCGCGGACGCGATCCGCGTTTCGAGCAACATCGCGCTCGTGAAGTTCGCCGCGCGCCTGCAACCCGATGAGCAGTATGGGGTGCTCCGCGCCTTTGGGTTCGGCGCGCCGACGGGCGTCGAGTTTCCCGCCGAATCGCCGGGCCGGCTGCGGCCGCCGCGCGAATGGTCCCGGCCCAGCTCCGCGAGCCTCGCGATCGGCTACGAGCTGGCGGTCACGCCGATCCAGCTTGCCGCGGCGTACGGCGCGATCGCGAACAACGGCGTGCTGCTCGAGCCGACACTGATCCGCGAGATCCGCACGCCCAATGGCTTCGTGCGCTATCGGCACTACGCGCAACCGGTGCGGCGCGTCGTGACGCCGGACGTGGCGGCCAAGCTGCGCGATCTGCTGCGCGGCGTGGTCGAAGCGGGCGGGACGGCGGAGCGGGCCGCGCTCGCCAACTTCCAGCTGGCCGCCAAGACGGGCACGGCGCGACGGGTGGTGGCCGGTCACTACGCTGCGGGACAGTACACGGCGTCGTTCGCGGCATTGTTTCCCGCCGACCAGCCCCAGCTCGTCGTCGTGATGAAGATCGACAATCCGCAAAAGGGAAGCTATTTCGCCGCACAGACCGCCGCCCCGGTCACCCGCTCGATGCTCGAGCAGGCGCTCGCCGCGCGCACCGTGGCGCTCGATCGGGCTCGTCTCTCGAATGTGGCCACGACCGCCGACCGCGTTCCGCTGGAAGAGCCCGACGGAGTGGTCCCCTACGTCGTCGCATGGCCGTACGTCTCCGACAGTTCCGCTGCGCAGCCGGACCGGATGATCCCCAACGTGACCGGCCGGCCGTTGCGCGAAGCGGCGCGCGCGCTGCACGCCCGGGGCTTCCACGTCGTGGTGAAAGGGTGGGGCATCATCCATCACACCTGGCCGGCAGCGGGCGAGCATGCGGCGGCGGGATCGACGGTTACGATGTTTGCTGAACCACCACCGCTGCGGCGATGAGCAGATCGCTTCAGGAAGTGATCGACGCGCTCGCGCGCGCCGGCGTACTGATCGACGCGCCGAATTCCGCCGCCGGACCCGTGCCGGACATCACCGGCCTCAGCGCCGACGCGCGCCGGCTCAAGCCCGGGATGCTGTTTTGCGCCGTGCGTGGTGCCGTGCTCGATGGCCACGCCTTTGTGGCTGATGCGGCGGCACGGGGCGCGGCGGCCGCGCTGGTCGAGTCGCGTCAATCCGTGGCGATCCCACAGATCCTGGTGCGCAATGGCCGGCGGGCGGCGGCGATCGCGGCCGAGGCGTGGTATCAGCACCCGGCGGCCCGGTTGCAGCTGATCGGTGTCACGGGAACGAACGGCAAGACGACCTCGGTCATTCTCTCGCAGCATGTGCTGAACCCGCTCTGGCCGATGGGAGCGATCGGAACGCTGGGCGCATTCGACCCGTCGGGGGCGCCGGTCGACAGCGAAGCCGGCAACCTCACGACGCCCGGGCCGATCGACTTGCAGGCGACACTGGCCGCGCTGGTCGATCGCGGTGCGGGCGGGGTCGCCATGGAAGTGTCGTCGCACAGCCTCGATCAGGGGCGGGTCGAGGGGCTGCTGTTTCTAGCCGCCATCTTCACGAACCTCACGCGCGACCACCTCGACTACCACGAAACGTTCGACGCCTATTTCGCGGCGAAAGCCAAGCTCGTCGGCTATTTGATGGATGCCGGGCTCGCGGTGATCAACGCCGACGACGCCGCGTGGGCGCGACTTCCCCGCACGCCGCGTCGCATCACCTTCTCGGCGACGAAGCCGCGCGCCGATGTGACGGCGCGTGACGTGCGCGTCGATGCGAAGGGCGCGCATTTCACCCTCGTGACGACCGGCGGGAGTCACGCCGTCAGCTTGCCGCTGCTCGGCCGCTTCAACGTCGCGAATGCGCTCGGCGTCGCCGCCTGCGCCGTGGGACTGGACGTCCCGGCACGCGTCGTCGCCGAGCGGCTGTCGACGGCGCCGCAGGTCCCCGGTCGCATGGAGCGCATTGCCGTCGATCCCTGCGTCGTGCTGCGCGACTACGCGCACACGCCCGATGCGTTGGAGCGTGCCCTCGAGACGGTGCGCGAGGTGACGACCCCCGGTGGCCGCGTGATCGTCGTGTTCGGTGCGGGTGGTGACCGCGACCGCGGCAAGCGGGCGCCGATGGGGGAGATCGCCGTGCGCCTGGCCGACGTCGCGATCGCGACATCGGATAATCCGCGTACGGAGGATCCGGAAAGGATTCTCGACGACGTCGAGGCGGGCATGGGCGGCCGACAGCATTATCGCGTCGTGGACCGCCGCGCCGCGATCGGCCAGGCGCTCGAGGTTGCGCGCGAGGGCGACACAGTCTTGTTGGCCGGGAAGGGCCACGAGACCTATCAGGTCGTCGGCACGGTCAAAGAGCCGTTCGACGAGCGGGAAGTGGTGCGCAGTCTGGGGGCTGCGTGATGGCCGGACGCTCGTGGACCAGCGACGAGGTGGCGGCCGCCCTTGGCGTTCCCGTCCCCGCGAAGCTGCAATTCAAGAGCGTAGTCACCGACAACCGACAACCGATACCCGATAGCCTCTTCGTGGCGCTGAAGGGTGAGAAGTTCGACGCCCACAAGTTCCTCGATAAAGCCAGGGCGCAGGGCGCCACCGCTGCGGTCGTGCGGCGCGGCACGCCGAAGGTCGAGGGGCTGCCGTTCTTCGAGGTGGACGACACCCTCGCGGCGCTGGGTCGGCTCGCGCGGGCGCGGCGGCGGATGTTGCCCGAAGGCACGCCTGTCGTTGCCATCACCGGTTCGAGCGGCAAGACGAGCACCAAAGAGATGATTCGCGCCGCGCTGGCGGCACGCTACCGCGTCCATGCGACCGCCGCGAACCTCAACAATCTCGTCGGCGTGCCGCTCACGATCCTGAGCACCCCGGAGGACACCGAGGCGCTGGTGGTCGAGGCGGGCGCCAGCGTCCCCGGGGAGATCGCCCGGCTGCGCGACATCATCGAGCCCACCATCGCCGTCATCACGAACATCGGCTACGCCCACGTCGAAGGCTTCGGGTCGCTGGAAAGGGTGATGGCGGAGAAGCTGTCGCTGCTCGACGGCGCGCCGGTCGCCGTCATCGGCTCGGGGCCGGAGACGATGTGGCCCGAAGCCCGCCGCCGCACCCTGGTGATTCCCGCGGCCCTGCCGGGCAAAAGCAACGACGACGCATTGCTCGATCGCTATCTCGACAAGGACGGGCACCCCCGCCTCACACTGGACTCCGGCGAGAAGGTGACCCTCCCGGCGCTGGGCATCCATCAGCTCGAGAACGCCCAGATCGCCCTGGCGGTGGCGCAGCGGGCGGGAGTCGATCACGACGCGGCGGTCCGCGCGCTCGCGGGCGTGCGGCTGCCCGAAGGGCGCGGCGACATGCGCGAGATCGGCAACATGATCGTGATCGACGACACCTACAACGCCAACCCCGCCTCTTTGCGCCGGGCGGTGCAGACCGCCGCCTGGCTGGCCCGCCGGCAGCGCCGGCCGCTGGTCGTGGTGGTGGGCACGATGTTGGAGTTAGGGGCGGAAAGTGCAAGATTGCACGCCGAAGCGGCGCGCGAGATCGCCCAACGCAAGCCCGCGCTGGTCGCGGCGGTGGGCGCCTTTGCACGCGCCTTCGAGTCGCTGCGGGAAGCACTCGGCGGCCGGCTGATTACCGCCGCCGATGCCGAGGCTCTCGGACCGAAGCTGAGATCTGCGCTGCGGGGCAACGAGCTGGTCCTGCTCAAAGCGTCACGAGGAGTCGCCTTGGAACGTGTCCTCAACTACCTGACCTGATGCTCTATCACCTGCTCGCGCCGCTCGCTCGCCAGCACATCTTTTTCAATCTCTTCAATTACATCACGTTCCGCGCCGCGGGCGCGACCGTGACGGCGCTGCTGCTGGCGTTCATCGTCGGGCCCTGGATCATTCGCAAGCTGCGCGAGCATCGCGTCGGCCAGATCATCCGCGCCGAAGGCCCCACGAGTCATCAGGGCAAGCGCGGTACGCCGACGATGGGTGGCCTCATCATCATTCTCGCCACGGTCGTGCCGACGCTGCTATGGGCGCGGCTCGACAGCCGCTACGTGATCGTGACGGTCGTCGCGATGCTGTGGATGGGATTGATCGGGTTTTTGGACGACTACCTGAAGATCGTCCGCGGCCAGTCGCAGGGACTCGTCGCGCGCTGGAAGCTCGTCGGTCAGGTGTCGTTCGGAATCGGATTGGGCATCTTCCTCCTCACGTTCCCGCTGACCAACAGCGTCGAAGCGTCCGCCACACAGCTGCCGTTCTTCAAATACATCATCGTGGTGCTGCCGTGGTGGGCATACCTCGCCTTCGTGACGTTTGTGACGACGGCGAGTTCGAATGCAGTGAATCTCACCGATGGGCTCGACGGGCTCGCGGCCGGCCTCACGGTGATCGCGGGCGGCGCATTCGCGATCTTCTGCTATCTGTTCGGACGCGTGGACGCGGCGCGCTACCTCGGTGTGCTGCATCTGCCCGGGGCCGGGGAGCTGACGATTTTCTGCGGCGCATTGATGGGCGCAGCGCTCGGATTCCTCTGGTTCAACGCGTATCCGGCGCAGGTGTTTATGGGTGACACCGGCGCGCTCGCGATCGGCGGCGCGCTCGGGACCGTCGCGATTCTCCTCAAGACGGAGTTCCTGCTGCTCATCGCCGGGGCCGTGTTCGTCGCGGAAACGCTCTCCGTGCTGATCCAGACGACCGCGTATAAATGGCGGAAGCGCCGCTACGGCAAGGAATACGCCGACGCCCACAAGGTTTTTCGAATGGCTCCGCTACATCATCATTTCGAAAAACTCGGCTGGGCGGAGCCGCTGGTCGTGATGCGCTTCTACATCCTGGGGGTGCTGTGCGCGATGATTGCGCTGGCGACGCTCAAGGTACGATGACGCAGCCGCTGGTTCCGGACGCGTGGCGCCGTCCCGGTGGCGTCGTCGCGATCATCGGGTTGGGGAAGAGCGGCGTCGCGGCCTCGCGCCTGCTGGCGCGCGAAGGCGTGCGGGTGTACGCGAGTGACGCGTCGGATCATCCCTATGCCGGCGCGGCCGCCGAGGCCCTCAAGGGCGTGCCGGGGGTGGAGGTCGAGCTCGGCCGGCACGATCTGAACAAGATCCGCGCGGCCGCTGGTGTCGTCGTGTCGCCGGGTGTGCCGCCGGATGCGCCGGTGCTCAGCGCCGCCCGGCACGCCGGTGTGGAGATCGTGTCGGAGCTCGACCTCGGTTTTCGCGCGCTCGCCACCCTGCCCGGCGGCGGACCGCGCAGCATTGCGATCACGGGGACGAACGGCAAGACGACGACGACGGCGCTGGTCGCGCATCTGTTGAGCGCCGCCGGGCTCCGCGCCACGACCGCCGGCAATATCGGCCGGCCCGTCACCGATCTCGCGCTGGCGAACGAGCGCTACCAGTGGCTCAGCCTCGAGGTGTCCTCGTTTCAATTGCACGACAGCCCGAACTTCGCCCCCGACATCGGCATGCTGACGAACCTGGCGCCCGATCATCTCGACCGCTATCCGTCCGCCGACGCGTACTATGCCGACAAGCGCTTGCTGTTTCGCAACGCCGGCGATGACGACGTGTGGGTGTTGAATGCGGATGACGAGCTGGTCCTCAAGCTCGCCCAGGGTGTCCCCGGCCGCCGCGTGCTGTTCTCGCTGCTCAAGAACAGCGATGCCTGGTACGACAGCCGGAGCCGGACGATGCGGCTGGGCGGAGAAACGCTGCTCACGCGCGACGACCTGCACCTGCTCGGCGACCACAACGTGGCGAATGCGCTGGCCGCGGCGCTCGCGGTCCACGAAGCCGGCGTCCCCCCGGGATTGATGGCCGAAGGGCTGCGATCCTTCAGGCCGTTGCCGCACCGGCTCGAGCCGGTGCGTGAGGTGGACGGGGTCCTGTGGATCAACGATTCCAAGGCGACCAACATCGCGGCAACGACGGTGGCGGTGATCGCGATGCAGCGGCCGTACGTGCTGCTGCTGGGCGGCCGGCACAAGGGCGAGCCCTATACCGGCCTCGCCCCGCTGCTGGCGGAGCGGTGCCGGCTCGTGATCGCCTATGGTGAGGCGGGCCCACTCGTCGAGCAGGATCTCACAGGAAAGGTGCCGCTCGAGCGCGGCACGACGTTCGAGGATGTGATCGAGCGCGCCCGGCGCGCGGCGCAACGCGGCGATGCCGTCCTGCTGTCTCCCGCGTGTTCGAGCTACGACATGTTCAAGAACTACGAGGAGCGGGGGGCCACATTCCGGCGACTAGTCGAAGCGCAGTGATGTGGGAGGGACGACTGCTCGCGGTCGTGACGGCCGTGCTCGTCGTATTCGGCCTCGCGGCGGTGTACGGTGCGTCGAGCCTCGTGACGGTCGCCGGCGGCCAGGTCGGCGCGAGCTTCGCACTGCGCCAGGCGGTGGGTGCCGCCATCGGCGGCCTGCTCGCCATCGTCTTCGCCCGCATGGATTATCACCGCTGGCGGCGCTGGGCATGGCCGCTGCTCGGCGTCACCGTCCTCTTGCTGCTCATGCCGCTGCTGCCGTTCACCCATCCCATCACACCGACGATCAATGGCGCGCGACGCTGGGTGAACCTCGGCGTGTTGACGCTGCAGCCGTCGGAGCTGGCCAAGCTCGCGGTGGTGGTGTGGTGCGCGATGCTCGCCGCCAAGAAGGGGGAGCAGTTGCGTGACTTCAAGAACGGCGTGCTGCCGTTCGTCGTGATTCTCGTGCCGGTGGTCGGCCTGATCTTCCTCGAGCCGCATCTGTCGATGGCGCTGCTCGTCGCCCTGCTGGCCGGGAGCGTGCTCTTCACCGCCGGCGCCCGCATCGGGCACTTCCTCGCGCTCGGCGTGGCAGCGGGGCCGCTGCTGTACGGAGCGGTCGCGACGGCGCAGTACCGGCTCGCTCGCGTGTTGACGTTTCTGAACCCCGGCGCCGCCCCGACGGAGGCAACGTGGCAGGTACAACAATCGCTCACGGGCATCGGCGCGGGGCAGCTCCTGGGTGCCGGGTTCGGACAGGGTCAACAGAAGCTCGGCTATCTCCCGTACGCATACTCCGATTTCATTTTCTCGACGATCGGTGAGGAGTGGGGTTTCCTGGGCGTGGTGATGATCGCGCTGCTGTTCGGGACGTTCGTCTGGCTCGGCTTTCGCATCGCGCGCAACGCCCCCGATCCTTTCGGACAACTGCTCGCGACAGGCATCACCGTCATGATCGGCCTGAGCGTCGTGCTGCATATCGGAGTCAGCCTGGCGGTGATTCCGGCGACGGGGGTGACCTTACCCTTCATGTCATATGGTCGGTCCTCTCTAATCGTTGCCCTCGCTGCGACCGGAGTACTGGCGAGTGTTGGGCGTGCCCGGCGTGCTGCATAAACGCGGAAGTCGGAACGCGGAACGCGGAACAAATGAGGTTGCTGTTCCGCGTTCCCACTTCCTCGTTCCGCGTTTTCAGTAATGAAGATCCTAATAGCAGGTGGAGGCACCGGCGGCCACCTCATGCCTGCCCTCGCGCTCGCGCGCGTCGCCGCCGAGCTGGGGCATGATGTGGTGCTCGTCGGTGCACAGCGCGGCATCGAAGCGCGCATCCTGCCGCGCCATCCGTTTCGGTTTTATCTGCTGCCTATCGAGCCGCTCTATCGCCGCCAGTGGTGGCGCAATGTGTTGCTGCCGCTCATGTGGCTGCGGGCGACGCGCGCGACGGAACGTGTGTTGCGGGAGGAACAGCCCGCCATCGTCATCGGCACCGGCGGATACGCGGCCGGCCCCGTCGTGTTGCGCGCGCAGCAGGTGGGGATTCCGACGGTGCTGCAGGAGCAGAACGCATTTCCGGGACTCACCACGCGCTGGCTGGCGCGCCGCGCGCGTCAGGTGTACCTCGGGTTCCCGGAAGCGCGCCTGCGGCTGTCGCCTGGCGCGCACACGCAGATCTTTGTTTTCGGAAATCCCATCACGCCCCCGGAGCGCAGGGACACGCAGAGCGCGCGCGCGGAGCTTGGCCTGTCGGCACGTGACCGCACCGTGTTCATCTTCGGAGGAAGTCAGGGCGCACGCGCGTTGAACGAGACGGTCGCGCGCGCACTGGGTCGAGGATTGCTCGGTGACGTGAATCTGTTGTGGGGCACCGGCACCGCGCACGAGGAGCGGTACGCGCCGCTGGCCGTTCCGGGTCGCGTGGTGGTGCGCGGGTTCTTCGATCCGATCTCGCCGGCGTACGCTGCCGCCGACCTCGTCGTCGCGCGCGCCGGCGCGATGACCGTCGCGGAGCTGTGTGCCTGGGGGAAGGCGAGTATCCTCGTGCCGCTCCCCACCGCGGCCGCGGATCATCAGACGTTCAACGCGCGCGCCTTGGCGAACGCGGGCGCGAGCGTCATGATGCTCGAGAGCGAGCTCTCGCCCGAACCGTTTTCCAAGACGGTCACTGCGTTGGCGCACGAGCGGGCGCGCCTCGAGGAATTGGGTCGGAGTGCCCAAAAACGGGGTCACCCGAATGCCGCCCGAACCATCATGGAAAAGGTCTTAGAGCTTTCGCAAGTTGAGTAAATTTCCTATATTAGCTGCCCACAGATGACCTTGTTTCGAGCCGGTGATCCCCGACCCATTCACTTCATGGGCATAGCTGGGGCGGGGATGAGCGCCCTGGCGATGATTGCCGCGCACCGGGGAGTCGTCATAACTGGTTGTGATTCCGAGAGTTCTGGGGCCGGCGTCGATGATCTCACGGCCTTGGGAATCCGTGTTTGGCGGGGCCACGATCCCAGCCATTTAGAAGGGGTTCGGGCCGTTGTCGTAACGGCCGCGGTCCCGCGAGACCATCCCGAATTGGAACGGGCCCGGGCTTTGGGCCTGCCGGTCGTGCGTCGCGCCGATGCGCTGGGAGAGCTGGTTTCCGGCGGTGGAGCGAGCCTCGTGGCGGTTGCTGGCACGCATGGCAAGACGACCACCACGGTCATGGTGACTGAGGCGCTCACGGCCGCCGGGCGAAATCCTACGGGACTCGCCGGCGGCCGTGTCGCTGCATGGGGCGGCAACGCCCGCATCGGCGGCGATGCGTTGTACGTCGTGGAGGCCGACGAGTACGACAAGGCCTTCCTGTCGTTGCAGCCGACGATCGCGGTCGTGAACAATGTCGAAGCGGATCACCTCGAGTGCTACGGCAGCGTCGAGGCGCTCGAGGAAGCGTTCGCCGAATTCGCCGGGCGCGCGGGGCGGGTGATCGTCGGCGCCGACGATGCGGGTGCGGATCGCGTCGCATTGCGCGTGAGCGCGCCGGTGTGGCGCGTCGGCCTCGGTCCGACGGCGGACGTGCGGATTCGCGGCGTGCGACTCGAGCCGGGCGGCTCGCGGGCGACGATCTCGCTCCCGGGCGGCCACACCGTCGAGCTGCAGCTCGCGGTGCCGGGAATGCACAACGTGCGCAACGCGGCAGCCGCCCTCGGCGTGCTGCAGGCGCTCGGCGCAGATGTGCAGCTCGGCGCGGACGTGCTGGCAGCGTTCCAGGGTGTGGGACGGCGGTTCGAGCGACTGGGTGAGGCGCGTGGCGTGACGGTCGTCGACGACTACGCGCATCATCCGACGGAGGTGGCGGCGACGTTGGCGGCCGCGCGGCAGGCGTTTCCCGGGCGGCGCGTGATCGCGGTGTTTCAGCCGCACCTCTATTCGCGGACGGCATTGCATGGCGAGGCGCTGGGAAAGGCCCTTGCCGCAGCGGACATGGTGGTCGTGGCCCCGATCTACGGAGCGCGCGAGCAGCCGCTCGCCGGTGTGACGCATCACCTCGTGGTGCGTGGCGCGACACGCGCGGGTGCCGCCACGGTTGCGGTGCGCGATCGCGCGGGACTCACGACGCACGTCGCACGCGCGGTGCGCGAGGGCGACGTCGTGTTCACGCTGGGTGCGGGCGATATCACCCGGGTGGGCCCCGAGCTCCTCGGAATACTGGGAGACGGGAGCAGGCAGCAGGGAGCCGTCGCGTGAAATGGAAACTCCGCATCCCGCGCATGCCGCGTGCTTCGCGACAGGTGTTGCTGTGGGCCGGCGCGACGATGCTGGTGATGACGATGTGGATGGCGGCGCCGCTCGCACTGCGCCGCCTGGCCTTCTTCCGCGTTCGGCAGGTCGAGCTCGTCGGCATCCGCTATCTGGATGCCGATCAGGTTTTGGCGGCCCTGAGGCTGTCGCCCCGGGCCAGCGTGTTCGACGATACGCAGGTGCTCGTCGAGCGCTTGCGCGGACTGGAGGGTGTTGCCGATGCTTCGGTCATGCGCCGTCCGCCGGCGTCGCTCAAGGTGATCGTGCGCGAGGTCGAGCCGGTGGCGCTGGTGGCGAACGGCCGCGGCGCGCTGGCGCCGGTCGACGCGGAGGGGCGCGCGATGCCCTTCGATCTGGCGGGCCTCGACCTTCCGGTGGTGCAGGCCGCGGACGATGGCGTCATCGCGCTGCTGGCGCGGGTGCAGGCGTTCGATCCCGCGCTGTATCAAACGATCGACGCCGCACGGGCGGACGCGCCGCGCGGTGACGTGTTCCTCGAGCTAGGCGCGCATCGCGTGCTGCTGGGCCGCGATGCGGGGCCGGAGGTAATCCAGGCGGTGATGCTGGTGGCGAGAGATCTGGCGGCGAAAGCGCGACCCTATGCGGAGCTCGACGGCCGGTACGCCGGTCAGGTCGTCGTGCGGCGCCGGAGTGCGCGGAGCGCCTGATGGCCGATCGCCGCCTCGTCGCCGGCCTCGACCTCGGCAGCACCAAGACGTGCGCCGTCATCGCGGAGCTCGCCGGCGACCTGCCGCGCGCCCCGCTCGCCAAGATCCTCGGCGTCGGGCTCGCGAAGAACAGCGGCGTGCGGCGCGGCATGGTGCGCGACATCGACGAAACGACGCGCTCCGTCGCGGCCGCCCTCAAGGACGCCGAGCGGATGGCGGGGGCGCGCGTGCCGGACGTGACCTGCGGCATCGCGGGCGAGCATGTGTCGGCGCGCGGCTCCAGCGGCGTCGTCGCCGTGAGCGCGGAAGAGATCTCGCCGCAGGACGTCGCGCGGGTCAATGAAGTCGCCCGGGCGGTATCGCTGGGCCGGGATCACGAGCTGCTGCACGACATTCCGCAGGAATACGTCGTCGATCAGCAGCACGGCATCTCGGACCCGGTCGGCATGACGGGGACGCGGCTCGAAGTGGAGATGTACCTCGTCACCGTGCAGGCGACGGCGGCGCAGAATCTCCGCAAGAGCGTGCAGCGCGCCGGGTATCGCGTCGCCGACCTGGTGCTCGAGCCGCTCGCGGCGTCGTACGCGGTGTTGACCGATGACGAGAAAGAGCTGGGCGTCGCGCTGGTGGAAGTGGGCGGCAGCTCGACCGGTGTCGCGATCTTTCACGAAGGCAAGATCCGCCATCTCGCGTCGCTCAAGTACGCGGGCTCGCATGTCACGAGCGACCTGGTGCAAGGCCTCGGCGTGACGCAATCGGACGCCGAGCGATTGAAGGAGCGGCACGGGGCGGCGTACACCCCGCTGGTCGATGCGGGCGAGATGGTGAGCCTGCCGTCGACGCAGGGACAGGGCGCGCGCACGGCGTCCCGCGAGCTCGTCGCGCACATCATCCACCAGCGCGTGGACGAGATCTTTCAGCTCGTGGGCCGCGAGTTCGAGCGCGCGGGCTTTAGCGCCGGCCGGTTGCCCGCCGGCGTCGTGCTGAGCGGCGGGACGGCCCATCTGCCGGGCATGGTCGAGCTGGCGCGGGAAGTGTTCGCCGTGCCGGTGCGGGCGGGACATCCGGAGCTGGGCATTTCGGGACTCGTGGACAGCGTGCAAGCGCCGCGCTACGCGGTGCCGGTCGGTTTGGTGTTGTACGCGGCGCGCAAAAGCGCCCAGGGGGGAGCGCCCGGCGTGTTGTTCGGCGGTCGCCCAGACAAGCTGTTTGCGCCTCTCAAGAGATGGTTGCAGGACTTCTTCTGAGCCCTAGGGGAGAACCATGATCTTCGAACTCGAAGAAACCGTTACGCAGAACGCGCGGATGAAAGTCGTCGGCGTCGGCGGGGGCGGCGGCAACGCCCTGAACCGCATGATCGACGAGCACGTGGGCGGAGTCGAGTTCATCTCGGTCAACACCGATGCTCAGGCGCTCCTCAACAACAAGGCCGACGTCAAAGTCCAGATCGGCAAGAAGCTGACGCGCGGGCTCGGCGCCGGCGCCCGACCGGAAATCGGCCGCCAGGCGATCGAAGAGAATCGCGACGAGGTGCTGCACTCGCTGCAGGGGGCGGACCTCGTGTTCGTCACCTGCGGCATGGGCGGCGGCACCGGCACCGGGGCGGCCCCGATCATCTCACAGATCGCCCGCGACATGGGCGCCCTGACGATCGGGATCTGCACCAAGCCGTTCCTGTTCGAAGGCCGCAAGCGCATGCGTCAGGCGGAGATGGGGATCGCGGAGATGCGCAAGCACGTGGACACGATGATCGTCGTGCCCAACGAGCGGCTGCTCGCCGTCGTCGGCAAGGGCATCCCGTTCCAGGACGCATTGAAGAAGGCGGACGAAGTGCTGTTGCATGCGACTCAGGGGATCTCGGCGCTCATCTGTGTCACCGGCCTGGTCAATGTAGATTTTGCCGACGTGCGCACCGTCATGCAGAACGGCGGCGCGGCGTTGATGGGGACGGGCCAGGGGCGCGGGGAGAACCGCGCGATGGAAGCGGCGCAGCAGGCGATCTCGAGCCCGCTGCTCGACAACATCTCGATCGCCGGCGCGACGGGCGTGCTGATCAACATCACGGGCGGCGAAGACCTGACGCTCGGTGAGGTGACACAGATCAGTGAGGCGATTCACGACGCCGCTGGTGATGAAGCCGAGATCATTTTCGGCGCAGTGAACGATCCGGCGATGCACGGCGAAGTCCGGATCACCGTCATTGCGACCGGGTTTGACAAGACCGGCGCGATGGCGGATGCGCTGGCGGGCGTGCAGCGGCCGGCCGCCGGGGTGCTGCCGTTCCGTGACCGCGGCGCACGACCGACGCCGGTGCCGCCGCCGGGATTTGGGAAGCCGGCAGAAGTTGGTGGCGCGCCGAAACGTCCCGCGCAGACGCCGCCGCCCGGGAATCCCGAGCTGAATGAAATGGAAATTCCGACTTTCATCCGGAGACAGATGGACTGATGTCGTGGCGAGCGAGTCATTACGTTGCAGCCGGCGCGCTCGCCGCTGGTATGCTCGTGTGGGCCGCGCACGAAGCGTGGCCCTTCCGCGAGGTCCCGGTCGCGCTCCCCATCGTGGTGACGAGCGCCTACGACGATTGGGCCGACACGCTCGGCCGCCGCGAGATGCTGTCCGACGTGCTCACCCGCGCCGGCATCACGGGTCGTGAATACGTCGCCTTCCTGAAGGCCACACACACGCTGAACCCCCGCCGCATGCAGCCAGGACTGATCTTCGAGGTGCGCCGCCTCAAGGGCGCGACGGTCGCCAACCGCATCGGCGTGCGGCTCGGTCCCGAGACGCGTCTGGTGATGACGCGCCTCACCGGCGACTCGGGAGAGGGGTGGCGCGAAACCGTCGAAGACATCCCCTGGACCGCCGAGCGGCTGCGCACCACCGCCGTGATTCAATCGAACCTGTACGACGCGCTCGACGCCGCGATCCCCGATTCGTTTCTCCCCCTGCGCCAGCGCGTGGCGCTCGCCTGGGCCATCGCCGACGTGTACGACTGGGAAGTCGACTTCACGCGCGACATGCGCCCCGGTGATCGCGTCGAGGTCCTGATCGAGCGGCTGCAATCGCCCGAGGGGGAGAAGCGCTTAGGTCGCATTCTCGCCGCGCGGGTGGACGTCGCGGGCTCGCCCAGCTTCGCGTTTGCGTTCGACAATGCGAACGGCCAGATCGGGTTCTACGACGACAAGGGGCGGTCGCTGCGCCGTGCGTTCCTGCGCGCGCCGCTGCGCTTCAGCCACATCTCGAGCCGCTTCGGCGGGCGGTTTCATCCGATCCTCAAGCGGTGGAGAAGCCACGAAGGGACCGACTACGCGGCGTCGTATGGCACCCCCGTGCGCGCCACGGCCGACGGCACCGTCACGGAGGCGGGACGCAACGGCGGCTACGGTAATCTCGTCGAGCTGCGGCATGCGAACGGCATTCAGACCCGCTATGGCCATCTGTCGCGCTTCGCTGTGGGGCTCCACGTCGGTCAGCGCGTCCACCAGGAACAGATCATCGGCTACGTTGGCGCGACCGGGCTCGCGACGGGCCCGCACCTGCATTACGAGTTTCGCGTCAACGGCCGCGCGACCAATCCGCAGCGCAAGGACGCGGGAGCCGGCGAGCCTGTGCCGTCGAAGCTCAAGCCGGCGTTCGACAACGTGCGCGCTCAGCTGCTGGCCGAGCTCGAGCCCACGGATCTACCCGCCGCGGCACCGGCGCTGGGCGCCGCCGCGGCGCGCGACGACTAAACTCTCCTCTCGACGACAGATTTCGCACGTGGAGCTCTATCCCGCCGTTGACGTCGAAGGCGGGCGCGTGGCACGTGCCCACGGCGCCATGGCCGAGCCACTCGCCGCGCTCGACGCGTTCACGCGCGCGGGCACGCGGTGGATTCACCTGGTCGACATGGACCGCGCCTATGGGCGCCAGGATAATGCCCGGATCCTGGGCGCCGTGCTCCAGGCAGCCAAGGTCAACGTCCAGGTCGGCGGCGGCCTGTTTCAAGAGACGGACATCGATCGCATGTTCACGTTGGGAGCCACGCGTGTGGTGATCGGCCCGCGCGGCGCCGTGGACGCCGGCTTGGTCGAGCGGCTGCTGGCGCGCCACGGCGCGAATCGACTCGCGGTCGGCATCGATGCGAAGCATGGCCGGGTCGCGCCGCGCGGCACGCACGACGTGCTCGATCTCACCGCGCGCGAGCTGGCGATGCGCGTCGCTGCCCTGGGCATCCGCACGATCATCTACAACGAAGTCACGCGTGACGGCAAGCTCACCGGGCCCGACATCGAGGGCGCCAGGCAGCTCGCTGCACTCAATCTCGATGTGATCGTCTCGGGCGGCGTGGGGTCGCTGGACGATCTGCGCGCCGCTCGCGCTGCGGGCCTGGCGGGCGCGTGCGTGGGACGGGCGTTGTACGATGAGAAGTTCACGATCGCGGAGGCGCTCGCGTGTCTCTCGTGACGCTGCGCGTCGTCGCGGTGCTGGCGTTGCTGCTGTTGTTGTGGAATCCTGCCAGCTCGCACCTGCTGGATTCAGGCGACCAGCCGATCGTGCTGCTCGACGCGTCGCTGAGCATGAGCGGCGCGCCGTGGCGTGCGGCGCTCGACAGCGCTCGCGCCTATGCGCGTGGAAACCGTGCGGTGGTCTGGCGCTTCGGCTCGGGCGTGACCGCGTTCGATACTACGCCGCCGGCCGACGGCGCGACGCGACTGGGACCGGCGCTGGAAGCGGCGGCGGGACGTGCGGGCGAGGTCGTCATCGTGACCGACGGCGTCGTGGATGACGTGGCCTCGATCCCCGCCGACCTCCTGCGCCGGCCGCGCGTGATTATCACGCCACGTCCCGCGCTCTGGGATGCGTACGTTGCCCGGGTTGAGGGCCTTCGCCACGTCACGCGAACCGACACCATCCGGCTCAAAGTGAGCTACGGCGCGGCGGGGAAGAGGGAAGAGGGACGGGGGAAGGGTACGGCGATGTTGGTGCTGACTGTCGAAGGCCGACGTTTAGCGACGCAAAGCGTTTCGCTACCGGACAGTGGACTGCTCGAGACGAGCATTACCCTTCCCGCTTCCCACTTCCCCCTTCCCGGTTGGCAAGTACTCGAGGTTCGTCTGGATGGCGTTCGTGACGCTGAGCCCCGGGACGACGCACGACTGTTCGCGATCGAGGTGAGCCTCGAGCCCGCCGCGGTGATCTTCGCAGCGCCGCCCGATTGGGAGGCGCGATTCCTCGCCCGGACGCTCGCCGATGTCGCGCGCGTGCCGGTGAAAGTGTTCGTCGAAACCGAGCCGGGCCGCTGGCGCGATGGCTCGACCCTGGTCCCCGTCGCGAGCGGCGATCTGACACGCGCGGCACAACGCGCGCGCCTCGTGATTGCGATGGGTGAGCCGGAGCGCGCCCGCGCCTTCACCAATACGGCGCGAGCGGCGCGCGTGATCTGGCCGACGAACGGGCAGCCGGGTGACTGGTACGTCGAGCGCCCCGTGTCGTCGCCGCTCACCGCCGCGCTGGCCGGCGTGCTGTGGGATTCACTGCCGCCCGCGACGGCCGTCGCGGTTGCCCCGCGTGATACTGCCCAAGGCGCCGTCGTGGCGCTCACGGCGCGCCTCGTGCGGCGCGGTCCACCGCGTCCGATTCTCACCTTGGAGCGGCGCAACGGGACGCGCGTCGCGACGGTCAGCGCCGCTGGGCTGTGGCGCTGGGCGTTCCGCGGCGGCGCGGCGGACCAAGCGTACCGCAGCCTGGTCGCGGCGTTGGTCGACTGGCTCCTGGGGGAGCAGGGAGCCGGGAGCAGGGAGCGGGCGGTTCCGGAGGCCCTTGAAGCTGCAAATGGCCTGCCGATCGTGTGGCGCTGGACGTCGTCGGACTCGGCGCGTCCGCTGGGCGTCACGCTGAAAAGCGACGAGACGACGCGCCTGGACACGCTGCGCTTCGATGCCGCCGGTCGTGCTGAGCTGCGGCTGCCGCCCGGCGTCTATCACTATGCGATCGGCGGCGGCACGGAGCGCGGCGTCGTCGCCGTCGAGACCTATTCCGATGAATGGCTGCCGCGCGCCCCAGCGCTCGTCCCCCAACCCGGTGAGGCGACCGCCCGGCTGGCATCGGTCGGACTGCGGGACCGCTGGTGGTTATTCGTCATCGCGATCGCTGCGTTGGCGACGGAGTGGGCGTTGCGACGCCGCCAGGGCCTGCCGTAAATGGGGCTATGGAAGCAGCTGTCGGGATTTTTCACCCCAGGCGCCGACTACTCGAAGCTCGAAACGGTGCAACGCCTGCTCATCGAGGCCGACTTCGGCGTCGCCGCGACAAATGAAACGGTGGAACGCCTGAGCCGCGCCAAGAGCGTCGATCAAGCGACGCTCGAGAGTGTCGTCCGTGAACAGCTCGGGCCGGCGGCGACACCGCTGGCGCGTGCCGACAAACCGCCCACCGTCGTGCTGGTGTTCGGCGTCAACGGCGCCGGCAAAACCACGACCGTCGCCAAGCTGGCGCAGCGACTCAAGAACGAGGGTCGCAGCGTGCTGCTCGCCGCCGCCGACACGTTTCGCGCCGGCGCGACGGAGCAGCTCGAGACCTGGGCGCGGCGTTTGAGCGTGCCGTTCGTCGGCGCCAGCTCGGGGAAGGGCGCCGATTCGGCCGCCGTGGCGTTTGATGCGGTGGACGCCGGGCTCGCGCGCGGCATCGACACGGTGTTGGTCGACACCGCCGGCCGGCTGCACACGGACGAGCGCCTGCGTGAAGAGCTCAAGAAGGTCGTGCGCGTGGTGGGCAAACGGCAGACCGGTGCGCCGCACGAATCGCTGCTGGTGCTGGATGCGACCGTCGGCCAGAACGCCGTGCATCAGGCGCGCGAGTTCTCCGCCGCTGTGCCGCTCACGGGGCTGGTGATCACCAAGCTCGATGGCACCGCGAAAGGCGGCAGCGTGATCGCGCTGCGCCGCGCCGTGCCCGTGCCGATCCGCTTTCTCGGCACGGGCGAAAACGTCGACGACCTCGAGCTGTTCGATCCCGTGCGTTTCGCACATCATCTGGTCTCCGATTGAAGCTGCAGCTCAACTCACCCGTCAAGTTCCTCAAAGGCGTCGGCCCAAAACGCGCCGAGGCGCTGCAGCGGCTCGGCATCCGCACGATGGGCGACCTGCTGTATCACACGCCGCATCGCTATCTCGACGCCACGACGGTGACGCCGCTGGCGCGCGCCACCGTCGGGCAGGATGTGACCTGTGTCGGCCGCGTCGTCAGCACCGGGGTGTTGCCGACGCGGCGCGGCCTGCGGGTGTTCCGCGCGGTGCTCAAGGACGAGAGCGGTTTGCTCGAATGCGCCTGGCCCGGCCGCCCATTTCTCGAGCGCCAGATCAAGAAAGGCCAGCTGTTGCTCGTGACGGGGCCGGTGCGGTACTACCACGGCAAGCAGCTGGTGCCGAGTGAGTTCATCGTGCTGGCCGAGCCGGACGACGACGGTGGAGGCGATCCCGGACTGGTGTTGCCCATCTATCCCGCCACCGAAGGGCTCACGCACCGCCAGATCCGCGCACTGGTCCAGCAGCATCTCGACGTGCTTCTCCCACTCGTCAACGATCCGCATCCTGCCGCATTTCGCGCGAGTCACGAGCTCATCGAGCTGCGGCGCGCGCTGGAGCTGATGCATCGGCCCAAGCGCGTGGAAGAAGCGGAGCTGGGACGGCGCCGCCTGGCGTTCGACGAGCTGTTCGACCAACAGCTGGTGCAGGCGCGAGCCCGGCATCTGGCGAAGCGCGCGCGGGCGGGGATTCGTTTCGAGCTCAAGCGCGAGCTCACCACCCGGCTCAGCGAGAATCTTCCGTTCGAGCTCACCACCGATCAGCGTCATGCGATCCGTGAGATCTGTGGCGATATGACTGCGCCGCTGCGCATGCATCGCCTGCTCATGGGCGATGTGGGGACGGGGAAGACGGTGGTGGCGCTGTTCGCCATGCTGCTCGCCGCCGAGAACGAGTATCAGGCGGCGATCATGGCGCCCACGGAGCTGTTGGCCGAGCAGCACGGCGCGACGCTGACGCGGCTGCTCGAGCCTCTGGCGATCCGGCCCGAGCTGTTGCTGGGCCGCATGAGCGCCGCCGAGAAGGCGGCGGCGCGGCAGCGGATTGCGGCTGGTGCGCCGCGCATCGTCGTCGGCACCCACGCGCTGATCCAGGAGTCGGTCACGTTCCAGCGACTCGGTCTGGTCGTAATCGACGAGCAGCACCGCTTCGGTGTGGAGCAGCGTGCCGCGCTGGTCGAAAAAGGCGACGCGCCCGACGTGCTCCTACTCACGGCGACGCCGATCCCACGCTCGCTCGCGCTCACGCTGTATGGCGACCTCGACGTCACGCAGATCCGTGAGCGGCCGCCGGGACGTGGCGCCGTGAAGACCGCGCTGCGCACCGACGCCGCGCGGTCCAAGATCTACGAATTCATCCGCAGCGAGTGCGCTGCCGGCCGGCAGGCGTACGTGGTCTATCCCGTCATCGACGAATCGGAGCGGGCCGATCTCAAGGCCGCGACGACGATGGCCACGAAGCTGGCTAAGACGTTCGCGGAGTTTCGCGTCGGCCTGGTGCACGGCCGCATGAAGTTCGACGAGCGCGACGCGACGATGCGCGATTTTCGCGACAACAAGGTCAACATCCTCGTCGCGACGAGCGTGATCGAAGTGGGGATCGACGTCGCGAACGCGACGGTGATGCTGATCGAGCACGCCGAGCGTTTCGGGCTGGCGCAGCTGCATCAGCTGCGCGGCCGCGTAGGGCGGGGTGCGGCGGCGAGCCACTGCATACTCCTGTCGGATTCACCCGAAGCCGCGGCTCGGCTGCAGGCGTTTTGCGAAACGACGGATGGCTTCAAGATCGCCGAGCTGGACTTGCACGAGCGCGGCATGGGGGAGCTGACGGGCGCTCGGCAGTCGGGAGGCGTGCCGCTGCGCTACGCCAATCTCGAAACCGACCTGCCGCTACTCGATGCCGCGCGGACCGCTGCGGCCGCCATGATCGCGTCCGATCCTGCCCTCGAGAAGCGCGAACACTCGGCGTACCGCGAACGAATTGTGACGCGGTATGAGAGAGGGTTTGAGTTGTTTCGAGTGGGGTAGATAACGCGGAAGTGGGAACGCGGAACGCGGAACGAATGACTGTTCCGCGTTCCGACTTCCGAGTTCCGCGTTCGTCAAAACGCGATCCGCATCCCAACTCCCGCACCGTTCCGTAGCGGCGTCACCGCCAGGCCCCCCGGGAAGGGGATGTTATCCGGCCCCTGTCCCGGATGCAGATCGATAATGAACAACGCCGTCGTCGCGAGCAGGCTCGCCTGGGCGCCCAGCAGCCAGCGATTGGCGCGCCGGTCGAATGTGCGCGAGCGCTGATACAGCAGCTCCGCATCGCTGCGCAAGTAGCGGCCGTCCGAGCCCAGCGCGCAGGCATCCTGCGCCGAGCGGCAGATGTCGAGCAGCGCATTCCAGTCGCGTCGAGAGTAGCGGTGTTGCTCCGCGCCGAGCAGCGTGAGCGCGACGGTGCCTGCGGCGGTGAGCCATTTGCCGTAATGCGGGGCCGTACGGCGCCACGTCATGGGTTGGATGGCGTGCGACGTGGCGTCCTGCCGGCGTGCAGCGAGGTATTGCCCGCACAACGTCGGAGCCGCGCCGCAGGCGAGCAGAATGAGAATCGTCGTCGAGCGCATCATCGATACGTATGAATATTGCCGCGACCTGCGACGACCACCACCTGCCGGTCTCGCACCAGGGGCGGCTCTTCGATCGGCCCCGTGACCTGCGCGCGCCAGCGAATCTCGCCGCTCCGGGGGTCGACGAGCAGCACCTCGCCGCTGACGCTCCCCACCAGCACGCCGGACGCGAGTACCGTCGGCCCCGCGGTCGCGACGATGTCGAGCGTGTGACTCGTCGCGGCGTCCGGCGTCGCCACCGGGATCACCCACAACCGGCCATCGCGGGCGAGGACGAACAGCGTGTCTGCGACGATCGCCGGCGCGCCGTATACGGCATCGCCGGCGGAGCGGTCCCAGCTGATCGTCCACGACGCCAGATCGACGGCGAGGATCCGGCCGCTGACGGTCGCCAGGTAGACTCGGCGGCCGTCGGTTGCGGGCGTGGCGAGCACCGCGCCCGGCAGCGCCAGACGCGCGTGCACCGTGCCATTGCCGCGGTCGAGCAGGTAGAGCGTGTCGCTCGTCGTCGCCACCACGAGGCCGTGGGGGGTGACCAGCGGTCCGGCCCGCACGGCGCCGGAGAGCGCCGTTCGCCATGAGATGCTGCCGCGTTCGGGCTCGAGCCGCGCCACCGTCCCGTCTTCGGTCCCGGCATACACCGCGTCGCCGTCGAACGCGAGCGGCGCCACGACGCTGCCGACGCCGCGGTGCCACAGCTCTTTGCCGTCGCGCAGCCGGATCGCATAGACGCGACCCTGCGACTGGGCTTCGGTCGCGATGTAGAGCCGGTCTTCATCGAGCAGCGGGCCGGCCCGGACCGTCCCGTCGAGCCGAGTCCGCCACCAGACGTCACCGCTGGAGCGGTCCACCAGGACGATGGTGCGATCGGCGGTGCCGACCGCGACGACCGCCTCGCCGAGGGCCGGGCTGCCGCGGACGCCGCGCCCCATCGACACGTGCCACAGGGGCCGGGGATCGGGGTTCAACGTCTCGCGCGCGCTGGCGTCGTGGCGCTGGTTGCCGAGATAGGCGGGCCAGCCCGACTCCTGCCGTTCCGGGCCCGGTCGCAGCAGGGGGGTGCAGCCCGTCGCCATCGCGTTGACACTGAAAAGGCCCGCCACTAGTATGCCGCGCCTATGCCGGATCGTCATTGGATCGAGGAGCTGCCGGAGCACGCGGGACAAACAGTGTCCGTCCGCGGCTGGGTCACGACGACCCGGTCGAGCGGCAAGATCGCCTTCGTCGTTGTACGCGACGGCACCGGCCTGTTGCAAGCAGTTCTCTCCAAGAAAGACATCTCCGCGGACGTCTGGGATGCGTTCGGGAAACTTACTCAAGAGACCTCGATCGAGGTGACGGGCGTGGCGCGTGCCGAGGCCCGGGCGCCCGGCGGCGTCGAGCTGCAAACGTCCGACCTACGCATTCTCGGCCCGAGCCCCGACTTCCCGATCACGCCCAAGGAACACGGCATCGCGTTCCTGTTCGAGCACCGTCACCTGTGGCTGCGGTCCAAGCAGCAGGTGGCGATCGCGCGCGTGCGGCACGAGGTCATTCAGGCGATCCGCGATTTCTTCTACGAGCGTCACTTCACGCTGGTGGATACGCCGATTCTCACCGGCTCCATCGGGGAGCACGCGGGGACGCTGTTCTCGGTCGATTACTTCGACCTCGGCAAAGCCTATCTCGCGCAGACCGGCCAGTTGTATGTCGAAGCGGCGGCCGCCGCGCTTGGCAAGGTCTACTGTTTCGGCCCGACGTTTCGCGCCGAGAAGTCGAAGACGCGCCGCCATCTCACCGAGTTCTGGATGGTGGAGCCCGAGGTCGCCTGGAACGACTCCGCCGCCAACATGCGGCTGCAGGAGGACTTCGTTTCGTACATCGTCGGCCGCTGTGTCGAGCGGCGCAAGCAGGATCTCACCGAGTTAGGGCGCGACCTCGCGCCGCTCGAGCGGGTAGTCGCGCCGTTTCATCGCATCTCCTACACCGACGCCGTGGCGAAGCTGAAGGAGCTGGGCGGCGACATGGAGTGGGGTCGCGATCTCGGCGGCGACGACGAGACGACGCTCGCCAAGCAGTACGACCGGCCGGTGTTCGTCTACAACTATCCGAAGGCGGTGAAGGCCTTCTACATGAAGGAGAACCCGGACGATCCGCGCACGGTGCTGAACAACGACTGCCTGGCGCCGGAGGGATACGGCGAGATCATTGGCGGCAGCCAGCGCGAGGACGACTACGACAAACTGCTGGCGCGGATTCGCGCCGAGCAATTGCCGGAAGAGGCGTACTCGTGGTATCTGGATCTCCGAAAGTATGGAACGTTCGTGCACTCCGGGTTTGGATTGGGAGTAGAACGGACGGTGGCGTGGATTTGTGGCATCCCGCATATCCGGGAAGCGATCGCATTCCCGCGGACGTTGTACCGGTTGTGGCCGTAGAACCAGCAGTCTTCGGATCGCACGAGCCCAACACCCTCGAACAACTGCGGGATGTCGCGAGCCGCGCCGAGCGTGCCGCGCTCATGGCGGACGGCCACCTGGGCTACGTCATGCCGATCGGTGGCGTGGCGGCCTACCGCGACAAGGTCTCGGTCGTCGGCGTGGGGTTCGATATCGCCTGCGGCAACGCCGCGATTCGGACCGACCTGACGCTGCCGCAGATCCAGGGGCGGCTGCGCGAGCTGGCGGACGAGATCCAGAGCTCGCTGTCGTTCGGCGTGGGCCTGAAGAACCGCGCCGAGGACGCGCCGAAGAGCGATCCGCTGTTCGAGGATCCCGCGTGGGAGGCGGTTCCGGACCGTCACGAGCGCGACCGCCTGCGCGCCAAGGCACGCGAGCAGCTCGGCACGGTGGGCAGCGGCAATCACTATGTCGACGTGTTCGCCGACGAAGCGGATCGCATCTGGGTCGGCGTGCATTTCGGCTCGCGCGGCTTCGGCTTCGGTGTGGCGCACGGATTTCTCGCGCTGTCGCAGAACAAGGCGTGGGGCGAGCGCGCCCCCGAGCGCGAGGTGCTGCTCGACGTACACGCGCCCGTCGGCGATGCGTATTGGCAGCTGATGAATCTTGCGGGACGGTACGCCTATGCCGGCCGCGAGTGGGTGGCGCGCAAGGTGGTGTCGATGCTTGGTGGCCGTGAGCAGGAGCTGGTCCACAACCACCACAACTTCGCGTGGATCGAGGAGCACGGCGGTGAGCGGCTGTACGTGATCCGCAAGGGCGCGACGCCGGCGTTCCCGGGCCAGAAGGGGTTTGTGGGCGGCTCGATGGGTGACAACGCGGTGATTCTCCAGGGCGCGACGCCGGCCGATGCGGCGACGCAGCAGCTCCAGGCGCGCGCGTTGTACTCGACGGTGCACGGCGCGGGGCGGGTCATGAGCCGCACCGCGGCTGCAGGGAAGCGCACGCGGAAGGGCAAGGTACTAAAGGAAGGCGCGATCTCGCCTGAGATGATGCACGACTGGGTGAAGCGCAAAGGGGTGGTGCTGCGGGGCGGCGGGACGGATGAGAGCCCGCACGTCTATCGGCGGTTGCCGGACGTCCTCAAGGCGCAGGGGGCGACCGTGGAGGTGCTGCATACGCTGCGGCCGTTGATCGTGGTGATGGCTGGGGCGGAGGAGTTCGATCCGTATAAGGACTGACGGGCGGATGGCTATCCAACGAACCCCCGGAGTGCGTGCATGTCCAGGATTGTCACATTCGAGACTCTTGATGAGGCAGCTCAGGCCAGCTTCCCGGCGAGCTGTCGACTCGTCGCCCTGCACGAGCACGGTGATACGGGGTTTGCCCTGTTTAACACCCGTGAGATCGGCGCGCCCTATCTGTACGAGGTCTACTACGATCGCCAGGACGGCCGATGGTCGGAGGGTAGCTCGAGCAATGGGCCGGGCTGGCACCGGACCGACTCCGACGGCGAGCGTGGGGTGGTGAGCAAGTGGGGCGAGGTTCCACGCGGCGCTGACCGGGCGCAGGTCGAGTTTCGCGGCCGAGTGTGGGAGGAGCCGGTCGCGAATGATGCGTACCTGTTCTTGTGGTGGGACGAGCCATCTCCGAAGGAGCACCCGGAGCTCGTGGCGTTTCGGGTCGATGGAGAGTGGGTTCGACAGCCGTGATCACGCGTTTTTTTGAGCCTCCCAGGACTGTCTTCGTGAGTTAGGGTTTGGAATGCCTCCTGGCTCACTCGTGACATCGCTTCGGTCCGCCTTGCGACTGCGGCATTACAGCCAGCGCACGGAGGACTCGTACATCAGTTGGGTCCGCCGGTTCGTGAAGAGCTCCGGGATGCGCCACCCGCGTGAGCTCGGCGCGGCTGACGTGAGCCAGTTTCTCTCGCACCTCGCCGTCGATGGCAAGGTCAGTGCGTCGACGCAGAATCAGGCGCTGTCGGCGCTCGTCTTCCTCTATAAGGATGTGCTCGACATGCCGGTCGGCTGGCTGTCGGCGCTGGTGCGCGCCAAGCGGCCGCTGCGGGTGCCCGTCGTGTTTACGAAGGACGAGGTACGCCGAGTGTTCGCGCGATTGAAGGGTCGTGGCACAGCGGCGCTGGTGGCCGGACTGTTGTACGGGACCGGGATGCGGCTGCTCGAGGCGCTGCGGGTGCGGGTCAAGGATATCGACTTTGCCAAGCATGAAGTGATCGTGAGGGGCGGGAAGGGCGATCGTGACCGGGTGACGATGTTGGCCGAGCGACTCGAGGGTCCGCTGCTGAAGCATCTCGCGGATATGAGAGCGCAGCACGAGCGCGATATCGCTGATGGCGCGGGGTGGGTGGAGTTACCGGGCGCGTTGGACCTCAAGTATCCCAACGCGGGCCGAGAGTGGGGGTGGCAGTGGGTGTTCCCCGCGACGAGGGTTTACGAGGACCCGGAGAGCGGCCACCGCCGCCGACATCACCTTCACGAGACCGTGGTGCAGCGCGCGTTCAAGGAAGCGGTACGGGCCGCGCGGATCGCGAAGCCTGGAAGCTGCCATACCTTGCGCCATTCTTTTGCGACTCACCTGCTCGAGGCTGGCTACGACATTCGGACGGTCCAGGAGCTGTTGGGTCACCGCAGTTTGAATACCACGATGGTCTACACGCACGTGCTCAATCGGGGCGGCCGCGGCGTGCGCAGCCCCGCCGACATGCTGTGATATTGCGTTTAGGCTGACCAGTCTATTTCGTTGACATGTGCTCGTACCCAGAGGATAGGTAAGGATCTATGGGTTACGAATCGTTTAAGACAGTTCAGCCCAATTCCCGTTAGGCAGCCGCAATAGGCACGGTCCTAATGTCCGAGGTTTTCTTGGTCGCTGATAGTCCCTTC
>Ga0137418_10000203_pt1 | contig 48197 bp, 43 predicted proteins | sample CZODoug3_1_2_16f_FD_122242 | JGI IMG/M metagenome (GOLD analysis project Ga0137418, IMG submission 122242) | Vadose zone soil fungal communities from Angelo Coast Range Reserve, California, USA - CZODoug3_1_2_16fungal (Hybrid Assembly) | ecosystem: Environmental > Terrestrial > Soil > Vadose...
CCTCGTTGACGTTGAAGAGCGAGACCGACTTGCTGCCGTACTGCTCGCGGATGGTCTGGTCGTTCGGCAGGTTGATGCCGACCGGCGTCAAGGGACCCGAGTCGCCGGTCTCGACGACGACCTCGATGGCCTTCGCCGTGATCCCGAGCACGTTGGCCTTGCGGTAGCGCGGATCGAACGGCATGTGATCCTCGAACCACTGCGCGTGCTCGGCCAGCTTCTGGATCTTCCGCGTCTTGTCCTCGTTGACGATGTAGACGAGCCCTTCCCAGGAGCCTTTCACGCCGCGCGGATCCATGTAGACCTCGACGAACCCGTTGATCGTGTCGACCTGCGACTCCTGGTCGCTCACCCATGCGATGTCGTACGCGATGCGATCGGTCTCCTCGCCGGTCCGGTAGAAGTTGATCAGCGCGCGCAGCGACGCCGCCAGCCCGGGCGGCGCGTAGCGGACGGCGTGCTCGAGGTGCCCCGCGATCGCGCGAATCTCGCGGTCGTAGCGGCCGCCGACGCGGTAGACCTCCTCGACGAGGCGGCCGTCGCACTTCACCAGCCGGGAGTTCAGCCCGTAGCGCTCGTCGAAGCCGGCGACGTCCGACATCCGCACGCCGACGTACATGTTGTTGCTGCTCGCCTCGAGGATGTCGCGCCCGCCGCCGGGCGTCTTGTTCGTGACCACGGCGTCGAGGGCCGGGTCGAACAGCATCGGCGCCAGCCGATCGAGCAGCGCCTCCGGCTTGCCGGCCAGCGCCGCGCCCGAACGGGCCGCGGCCTGCATCGCGGCAGCGAGCTGATCGCGCGTCAGGTTCAGCACGAACTTGCGCGCCGTCAGGTTGTTGAACGGGCCGGTGTTGATCCAGAACAGCTTGGTGTACCGGCGAATCTCAGCGAGCACCGCCGGGTCGACCTGCGCACCGTGCCGGAGAATCGCCTCGAGCAGGTCGCGGATCTCGAGGTTCAGCGCGTGGCGCTGGTCGTAGAAGATGTCGCGTCCGGCGAGCGCGGCGAGGTAGAGGTGCCAGACGAGAATCTTGTCGCGCAGCGGAAGCGTGGCGAAGCCGTCCGCGTAGATCTGGATGACCGCCGCGTCATCGACGCGCTCGAGGAGATACTGCCGAGTGTCGCTCACTCCCAATACAATACTTCGCGATGTCCCTCGCAGTTGCGCTGAACTCCCAGGGCACGGTGATCGCGGCGGAGCTGCGCCCGCCCCGGGCCGAGCTTGGATCCCGCGAGGGGATGGACGCCTGGATAGACACGTACCACGCGATCCGCAGCCTTGCACGGCGGGACGTGCGGGTCTTTCTCACCGACAGCGCCGTAGGAACCCAGGAGGAGAACAACCTCCGGCACCTGGTTACGAATCTCGGGCGTGACGTTACGCGCGACCACGTCATCCCATTTCTGACATCAAAACACTCGCTCGAGTTCTGCCTGTCGTACGCCGAGCAGGCCTGGCAGCACGGCTTCCCCTCGCTCGTGGTCCTCGGCGGCGACAAGAGTGTCGGGCGCGCACGCTGCGTGGAGCACGCCTGGGAGCTGCGCGCACGAATCCGTGCACGGGAGCCGCGACTCAGCATGGGCGGCTGGGCCAATCCCTACGCCGACCCGGCACGGCAGGTGGAGTACATGGCCGATGAGTGCTTCAACGCGGAGTACTACCTCACGCAGATCGTCAGCCACCTGAACGTCGCGCCCGTCGAGCGCTTCGTCAACGAGACCGTGCGCCGCGGCATCGGCAAGCCGGGCATGTTCGGCGTCTTCTACTATCGAAGCGCCAACGCGAAAACGCTCGCCGCGCTGGGCCAGTTCCTGCCCGTGCCGGTGGAGGGACTGTCGCGCGAGTTTGGGGCGGGCGCCACGGCGATCGACGTCTGCGCGCGGACGCTCCGCGCGATGATGGACGTCGGGGCCCGCCACTTCTACATCAGCAACCTGCCGCTCGACACCGCCGCGTCCACGCTGGGCGAAATCCTCGATCGCATCGGGGTCAGCTGGCAGCAGGCGGCCGGCGGCCGGCAGTAACGGCCTCGCTCGCATCGAGACCTACTTCAGCCGGACCTTATTTGACATGCCGCCCTCCGTCGACGCGAACGGTCTCGCCGGTGATGAAGTCGCTCTCGACCAGCGCGAGCACCGTCTTGGCGATCTCCATCTCGCCGCCCCACCGCCCGAGAGGCGTCGCGCGTTCGACGGCGGCGGAATCGGCCTCGGAGGTGCCGGGCGGCGCGACGATCGGACCCGGCGCCACCGCGTTGACGAGGATCTGGTCCGCGGCCAGTTCGAGGGCGAGCGCCTCGGTTAGCGCGATGATGCCCGCCTTCGCGACGTAATACGGCAGGTACCCCGCGTACCGGGGCCGTCCACTTCGCGCGACCCAATCCGAAAAATTGATGATGCGGCCTCCGCGGGCGCGCCGCATGTGCGGAACGGCCGCGTGCGAACAGAGCCAGGCGGCGCGCAGATCGATCGCCATCTGTTCGTCCCAGTCCTGGACCGTCAGGTCGTCGAGCGCTTTCGCGCGATAGATCGACGCCATGTTCACGAGAACGTCGAGGCGGGCGAATTCGGCCACCGTCTCCTCGACGGCGCGCCGGCAGGCGTCCGGCTGCTGCAGGTCGGCCTGGACGACAAGGGCGCGGCGAGTCAGCGCGCGCAGCGCCGTGGCCGTCTCCTCGGCTTCCGCGCGCGACGCGCGGTAGACGATCGCGACATGCGCTCCCCTGCGCGCGAGCTCGGTCGCGACCACGGCGCCGATGCGCCGGCCGCCGGTAATCAACGCGACTTTGTCGGTGAGCTCCACGGCGCCAGTCTAGCGGAAGGTCCGCCTTCGCTCTGCGAGCTTCGGCGGACAGCCGACTATGCCGCCTCGCGAAAGCCGTTTTCGGCTGGCGTAAGGTCGCGACCCCGCGATTGGTTCTATCTCGTTGACCCTGCATGCCCGACCAAGCTGGTCTGTTTCCTGCGGCTACCATAAGTCATGGGGTGCACGGGCCTGCTTCTTGCCGCTCTTCTCGCGTTCGGTGCCGCCGCCTCCGCATTCGAGCAGGCGCTCGATCCCCGCAGCCTCGCCGAGGCCATCGACCTCGGGCAGAGCCGCATCGACGACATGCGATCGCGCTTTCACGCGCCCTATCGCACCGCCGTCATGCAGCCGCCCGTCGATTACCTCGACGTCGTCACGCCGTTCAGGCGGATCGCGCTGGACGCGGAGGCGCACACGCGCGCCGGCGGGCGGCTCTACGGCCAGCGCGAAGCGCTCGCCGCGCTCGGCGACAACCCGTCGCGCATCGACCTCGTCGTCGATCTGACGTTTCATCCGTTGAACAACTACATCGGCGTGCCGGAGTTCACCGTGACGCTCGTCGCGCCGGGAGGCGCGCGCATCGAGCCGGTGGCGATCAGCCGCGCGCCGCGATTCGGGCCGCGGCTCTCGACCGCGCTTCCTTATCCCTACCTCACCGGCGGTGCCGGGCCGCAGAACGGCCCGTCGCTCGGGGGAGGACTCGTGGTGGCGGGGTTCGACGGGAGAGCACTCGATCCGAACGGGACGTACGTCGTTCTGATACGGGAAGGCGCGAAGGACGTGACGAGAGCGACGGTGAATTTCGCGAGGCTTCGATAGGGCGGGCCCCGAAGGGCCCGCCGCACGGAGATTGGCAGGGTAGGCCGGGTCTTTTCAGACGCGGCGCATTGAGCGCGTCTACGAGAGAACGCGGATGACCACGCGACGGTTCATCGCCCGACCGTCCTTCGTGTTGTTCGGCGCGACCGGCTTCTCCTCGCCGTAGCTGATCACGTTGATCTTGTGGAGCGGAATCTGGTGCTGCGCGTAGAGATACTTCTTCACGGATTCCGCGCGCTCCATCCCCAGCTGGTAGTTCAGTTCCTTGCCGCCCACGTTGTCGGTGTGGCCTTCGACCTCGATGTACAGGTCCTTGCCCGTCTCACCCTTCAGCTGACCGACGACCTGGTCGATCCGCGCCTTGGCTTCGTCGGGCAGTTCGGTCTTGCCGAACCTGAAGTTCCCCTGGTCTTCGCTCAGCGTCACCTCGTAGACGAGCTTCCGGCCCGCGACGAGGTCGGCGTTGACGCGATCCACCTTGGTGTCGACGGTGCGTGCGGCCTGCTGCGCCGCAGTCGCCGCGTTCTGCGCCTGGCTCGCGGTGCTCTGCGCCGCTTCAGCCGACTTGCCAGCCGCTTCCGCCTTCTGGTCGACCTGGCCGATACGCGCCTCGTCCTGCTGGATCCGGCCCTGCGTCTGCTCGAGGGTTCCACTCAGCGTGTCGACCTTCGAGTTGACGCCTCCGACTTCCGTCCGGACGTATTTCTTCGTGGCGCACGCGGGGGTCATGGCCACTGCGAATGACAGCAACGATGCTGCGATGAGAGTCTTACTCATGTTTGACTTTCCTCCCTAACGGACCAACGAACGCGCAGCGGCCATGTACCCGCCTCGCGCGTGTACGACAAGGTCTTTCTTCCGAAGTACGCGAATCTCGAGCGGGTGCCAACCAGGTACTTGCCCCGGCTCGAAGGTGATGAGGTACTGGTACCGCAGCTCGCCGAACAGGTCGTCAACGGCGGCGACCGTGTGCTGCGGCATGCTGGAGATCCGCATGTCTCCTCCCGTCCAGCGCGCGAGGTCGGCCAGCGTCACGACTTTCGCGTTCTCGCCGGCGGCCTCGACCACCGACTGCTCGCCGCCCGGGTGATCGAGCGGGTTGACGACGGCAAGGAGATAGACGGGCACGTCGATGGAGCTGGCGATGCCCGAGACCTCTGGAGCTTTCATCCTGCTGGCCGTGTCCACGCCATCGGTGATGACGAGGACGGCGCGATGGCGGTTCTCGCGCTCGGCCGCCGACTTGGCGGTGGCGGCAATGGCGTCGAAGAGCGACGTCATGCCCCACGGGCGGCCCGTCAGGCTCAGCGCACGGATGCGATTGAGGTCGGTGGTGAACGGCACCACCTCCTGCAGCTTCGAGTCGAAGGTGTAGAGTGCGGCCTCGTCGCCGCTCGACTGCAGGTGCGAGAGGACGACACGCACGGCGTCGCGCGCGCGATCCATGTTGCCGCCAACGCCCATGCTGCCGCTGATGTCGAGCAGGATCGCGAGGCTCACCGGCGACTCGCCGAAATAGAAATCCTGGATGGGACGGGTGTAGCCCGTATCGACGACGAGGAAATCGGACTTGGTCAGGTTGCGCACCACGCGGCCCTTGGCGTCGCGCACGGCGGCGGTCACCGTGACGACCTCGACGCCGGACTTGAACGTCGCGGCGGGCTCCTGCGAAACCGGGGCGGCGGACGACCCCTGCGCGGACAGGCCCAGCTGACCGCACGCCACGATGGTCGTGATGAGAAGAGTTGCGGCCGGGAGGCGCGTCACGGGCCGTTACCTATCAATGCGCTTGCCAGCTTACGATCGATGAAATTCCAAACAATTCGACGCCGTTTCGAGGCCTGTCCACGACAGCGACAGCACGAGGTGTAATTGTTACATGACTTACTGCTGAGTCTGTGTAACAGCGTAAGATGGGGAGGAATGCCGCTTTCGCGGGCCGCCAGGTCCATTCCGGTCGCGTCCCGGGTCAACCGCTTCTCCTACGCCATTCGGAACATCGTGGCCGAGGCGCAGGCCGTCGAGGCGAGGGGTACGCGCGTCCGCTACCTCAATATCGGCGACCCCGTCGCCTTCGGGTTCCAGACACCGGCGCACCTCATCGAGGCCGCCGCGCGCGCGATGCGCGACGGGCACAACGGGTACCTCCCCTCGGCGGGCATCATGCCGGCGCGCGAAGCGGTCGCCGCCGATTACACCGAGAAAGGTGTTCCGACCACGGCCGATCGCGTGCTCATCACCACCGGGACGTCGGAAGCGATCGACATCGTGCTCAACGCGCTCGTCGACGAAGGCGACGAAGTGCTGGTGCCGCTGCCGACCTATCCGCTGTACACGGCGGTGATTGCCCGGATTGGCGCGAAAGCGCGCTACTACCGGACCGATCCGCACCGCGACTGGCAGCCGGACGTCGATCATCTTCGCAGCCTCATTTCGCCGCACACGAGAGTGCTCGTCACGATCGATCCGAACAACCCGACCGGCGCGGTGTATCCGCCCGGCGTACGCCGCGCGCTGCTCGAGGTTGCCGACGAACACGGCCTGACCATTCTCGCGGACGAAGTGTACGGCGAGCTCGGCTTCGACGGTGCCGTGCCACTGCTCGGCACGCTCGATCGGGACGCGGCCGTGGTGTCGCTCTCGAGCCTGTCGAAGGCGTACCTGGCGCCAGGGTGGCGCGCGGGCTGGCTCGTCGTCGGCGCGACGCCGCGGCTGGACGAGGCGCTCGCCGCCATGAAGAAGCTGGCGGACGGCCGGCTCTGCAGCCCCGGCCCGATGCAGTACGCGGTGGTCGCGGCGCTGACCGGCGACCGGTCGCACCAGGCCAGCTTCCGCCACGCGCTCGCGGAGCGGGCGCGCCTGACGACGGACGCGCTGAACGCCATCCCGGGCATCCGGTGCGTGGCGCCGCGCGCGGCGTTCTACGCGATGCCGATGGTGTCGCTGCCGCCGGGGCGCACCGACGAAGACTACGTGCTCGCGCTGCTGCGTGAGACCGGCATCCTCTGCGTCTACGGCTCCGGCTTCGGCATGCCGCCCGAGGCCGGCTCGTTCCGCATCGTCTACCTTGCGGATCCGAGCGAGCTCCGATCGGTCTACGCGGATATCGGCGCCTTCACGCACCGCTACCTGCAGCAGGCGTGAGCGCTTCGCCGGACTCTCCGCGCGCGTTAATCCGTTACACGCTGGTCGGCCTCGCGCTGACGGTCTTCATCGCGTGGGCGCTCTGGGAAGTGCGCGCCGCGCTGATGCTCGTCTACATCAGCGCGCTCGTCGCCATCGGCCTGTCGCCGGTCGTCAACGCCATCGAGCGCAAGCGCCTGATGCGGCAGCGCGTGCCGCGCTGGGCCGCGATTCTCGTGATCTATCTCTGCATCATCGGCGTCATCGTCGTGGTGGCGATTCTCGTCATCCCGCCGATCGTGATGCAGGCCCGCGCGCTGGCGATGGAGCTGCCGCGGCTGCTGCACCAGGGACAGCAGTGGCTCATCACGCGCGGCCTGCTCTCGCACGAAATCACGGCGCAGGAGGCGGTGCAGCAGACGACCGGCTCCGGCGCGCAGGACACGATCGGGCTCGTGCTCGGCGCGCTGGGGGGCTTTGTCGGCGGCATCTTCGGCTTCATCACGATGCTCGTGCTCACGTTTTACCTGCTCGTCGACAGCAGCGGGCTCGTGACGGTCTTCGTGCGGCTGTTTCCGCGCGAGAAGCGCGGGCAGGTCCAGGACGCGTGCCGCCGCGTCACCAACAAGGTCAGCGCGTGGCTCGGTGGCCAGCTTCTGCTGGGCGGAATCATCGGCGGCACCGCGGCGCTCGGCCTGTTCCTGATGGGCGTGCCGTTCTTCTACGTGCTGGCGCTGATTGCCGGCCTCGGTGAGATGATCCCGATCGTCGGGCCGATTCTGTCGGCGGTCCCGGCGATTGCCGTCGCGCTGTCGGTGAAGCCGACGCTGGCGCTTGGCGTCATCGCGTTCTTCTTCGCGCAGCAACAGCTCGAAAACCACCTGCTCGTCCCGAACATCATGCAGCGCCAGGTCGGCATCAGCCCGGTGTTCGTGATCTCCGCGCTGCTGATTGGCGGCTCGCTGCTCGGCGTGATCGGCGCGATCCTCGCGGTGCCGACCGCCGCCATCCTGCAGGTGGTGTTCGAAGAGCTGATGAACGACACGTCGGAGGAATGACCCCTCGACTTCGCTCGGGGCAGGCGCGCGCGTGGTACGCGGCAGCGGCGTACACCGTCATCGCCCTCGTGATGACGTGGCCGCTCGCGAAAGGGCTCGCGCGCGACGTCGCCTGGGACCTGGGCGGCCCGGTCCTCAACATCTGGATCCTGTCGTGGGACTGCGAGCAGCTGCGCGGCATCCTCGCGGGGTACTCCTCGCATCTGCGCCATTTCTTCGATGCGAACATCTTCCATCCGGCGCCGCTGACGCTCGCGTACTCGGAGCACCTCGTGCCGCAAGCGGTGCAGATCTTCCCGGTCTACGCGCTGACGGGCAATCCGATCCTCTGCTACAACCTGCTGTTCCTCTCGACGTTCGTGCTGTCGGGCGTCGGGATGTTCCTGTTCGCCCGCGAGCTGACCGGCAGCACCGTGGCCGCGTTCGTCGGCGGGCTGCTGTTCGCGTTCGCGCCCTACCGCGTCCCGCAGTCGTCGCACCTGCAGGTGCTCTCCTCGCAGTGGATGCCGTTCGCGTTGTACGGCTTCCGCCGCTACGTCGACGGCGGACGCACGCGCGCGCTCGCCGGCGCCACCGCGTCGATCGTGCTGCAGGGGCTGTCGTGCGGCTATTACCTCCTGTACTTTTCTCCGTTCGCCGCGCTCTACGCCGCGTGGGAGATGTGGCGGACGGGCAGGCTGCGGGATCGGCGCGCGTGGCTGTCGTTGGCGGCCGCCGCCGCGACCGCAGCGCTCGTCGTGGCCCCGTTCGTGCTGCCGTACGTGCGCGTCAGCCGGGGCCTGGAATTGTCACGAACGCTCGGCGAGACGTCCCGGTTGTCGGCCGACGTGTATTCCTACGCCACGGCATCGGTCGCCGAACGCTTCTGGGGATCTCGCCTCTCCGACGTCTTGCAGAAGCCGGAGGGCGAATTGTTCCAGGGTGCCGTCCCGCTCCTGCTCGCATCGATCGGTCTGCTCTGGAGCGGGCGCTCGCGCGCCGAGCGGGAGCCGGCGACCTGGCGAACGCGAGCCGCGTGGCTGCTGTATGCCGTCGCGGTCGTGCACCTCGTCGCCGTCGCGACCATCATCGTCTTCCGCCGGTTGACGGTGGATCTGTGGCTGTTCGACGTTCGACTCGGCGATGCGACGCAGCTGCTGCTCCGGGCGGCTGTCGCGTACGCGCTCGCGCTGGCGCTCTCCCGCACGCGGCGGGTGCGCGCTGCCGCGTTCATGCGGTCGCGGGGATTTTTCGTCGCCGCGTTGCTCGCCGCGATGTGGCTCTCGCTCGGCCCGTCGCCGCAGGTGTTGGGAAGGCCGCTCGACCTCGCGTCGCCGTATCGCTTCCTGTGGAGCCACGTACCCGGGTTCGATAGCCTTCGCGTGCCGGCGCGCTTCGCCATGGTGGCCACCCTCATGCTCGCCGTGCTCGGTGCGCTGGGTGCGTCCGTCGTCGCCCGTCTTCGTCATGGCGCGATCGTTCTGGCGCTCCTCGCGGCGGCGTTTCTGTTCGAAGCGGGCGCCGCCCCCTTCGTGGTCAACGGCATGACGCCCGTCCGCGGCTTCGTCACGCCGGCGGCGCGGCTCGAGCGTCCGCAGCGCGCGCCCGAGATCTATAAGGCCGTCGGCCGCCTGCCGGCGGACGCCGTGATCGCCGATCTGCCGCTCGGGCAGCCCGACTACGACCTGCGCGCGATGTACTACTCGATCGGTCGCTGGCGCCCGATCCTGAACGGCTACAGCGGCTTCTTCCCGCCGCATTACGCGCGCGCGATCGTGATGCTCGGCGAGGTGCCGCGTCATGTCGGGGACTCCGTCGCCATGCTCCGGGAACTCGGCGCCACGCATGTCATCGTCCACGAAGGCGCGTACCTCGACGCAGAGGGACGGGACACCACCGCATCTCTGCGGGCCGTCGGCGCCGTTGAAGTATTTCGTGACGGAGCCGACGTGCTGCTTGCCCTGCATTAACGCGTGCGCGGCACGCAGTTTGACCGGTATGTCCCGCGATGGATGTCGCCGCGGGCGGGTACGCCGATCCACGAACCCTTCTTGGAACCACGGTTCCGAAAATATGGAGCGTTCCACCCCGCCGCTCGCTGTTCGGCGACGTCGTGCTGGTCACGTTCCTCGTCGCCCAGGTCTTCGACGGCGCCTTCACCTATCTGGGTGTGATGACGTTTGGAACAGCCGCCGAGGCCAACCCCGTCATCGTCTCGCTCATGCTCCATCTCGGCCATGGCACCGCCCTGATGATGGCCAAGCTGGTCGCGGCCGTGCTCGGCATCGGCCTGCACCTTCGCGGAACGCACGGCGCGGTCGCGCTGCTCGCAGCCTTCTACGTCACGGCGGCGGTTCTTCCGTGGGCGGTGATCCTGTTTTTCTGAAAAAATGGCGCGATGCGCGCCGACCCGCTTCGCTACCTCTCGGAGGAGCTCGACACCCTCAAGGCGCAGGGCCTCTACCGCCGCCTCCGGGTGCTCGACGGTGAACAGAAGGCTCACGCCACCTTCGACGAGCGCCCCGTCGTCAATCTCTCCTCGAACAACTACCTCGGTCTGACGACGCATCCGAAGCTGCGCGAGGCGGCGCTCGAGGCGACGCGCACGCTCGGCGTCGGGTCCGGCTCCGTGCGGACGATCGCCGGAACGATGGCAATCCACATGGAGCTCGAACGGCGCCTCGCAGGGTTCAAGCGCACCGAAGCGACCGTCGTCTTCCAGAGCGGCTTCACGGCGAACGCGGGGACCGTCGCCTCGGTGCTCGGCAAGGACGACTTCATCGTCTCCGACGAGCTCAATCACGCCAGCATCATCGACGGCGCGCGTCTGAGCCGCGCCACCATCAAGGTCTTCCCGCACCGCGACGCGAAGGCGGCGCGCGCCATCGTCGAGGCGCTGCCGCGCGAGCGCAGGCGCCTGATCATCACGGACGGCGTCTTCAGCATGGACGGCGACCTGGGCGCGCTGCCGGAGCTGTGCGACGTCGCCGACGAGTTCGGCTGCATCATGATGGTCGACGACGCGCACGCCAGCGGCGTGTTCGGCAGCAACGGCCGCGGCACCATCGATCATTTCAAGCTGCACGGCCGCGTGGACATCCAGGTCGGCACCCTGTCGAAGGCCATCGGCGCGCTCGGCGGCTACGTCGCCGGAACGCGCGCGCTCATCGAGTTCCTCTACCATCGCGGGCGGCCGTTTCTCTTTTCCACGTCGCACCCGCCGGCCGTGTCCGCGGCCTGCCTCGCCGCGATCGACGTGCTCGAAGGCGAGCCGCAGCTCATCGAGCGCCTCTGGGAGAACACGCGCGTCTTCAAGAGCGGCCTCAAGGCGCTCGGCTTCAACACGGGCACGAGCGAAGGTCCGATCACGCCGGTCATCGTGGGCGACGCGTCGCTGGCCATGAAGCTCTCGGACGCGCTGTTCCGCGAAGGCGTCTTCGCGCAGGGAATCGGCTTTCCCACGGTTGCACGGGACAAGGCGCGCGTGCGCACGATCGTCACGGCCACGCATACCCCCGGTGAGCTGCACTTCGCGCTCGACTGCTTCGCCAAAGTGGGGCGATCGCTGGGGGTGATTTGAGGTTTAATACGCGTGACGGCGATGCGGGACCGCTTGGTTTTCCTGATCGTTCGATTCGCGCTCCCGCTCGCGCTGGCGCTCTGCGCGCGGCCGTCGTACGCCCAGGCTCAGGCGCAGCCGCCTGCGCCGCCGCCGGACGGCGTGGCCGTGCTGCTCAACCGCCTCGAGCAGCTGCTCCAGCAGAACAACCGCGACGACTTTCCGTCGCTCATCTCGACGCCTGACATCACCGGCGAGGAAGCCGAACAGGCGACCGACGACCTCTTTTCGTACGAAACCACCCGCGCGACGGTCCGCGAGCGTGACCGGACGCAGCTCGAAACCGCGCTGCCCGGCAACGGTTATCACGTCATCGTCGAGATCTTGACCGAGACGCCCGCGCGCGCACGCGTGCTCACCGCGCGCTTCGACGTCCGCCGTCCGACCGGCGGCGCCCTGGACTCGTGGCGCATCATCGCGATCACGCGGCTCACCTACGTCCAGGGCCTCTACCGGCTGCGCCTCGACACCTCGACGCAGTACGTCGCGCGCGAGTTCACCATTCGCGCGCAGGACGTGCAGTTCGTCCTCCACACCGGCTACGTGTTCGAAGTCATCAGCGGCGAAGGGGTCACGGGCCTCGTGCTGCTCGGCCGCGGCGAGATGCAGTTCTCGCCCGGCCCGCCGACGGAGCGCGGGCAGCTGCGCATCTTCGGCGGCAGCGAGACACTGACGGCGCTGTTCGGCGCCGCCTTCGTGCGGATGCACCCGGCCGACTTCGAGACGCGCGTCGACGTCTCGGGGCTGAGGGGGATGCCGGCCGCTCCGCGGCAGGCCCGGCGCGCGCAGGACGTCTTCGCCGCCGAGGCGCCGAAGTCGTTCAACATCGACCTGCGCGACCTGAGCCGCGAGACCTGGTACATCCTTCCGCAGGCCGGCGACTTCCTCGCGGAGGTCCGCACGAACAAGTTCGGGACGCTGACGTATTCACGCAGCGGCGGCAACGCCGAGGACGTCACGCTGTTCGACCGCTCCCGCAAGCGCGCGATCGCGCTCTACGCGTCGCCGACGATGCTCGCCTACCGGGGCGCGACGTACAACGAAGACGAGCTGCGCAGTTATGACGTGATCGACTACAACGTGGACACGGTGGTCTCCCCCGATCGCCAGTTCATCGAGGGGAGGACCCGCGTCACGCTGCGCGTCCAGGCCGACGCCGTCGCGACGCTGACCATGCGGCTCGCGGAGCCGCTCGCGGTCAGCAGCGTCATCAGCCCCGAGTTCGGCCGGCTGCTCTTCTTCCGCATCCGCAACGACGACAGCCTGATCATCAACCTGCCGGTGTCCGCGCAGCGCGGCGCGATGATGGCCTTCGACATCGTGTACAGCGGGCGGATTCCCTCGCAGGCGCTCGACCGCGAGACGGTCGCCGTCGAGGCGCAGGAACAGGATGACGACACGGATCAGCTGATTCGATCCGAGCCGAATTTCCTGCTCAGCAGCCGCTCCGCCTGGTACCCGCAGAACGTCGTCACCGACTACGCGCGTGCGCGCATCCGCGTGACCGTGCCCGAAGCGTACGGGTGCGTGGGGAGCGGCCAGCTCTCGCCCGGGGACGTCTCGCTGCGCGACGCGGCGTTGACGACGGGCGGCCGTGCGTACGTCTTCAACGCGAACGAGCCGGTCCGCTACTTCGCGGTGGTCATCAGCCGCCTGATGCACGTGTCGGACGCGGTGATCCCCGCGCGCGACCCGGCGATTCCGGTGCCGGCGACGTTCCAGTCGCCGGGACATCCGGGCGCGAACATGCGGAGCTACGACCACATCACGATCAACGTCGAGGCGAACCCGCGGCAGCTTGGCCGGGGCCGCGAGGTCGCGCCCCTGGCGGCCGACATCATGAAGTTCTACGGAACCGTCATGGACGACACGCCGTACGAGTCGCTGACGGTGGCGATGCTCGAGCACGACCTGCCCGGCGGCCACAGTCCGGCGTACTTCGCGATCATCAACAACGCGGCGCCGTTCTCGAAGCTGTATTGGGGCAACGATCCGTCGGCGTTTGCCGGCGTGCCCGAGTTCTTCCTCGCGCACGAGCTCGCCCACCAGTGGTGGGGACAGGCGGTCGGCTGGAAGAACTATCACGAGCAGTGGATCAGCGAAGGGTTCGCGCAGTACTTCTCGGCGCTCTACGCGCAGCGCGCGCACGGCGACGCGTCGTTCTTCGCCATGCTGCGCCAGTTCCGGCGCTGGAGCCTCTCGGAGTCGGACCAGGGACCGATCGACCTCGGCTATCGGCTCGGGCTGATCCAGGGCCAGGGGCGCATCTTCCGCGCCATCATCTACAACAAGGGCGCCTCCGTCCTGCACATGCTTCGCCGCTTCATCGGCGACGAAGCGTTCTTCAACGGCCTGCGCCGCTTCTACGGCGAGCAGAAGTTCAGGAAAGCGGGTACCGACGACCTCCAGCGCGCGATGGAAAACGCCTCGGGCCAATCGCTCCAGCGCTTCTTCGACCGCTGGATCCACGGGGCGGACGTGCCGGTGCTCCACTATTCATCGACCATCCGGCCCGGCGAGGTGGTCGTGCAGTTCGATCAGGACCCGAAGATGGTCTTCGACGTGCCGGTCACGGTGACGCTGCAGTACAGCGACGGCCGCGTCCAGGACGTGCTCGTTCCGGTCTCCGCCGCACACGTCGAGCAGCGGATTCCGGCGTCGGGAACCGTGCGCGAGGTGCAGATCAACAGGGATTCAGCCGCGCTGGCGCGCTTCAACGAAAGCTAGGAAGGTAGATCGCCGCGACCCTCACCTGCCCGTCGCCTGCAAACGGCTGCAGCACGACGGCAAACCGCTGACCGTTCTGCGCATAGAAGCGCGTCACGCGATCCCCGGCCGGCGTCCGATCGATTGTCGGCGGGGCCACCTCGGCGTCGCGACGGAGCCGCGTCGCCAGCACGTCCTCGGTGTCGCCGACGCGCAGTTCGGCGCCATCGGCGAGCAGCAGCACCGGGACCGCCACCGAACGTGCCGGCACCGTGGAAGGCGGGTCGGGAAGGGCCTCTTCGTGCGCGATGACGGGCATCACCGCGCTGACCGTGCGGAGGTCTCGCAGGAGGACCGATCCAATTGCCAGGACCGCGACCATGCCGGCGGCGGCGACGAGCCATTCGAGCAGCGACATCACGCTTGCGCGTCTGGCATCCATCTCGGCTTCTGATCGGTGACTGTAGGGCGTCGGATCCACCGCAGTCAAGCTCAAGTCTTGCTGGGATATGATCGCGAGGATATGGACACGGTCACGCTGACGATTGATGGGCGGCAAGTCACGGTGGAGAAAGGGAAAACGGTTTTGCAGGCAAGCATCGAAGCCGGCATTTCCGTCCCGTACTACTGCTACCACCCCGGCATCTCCGTCGACGGTTCCTGCCGCGTCTGCGTCGTCAAGATCGAGAAGATGCCGAAGCTCCAGACATCGTGCTCGATGGCGTGCACCGACGGGATGGTGGTGAGCACGCGCGACCCGGAGGTCATCGCCGCGCGCGAGGGCGTCTTCGAGTTCCTGCTCGTCAACCACCCGCTCGACTGCCCCGTGTGCGACAAGGGCGGCGAGTGTCCGCTCCAGGATTTCTCCTACACGTTCGGCCCGGCGGAAAGCCGGATGGACTTCCCCCGACGCATCTTCGACGGCGAGGGCGTGAAGGCCGACGTCGACTTCGGCCCGACGCTGATGCTCAACCGCAACCGCTGCATCCTCTGCACGCGCTGCGTCCGGTTCATGCGCGACATCGACGGTGACGCGCAGATCAACATCGTCGATCGCGGCTACGGCAGCGAGATCGCCACGTTCCAGGAGGAGGGGGTCCACTCGCTCATCTCCGGCAACCTGATGGACGTCTGCCCGGTCGGTGCCATCACGACCCGTGACTACCGCTTCAAGAGCCGGCCGTGGGACAACCCCAACGTCGTGGACACGACGTGCACGCTCTGCTCGAAGGGGTGCAACACGAGCGCGTGGCTGAAGGCGAAGCCCGAGTGGGCGAAGGGGTCGCGACTGATCCGGATGACACCGCGCTTCAACCCCGAGGTCAACAGCTACTGGATGTGCGACATCGGGCGGTTCGACTACCACTGGGTCGAGGGCGGCACGAGAATCCGGAGGCCGATGCAGCGGCGCGGCGACGCGCTCGAAAGCGCCGCGTGGCACGACGTCGAGCCCCGGCTGCGCGACGCGCTCCAGGCCGCGGGCTCGGCTGATGCCGCGTCCGTCCGGTTCCTCGCCTCGGCACACGCGTCAACCGAGGAGCTCTTCGTCCTGAAACAGCTCACGGAGGGGCTGCTCGGCGCCGATGGCCTCGAGGCGGTGTCCATTGCGTGGACGCGAACGGAGAAGCCCCAGCCTCCCAACACGAAATTCAAGGTGCCGGCCACCAACGCCCCCAACGTGAACGGTGCCCGGGACCTCGGGTTCCGCGTCGGGGAAGGCAACGACGGCGCGCCGGACCTGAAAGATCTGCGAACCGCGGTCGATGCCGGGCGCGTCAAAGCGCTGTACGTGCTGGACCCGGGCCCGGACGGCTCGATGGGCGACGTTTCCTGGATCGCGGCGGCCCGCCGCGGCGGGAAGCTTTCGCTGCTGGTCTTCCAGGGCGTCGTCATGACGGAACTGGCCGCCGCGGCGGATGTCGTGCTGCCGGGGGCCGCCTACGTGGAGAAGGATGCGCTCTACACGAACGACACCGGGCGCGTGCAGGGCGCGGCGCGCGCGATCGTGCCGCCCGGCGAGGCGCGCGAAGACTGGCAGATCCTGGTGAACCTCGCCGCGGCGCTGGGGTTGACGTTGCCGTATAAAAGCTCGGAAGATGTGCGCCGCGCGATCGCGGCGTCGATGCCCGGCACGGCCTATGCGCAGGCCACCGCGGTGCCGTTCGCGCGGCCGACGCCGGCGCGCAGCTGGCTGCAGGCATCGAACCCGTCGGAACGGTGGAAGTGGGATTTCATGTACCAGGACGTGCCGCCCGTGAAGGGCCACAACGTGCAGATGGAGGCAGCGATGCCGTACGGCGCCATCCCCCTGATGCCGGTCGGTAGTAAGTGATCGAAAACGTCACGCTGCTGGCGGCGTTTGGAGCGGGGCTGCTCTCGTTCATCTCGCCCTGCGTCCTGCCGCTGATTCCCGGCTACCTCTCGTACATCTCGGGCCTCTCGCTCGACGAAATGCGCGGGACGGGCGCCGTCGCGGTCGCATCGCCGGCGCGAAGCCGCGTGATCATGTCGTCGCTCGCCTTCATCCTCGGTTTCTCGCTGGTCTTCGTCGCGCTCGGCGCGTCGGCGAGCGCCATCGGGCAGTTCATGATGTCGCGGCTCACGATCCTCGGGCGTATCGCGGGCGTCATCATCGTGCTGTTCGGGCTCCACACGATGGGCTTGCTACGCATCGACTGGCTCTACCAGGAGAAACGGTTGCAGACCAACCGCCGGCCGGCGGGGTTCCTCGGCGCCACGCTGGTCGGAATCGCGTTCGCCTTCGGCTGGACGCCATGCATCGGGCCGATCCTGGCCGGCATTCTCGCGATTGCCGGCGCGCAGAAGTCGGTCGGTCAAGGCGTGCAGCTGCTTGCCGCGTACTCGCTCGGCCTCGCGATTCCGTTCTTTGCCGCCGCGCTCGCGATCAACGGGTTCTTCGCCGCCTTTGCGCGCATTCGCAAGCACTACCACCTGATCGAGCTGACCTCTGGAGCGCTGCTGGTGGTGATTGGCATCCTCATCTTTACCAACCGATTCACCATCCTCGCGCGCTCGCTTCAGGACCTCGGCCTTCCGGTCTATTGATCGAGCGTGTTAACACACTCGTAACCGCGCCGATACCGATCAGAAACCTCGGCGTCGTACACATCGCAGACGTATGACCACGCGTCTGCTTCCAGTTCTCGCACTCCTGCTCGCATCCGTTGCCACCTCGCACGCGCAGACCGCGCCCGCACCGGCTCCGGCGGCCGAACCCGACTATCCAATCGTACGGCTGGGCGTGGTGTCCTACGCCCAGTACGACGCCGAGCTGGAGAACCGCGACTCGTTCAATGCGTTCGACCTGACCCGCGGCTACATCAACATCAACGGGCAGCTCGCGAGCAACGTCCGGTTCCGCATCACGCCCGACGTGCGGCGGATCACGGACAGCAGCCTCGCCGGGACGCTGGTGCTGCGGATCAAGTACGCGTTCGTCGAGCTCGACAACCTCACGGGCGCGCGGTCCTGGGTGCGATTCGGGGCGCACCAGACGCCCTGGCTCGACTTCGAGGAGAGCATCAACCGGTATCGCGTGCAGGGGACCGTCTTCGCCGAGCGCGAGAACCTCATCCCGGGATCGTCCGACTTCGGCGTCGGTCTGTTTACTCCGGTCGGCAAGTACATCGACGTCCAGGCGGGCGTATACAACGGCGAAGGCTACGCGCAGACGGATACGAACAGGTACAAGAGCGCGCAGGGGCGCCTGACGCTGCGGCCGTTTGCCGGCCGCGGCATCGCGAACGGCTTCCGGCTCTCGGGTTTCTACAACGAAGGCTGGTACGCGGCGGACCGGCCGCGGCGGCTCGGCATCGTGATGAGCAGCTTCGAGCATACGAACCTCGTCGCGACGCTGGAGTACCTGAAGGCGACCGAGAATCCGAGCGCGGCCGCGCCGCGCGACATCGATCGCAGCGGGTCGTCCGCGTTTCTCGAGCTCCGGCAGGGGATGAGCGGCTGGGCGGCGATCGGGCGGGTCGATCTCTTCGATCCCGACGAGGCGCTCGGGAACAACTCGCAGCGCCGCGTCATCGCGGGAGGCGCGTACTGGTTCGTCTGGCCGCGCAGCCGCGTCGGCCTCGTCGTCACCAACGAGCAGGTGCACTACAATGCCGCCGCCGCGAGGCCGGAGGAGAACCGGCTGCTCGTTCAAACGCACGTGGAGTTCTGAAATCTGCCCCGTGCCTCGGCGAAGCTCGCGCGGCGAGCGAAGGCTGGTGTTATCCTGTCGGCGATGCGGAAGCACGCTAACCGAACGATCGTTGCGACTCTGCTCATGGCCGCCGGCGTCACCGGCGGCTTTTTTGTTTTGACGACGCATCGGCGCGCGGCGGCGATCGACGCCATGTCGGGCGACGTGGCCGCGCGCATCGAGCGGATGATCACGACCGCCAGCGACGTCGCCTCGGCGCAGCACGCCTATGTCGCGCCCGGCCAGCCGGCGCAACCCTGGCTGGAGCGCGGGGCGATGCTGCTCCAGCAGTTCGGCCAGGACGCCGTCGCCATTCGTCCCCTGCTGCCGCCAGGGAGCGCCGCGGCGGCGCTCGATGACGTCGACAAGGCGTTCAAGGCGATCGTGACGCTCGACGGGAAGGTGCGCGAGAGCCTGCAGGAGGATCAGAGCCTGCTGGCCGCGGACCTGATCTTCAGCGAGGGACGCAACACGGCGGACGGGCTGGCTGCGGCACTTCACGCGCTCGAGGCCTCGTCACGCCAAGCACTCGGCGGGCAGCGTGCCTTCCTCGAGAGGCAGCAGTGGGGAGCGGTCGGCGCGGTCGCGATCGTGTGGATCGTGGGGCTGCTGGTGCTGGTGCCGGTGCCGGGATCCGAAGTCCGGGATCCGGGATTCGAGGGTTTGCGGCTGTCGAATCCTGAATCCCGAGTCACGAATCCCAGCCCGGCCGCGCCGGCCTCGCCTCCGTCGGTCGATCTCGCCGAAGCGGCGGACATCTGCGGCGCGTTCGCCCGCACCACCGACACCGCCGCGCTGCGCGAGGCGCTCGCGCGCGCCGCCTCCGTGCTCGACGCGCGCGGCATCATCGTCTGGATGGGTGCCGGAGAGGAGCTGTTCCCGGCGCTCTGGCACGGCTACGACGAGCGGGTCGTCGAGCGTCTCGGTCCGATTCCGCGCAACGCGGCCAACGCGACCGCCGACGCCTGGCGAACCGCGCACCTGCGCACCGTCGCTTCGAATCAGATGTTCGACGGAGCGCTGGCGGCGCCCGTTTCGGGGATCAACGGGTGCGTCGGCGTGCTGACCGCAGAAGTGCGCAACGGGCGCGAAGGGGACGCGGCGACCCAGGCGGTGGCCGCGATGTTCGCGGCGCAACTGGCCGGCATCGTCCCGGCCTGGCCGGCGGCCAGCAGCGTGCCGGAAAGCGCGAATTCCTCGGCCGTTACGGCCTCCCGCGGCTGATACCTGATACCTGCCTGTTGCCCGCAGCAGCACCATCCGAAACCAGAGGTATGCTGCTTTCTCTCCTTGTGCTCGCGCTTGCGCAGAACGTCGCGCAGCCGTCGCCGACCGCCCCGCCGGATCTGCCCGCTGCCATTCAGCTGGCGCAGGACGGCCGCAACGCCGAGGCGCTCGCCGCCCTGCAGAAAATCGTGGCGGCCAATCCCGAGAACCACACGGCGCGTCTCTGGATCGCCAGCGTGCACGCCCGCATGGGTCATCCCGACGTGGCCGAGGCGGTGTACCACAGCGTGGTCCTCGAGGATCCGGGCAACGTCGACGCGTGGGTCGGTCTCGGGAACGTGCTGCTCCAGCAGGATCGAGTGGTCGAGGGGCTCGACGCGCTGCGCCGCGCCGAGGCGCTTTCGCCGGAGAACCCGAACGTCGTCGCCTCGCTGGCCGACGGGTACCGTCTCGCCGGCGAGAGCACGCAGTCGATCAGTTACTACCAGCGGCTGACGGTACTGGCGCCGACGACCACGAACCGGATGACGCTGGAGAACGCCCGCCGCCAGCACGAGCACCGTTTCGAGAGCCAGACTTATGGCGAGGACTACAACGGCGTCACGCCGGCCACGCGCGGCTCGGACCTCGCGCTGAACTACAGGCTGTCGGAGCCGGTGCGCCTCATCGGGCGCGCGCAGCTGCAGACCAAGGCCGATCGCCGTGAAAACCGCGCCGGTGGCGGTGTCGAGTGGCGCTTCACGCCGTGGGGAACGGTGACGGGCCAGGTGCTCGTCGGCGGCGACAACCGCGTGATGCCGCAGAACGATTTCCTCGGCCGCGTCGAGTACGGCTATCACCGCGCGACCTATACCGGGACGCTCCGCTACTTCGATTTCTTCGGCGCCAACGTCGTCATGTTCGCGCCGGCGGCCACCGTGTCGCTGACGCCGCACTGGACGGTCGGAGGGCGCTACGCGTTCACGTCAACCGATACCGCGGCGGTGACCGGCATCAAGAGTCACACGCTGGACCTGCGCGCGGCCCGCGAGCTCCGGCCGCGCATCTGGCTCCGCGGCGGCTACGTGCGCGGCATCGACAACTTCGATCTGTTCTCCATCGATCAGATCGGTGAATTCCGCGCGAAGACCGCGACTGTCGGCGTGCAGGTGCTGCTGCCGTCGCTCACCGCGATCGTCGCCAACTACGACTACCAGTGGCGCGGCAACGGTCTGACGCTCGTCTCTTCACCCTCGATCCCCGATCAAAGGATGTGGCGGATCAACGTCGGTTTGGTGCAGGCTTTCTAGCACCGACAGGTTTCAGGTGGTCAGGTATCAGCTTCGGCATGGTCCAGCTCTCGGGCCGGCCTCCGGGCCTCAGCTCGGCTGATACCGACCACGCCTGATGCCTGACACCTGACACCTTCCGGCGACAGTTCCTGCAGACCTGCGTTTTCCCAGCCTGATTTTCCGGTTCTCATCCGGGTACACGATTTGAACTGTCGCCGGGTGGTCGCGCCGGATCACCGGGATGCGTAACTTCAGGCAGGCGCTGGCATCGCCGCATCCCGGCCGGTTCTTTCACGATCCGTCGCGACCTCTTCAGGTTTGAGGGGGGGACTGTCGAAATGGCCAAGGCTCCGCGCTTCGTTCTCGCATTGCTCGGCGCGCTGCTGATCTCCGGTTGCGCCGCGCGCAGCGTTCATGTCGCGCAGCTGAAGGATCAGCCCGCGAAGTACTACAACAAGTCCGTGAACGTGAACGGCGTTGTCACCCGCAGCTGGGGACTGCCGCTCGTGCCGTTCCAGTTCTACAGCGTCGACGACGGCACGGGGCAGATCACGGTGATCGGCCATTCGGGTCGCGTGCCCTCCACGGGTACGCGCGTGAACGTCAAGGGGCGCGTGCAGGAACTGGCAGCGTTCGGCGGCCAGTCGCTCGGGCTGCACCTCGACGAAGAGAAGCGGAAGATCAAGTACTAGACTTACGCGGTAATTTTCACGGCGACCGCGGTCATGTCATCGACCTGCGGCGCCGTGCCTCTGAACATGATGACCGCGTCGAAGATCGCGTCCACGATCACGCGCGCGGTCTCCTTCCTGTTCTGACTCACCACGTCGCAGATCCGCTTCGCGCCGAAATCCCTGCCGTCCGGCGCCGCGGCCTCGAAGATGCCGTCGGTGCAGAAAGTGAACACGTCGCCCGCGTGGAGCGGAATCGTGACCTCGTCGTAGGTCACGCCTGAGAACGAGCCGAGCGGCACGCCGGGCAGCTCGATCTGGCCGCATTCGGTCTCGGTGCACCGGATCGGGTACGGCAGTCCGGAATTCGAGATCGTCACCACGCGCCGCTTGAAGTCGAAGAACGAGTAGCACAGCGTGCAGTAGTACTCCTCGAGCTGCCGGTCGTGCAGGATGGTGTTCATCGACTGCAGGACGCCGGCGACGCTGAACTTCTCGGGCGTGTACCGGCGCCGGACGGTGCGCGAGCGCACGAGCTCCGCGGCGAAGGCGCTGTAGAGCGCGGCGGGCGCACCCTTCCCCGACACGTCGCCGACGGCCACGACGAGGCTGTTCGGCTCGGGCGCGATGAAGTCGTGCAGGTCGCCCCCGAGCTCGTGGGCCGGCGCAAACCGGCCGGCCACGTCGGCGTTGCGGAGCCGCGTGGGCGGTTCCGACGGCAGCAGCGCCGCCTGCACGCGCTGCGCGAACCGCAATTCCTTCTCGATGCGCTCTTCGTTGCGCCGCACCTGCTCGTACAGCCGCGCGTTTTCGATGGCGATGGCCGCCTGGCTCGCGAGCAGCGTGAGCATCTCCTTGTTGTCCTTCGTGAACGCGTTCAGCTCGGGGCTTTCGAGGTCGAACACGCCGATGCACCGCTCCTTGATGAGCATCGGGATGACCAGCTCCGATTGGACGTCTTCGACCAGGTTGACGTAGCGCGGGTCCTTCGACACGTCCGCGACCAGCACGGGCTCCTTGTGAAGCGCCGCCCAGCCGACCAGCCCTTCGCCGAGCTTGATGTTCTTCGCCGCGTTCGCCTCGCCGTACCGCACGGCGAGCTTCATCTCGAGGACGTTGGTCGTCTCGTTGAGCAGCAGGATGCCGAACGTCCGGTAGTCGATCACGCGCTTGGTGAGGCTCGCGATGCGCGTGAGCAGCACCTCGAGATCGAGGATGGAGGACATCTCGCGGCCGATCTCGGCGAGCGTCTCGAGCGTCTCGGTGTAGTGCCGCTCGGAGCGGAACAGCCGCGCGTTCTCGATGGCGACCGCCACGTGCGCGGCGAACTGCCGCAGCAGTGCCTCGTCCTGATCCGTGAACGCGCCCGGGTGCTCGCTCAGGAGATTGAGGGCGCCGATCACGCGCCCCTTTCGCCGCATCGGCACGGCCAGCTGCGACACCATGGTGCGCAGCGGCCCCACGAAGCGCGGCTCCTTGGCGATGTCGTTGACGAGGATGGGCCGGCCCTGCTCCACCGCGGCGCCGACCACGCCCTGCCCGACCTTGAGACGCAGCGTGCGCACGACGTCCTGCGGATACCCGACGGCGTACGCGATGTGCAGTTCCTGTCTGCCCTCGTCGAGCAGGTAGACCGCGAACGCGCTGAACCTCGTGAGCCGCGCGATCAGCTGCGGGATCTTCTCGAGGAGGTCCGCGAGGTCGAGGACCGACGTCACCTCGCGACCGAGCTCGAACAGCGTGGACAGCAGTTCGGTGTCGGTCGCCTGGCGAGGCGGCGGCGCGGCCGCTGGCTGGATGAGCTCGCTCATGTTCCTTTGACGCGGATTATACTGAACGGTCCCCGATGGACCCGCTGACGTTGCCGCTCGACTACAGCGCGATCGAGCGCATCATTCCCCACCGGTACCCGTTCCTGCTCGTAGATCGCATCACCGAACTCGAACCCGACAAGCGTATCGTGGGGATCAAGAACGTGTCGCTCAACGAGCGTTACCTGTGGCGCCAGCCCGGCATGTCGCCCGCGCTGCCGCCGACGATTCTGACCGAAGCGGTCGCGCAGGTGGGTGCGATTCTCATCCTGTCGAAGCCGGAGAACCGGGAAAAGCTCATCTTCTTCATGGGCATCGACCGCGTCCGCTACCGCCTGCCCGTCCACCCCGGCGACGTCGTGGAGATCGAGGCGCGCGTGAAGCGGCTCCGCAGCCGCATGGGACAGCTCCAGGGCGTCGCGCGCGTCGACGGCCGCATCGTCGTCGATGGCACGATGACGTTTGCGCTCGGGCCGCTGCCCGGCTAGCTGCCACCTCCTGGGACCTGCCCACCGCTCCCTGCCGCTTTGAGAATCATCATCACGCCAGCGATCTTCGCCGCCCGGCTCGTCCACCGCAGCACGCGCGAACGCGGCCGGTAGTACCGCGCGCCGTCGAGCACGGCCGGCGCCAGGATCGACGCGCCGATCCACGGCTCGGGAATATCCGCCGATATGGCCATGCCGCGCGTGTCGCGCTCGAGCGGGCCGTGCTGGACGAACGCGGCACCCGCGTACATGACCGACGTCAGGACGTTGAAGGCCAGAAGGCCCTTGGCGACGGGCGCGCGCTCCTCGCGCAGGTTGGGCCTGCGCGACAGCAGGTATTCGCTGCCGGCGTGCTGCACCCAGAAGCCGGCCGACGAAATCGTAAATTCCTTCAGGGGTGTCACGGGCTCATGCGTTATGGCAAAGAACGGGATGAATCCGGCCGAAACTTTCCGTACGCCTGGGTGCGCGCCGAAGCCGGCGTCCAGGACGAGGTGCCCTGATTCGTGGAGGCCGAGCCCAAGCGCAGCGCCGGCGAAAAACTGCGCGACAGCGGCCGTTTGCTGCGCGCGCGCGGGCGCCGCCATACAGCAGAGCACGGCTGCCGCCGCGATCCAGTGCCTCGCGGTACTCATGTTGCAGCCTCCCTGATCGAGGCACAGCAACTGCTGTGAGGAGGGTTTGAACGTGCTCGAGACCATTGCGATTATTCTGATCGTTCTCTGGCTGTTGGGAATGGTCAGTGGCTACACGCTCGGTAACTTCATCTGGGTTCTGCTGGTGATCGCCGTCGTGCTGTTCCTGGTGCGGCTCGTGAGCGGTCGCCGCGTCGTCTGAGTGCGCGTCTGAGTCACGCAGCGGCGTGCCGCCCGTTCGCGGCCGCCGCTTTCCGCTTTTCCCTCCACTGCACGAGCGCCGATCCCGTCAGCACCATCAATGACGCGAGGACGACGCGCGGCCCGAACGGCTCGCCGGCGATGACCGCGCCGAGCACCATCGCAATCACCGGGTTGGCGTACGCATAGAGCGACACGGTCGCCGTCGGCAGGTGCCGAAGCGCATAAATGTAGGCCGAGTAGCCGACGATCGATCCCGCCAGCGTCAGGTAGATTTCCGCGACGAGTGTGCGGGGGGTGAACGCCAGGTGACTCCATTCGCCGCGCAGCGTCGCGGCGGCGAGCATGAACAGGCCCCCGAACGTCATCTGCATGGCCGCCGCCGACAGCACGTTTTCCGAACGCGCGTGACGCCGCGCGATCGCCGAGCCGACCGCCCAGCCCACGCACGCGATCTGCAGCGCGAGGATGCCGAGCAGGAACCGGTGACCCTCGGCGGTGCCGGCCGTGATGTCGGGCCACACGAGCAGCAGGATGCCGGCGAAGCCGACGAGCAGCCCGATGACGAGACGCGTCGAGAGCGGATCGCCATCACGTGTCAAGGCATCCATCCCGATCATCCAGAACGGAATGGTCGCGACCGTCACGGCGGCGATGCCGCTCGGGACCCACTGCTCGGCCCAGATGACGCCGCCGTTGCCGACGCAGACCGTGAGAAAACCGATGAGCGCGAGACCGCGCCACTGAGTGCGTGCGATCACCGGTTCGCCGCGCGCGGCGAGCAGGGCGATCAGCAGGAGGCCGGCCACGGTGAACCGAAGGCCACCGAGCAGCGCAGGTGGAATGGTCTCGAGCGCGATGCGGATGCCGAGGTACGTCGTGCCCCACAGCAGGCAGACGGTGAGCCACGCGAGGTACGCGGTGCGCTTGTGCGCCGAAGCCTCGGCGAAGGCGGGGCGCTGCGCGGCGTCCGTCGTCGGCGTCATCCGTACAGACTACCCGACAACCCCGAACACGTTGTGCGGGTGACAAAAGGCGGAGCTCACGGTCCGCCTTGTGTCGCGGCTTTTTCGCGGCGTAGCATTGCCATATCGCGAAAGCTCCCCGTCCAGTAGCTGCGCAGACCCGTGCGGACGCGTTCGCGCGCCTGTTCGAAGCCGTACGCGAAGGCGTCTTCATGGGGTCGCTCGCGCCTCCCGGCGTCGACACGGCGGAAACGACGCTCGCGGCGAATCCCTATCTCAAGCAGCTGTTCGGGTACCCGGCGGAGACGCCCGAAGCAGACGTGGCGCCATTCGCCCGCGAGCGGTTCGTCGACGCCGACGCCAGGGAGGCGCTCCTGGTCCGCCTCGTCGAGGGCGGCAGCGTTACCGATTACCTGCTCCGCATGCGCCGCGTCAGCGGATCGCCCGTCTGGGTCGAGGTGACCGCGCGCGCGCGTCCGGCGCGGCACGGCGGCCTGCTGCGCGTCGAGGCGCTCGTCCGCGACGTCAGCGAGCGGAAACGGCTCGACGACCAGTCGAAGGACATCTATCAGCAGATCCTCCAGTCCGAGAAGATGGCCGCCCTCGGCCAGACGATTTCCGGCGTCGCCCACGAATTGAACAATCCGCTGGCGACGATCCTGAGCTGGGCGGAGCGGCTGTCGGAGAAGCCGCTCGACGACACCTCCCGGCGCGGCGCGTCCGTCATTCTCGGCGAAGCCGAGCGCGCCGCGCGTATCGTCCGCAACCTGCTGACGTTCGCGCGGAAGCGCCAGTCGACTCGCGCGATGATTGACGTCAACACGGTCGTCAGGGGAACGCTCGCGCTGCGCGCCTACGAGCAGATGCCCTCGCTGACGGTGCGCGAAGAACTGTCGCCCGCCCTTCCGCGCGTCTTCGCCGACGGCCACCAGATTCAGCAGGTGCTGCTCAACCTGCTGATCAACGCCGAACAGGCGATGCTCGGCGCGAACGGCGGCGGCGTCATGACCGTCCGGACACGACACGACATCGATCGCGACATCGGCATCCTCGAGGTGGCCGACGACGGACCCGGCGTGCCGAGCGAGGTCCAGACGCGGATCTTCGACCCGTTCTTCACCACCAAGGAGGTCGGCAAGGGGACGGGGCTCGGCCTGACGGTCGCCTACGCGATCGTGCAGGAGCATGGCGGCCGGATTCGCGTCGGAACGACTCCCGGCGGCGGCGCCACCTTCGCGGTGGAGCTGCCCGTCAACGGCGCGGACGCGCCGGCGCGAGCGCCACGGCAGACGCTGCCGCCGATGGACGCGGTGCGGGGCGCATCGGTGCTCATCGTCGAGGACGAGCGCGCGCTGGCGGCGGCGGTCGCCGAGGCGCTGACCGATGCTGGACTGGAAGTGGAGCAAGCAGGCGACGGCCAGGAGGCCCTCGCCTGCTTGAGGAATGCGAACTACGACGTGGTGATCTGCGACCTGAAGATGCCGCGCGTCGACGGGATGACGCTCTACCGCGCCATCGCCGCGGCGACGCCGTCGCTGGCGCGCCGCGTGATCTTCGTCACGGGCGACGTCGCGGGAACCGACGCGGAGCGCTTCCTCGAGGAAAGCGGCTGCCGCTGGCTCGCCAAGCCGTTCAGGCTCTCCGACCTGCTGCGCGCGGTGCGCGAAACGCTCGCGTAGTCGACGACGACGGCCGTCTGCCTGGCCGCGGGAGTCTCCGCGACGGCGTTGGCCTGCAGGGCCGCGCTGTCGAGCGCCGCCTTCGCCATCCGCGGCTTCTGCTGGAACTCAAGTATCGCAGTCCGCATCGCCTTCGCGGCTTCAGCCGCCGGCATTGATCCGGCCAGCGCATCGCGAAGACGGCGGATGGCCCGCGCGTGGAGTTGCGATACCCGAGACTCGTTGACGCCGATCTCGGCGCCGATCTGCTTCATCGTGGCTTCCTGGTAATAGTAGAGCCCGATGACTTTCTGCTCGCGCGCGGGCAGCGTTTCGATGGCCGCGCGGATGCGATCTTTGGTTTCTGATTTCTCGTAAGCCTTGTCGGGCTGCTCGGGCTCGGAGGGGATGAGCGCGGCCGGAAGCGTCGACTCGTCGAGGTTTTCGCCGCTCGCCAGCGGGGAGGTCGATTCGATGGCGGCGATGCGGACGATGGTGCGGCCGAGCCGCTTTTCATCCGAACCCATCTTCGCGGCGAGGTCGGCCAGCGAGGGCTCGCATCCAAGTTCGCGCCGGAGTTGCTCGCGCGCGGCTTCGAGCTCGCGCCGCTGGCGGCGGACGCCGCGCGGCCACGCGTCCTTGCGGAGCGCGTCGATCATGGCACCGCGAATGCGGCGTTCGGCAAAGGTTTCGAACTTGATTCCGCGCGACTCGTCGAAGCGCTGCGCGGCGTCGATCAGTCCAATGACCCCGTCCTGGACGAGATCGCCGATGTCAATCGAGTGGGGCATGGTCGCCGCTACCCGGCGAGCAAGCTGCTCGACGAACGGAAGACTGGCTACGACGCGAGGATTCTCTTTGCCTGAACGTGAACGCGAGCGCATGTATGTGACCTCCGGCGCACTCCATAGGCAACGGGTATACCAACAAGCTCAGCCGGTTGGAAATTGATTCGGATCACCGGTCGCGCTCATCCCGTAAGGCTTTGGAATTACTGGGTCTTAGCGTTGCTTTTTGTGAAGTCGCGGCGCGCGGGGGAATCAGCCGGAAACGCCCGAATCGTCAACGAGCCGGCGGTTTTGGCAGGCTCGCTCGCCAATTTGTTGACGACTGGAATTACAAAAAGAGGTGGTCGTGCCTGATTGAAACAGGCTTCACTGAAGAGCGGGCTTTGTGTTTCGTGATGAGACTTCGGCCGGCGTCTGTGGCTCAGAACGGCGCCTGATCTCTTTAGCTGTGCCCAAGGCGTCGAGCACGCTCTTCACCACCTGCTCGGCGCGCGCGCGGTGCGCCATGTCCGGAGCCTTGGCTTCGAGCAACTCCGCGTGCGCCAGCACGATTCCCAGCTGGTTGTTCAGCTGATGAAAAAGCTGGCGAAGCTGCGGATCCTGGATGGGGGGTTCCATTCGCAATTCCGCGACCGACCGGGCTTAGGCGGTTTGCCCGGTCGTCGCAGCGTCCGCCACAGAGTTCGCGGCTGCCGGACGGGCGTTGGCGTCCCGCCACAGCGAATCTGCGAAGATGCGAATCGAGCCGCCGGCCGTCCGGACGTATTCGACCTTCCCCGCCGAGATCCAGTTGTAAATCGTGCGTCGGCTCACACCAACCGCTTCGCAGGCCTTCATGATCGAAAGAGTTTGTCTATCCATAAGGTTTCAGGTGTCGGGTCTCAGGATTCAAGGATGGTCCAGGAATCAGGCCCTGACGGCTTCACAAGCGTGTATCGGGCGGTTGGGCCCAAATCCTTAGCCGGGCTAAATGCCTGAATCCTAAGCCCATTCTTCGCCCGCCTCCAGGGTGTGTCAAACTATTGGCGGTGCTCCACCTGCTGTTTGTCGACGACGAACCTGCGCTCCGGTCGCTCATGGCCGAGCGGCTGAGCGAGCGGGGCTTCGAGGTGGTCGAGGCCGACAACGGCGAAAAGGCCATTCAGTTCCTCGAGCAGTTCGCCTTCGACGTGGTGATCACCGACCTGCGGCTGCCCGGCATCGACGGCACGCGGGTGATCGAAACCGCCCTCGAGCGCTACCCCGGCATCGTCGGCATCGTGATCACCGGCTACGGCACGATGAAGGATGCGGTGGATGCGATCAAGCGCGGGGCGTCGGATTTCATCGCCAAGCCGTTCCAGTTCGACGAGCTGATGCACGTGCTGCAGAAGGCCATCGAGCAGCGCCGCCTCAAGTCGGAGAACGCCTACCTGCGATCGCAGCTCGAGGAGCGGTACCAGTTCGCCGGCATTCTCGGCCGCAGCCGCCCGATGCGCGAGCTGTTCACGCTGCTCGAAACGGTGTCGCGATCGGCGAGCACGATTCTGATCACGGGCGAAACGGGCACCGGCAAGGAGGTCGTCGCGCGGGCGATCCATCACAGCAGCCCGCGGCGCGCGCACCGGTTCGTCGCGCTCAACTGCAGCGCGATTCCGGAAACGCTGCTCGAGGCGGAGCTCTTCGGCCACGTGCGCGGCGCGTTCACGGGGGCCGTCGGCACACGGCAGGGCCGCATGGAGCAGGCGCACAAGGGCACGCTATTTCTCGACGAAGTCGGGACGATGAGCACGGCGCTGCAGATGAAGCTGCTCCGCGCGTTGCAGGAGCGCGAGTTCGAGCGCGTCGGCGACAGCCACACGGTCAAGGTGGATGTGCGGTTCATCGCGGCGACCAACTCCGATCTCGCGAAGATGGTGGCCGAGGGCGCCTTCCGTGAAGACCTCTACTACCGGCTCAACGTCATCCCGATGCAGCTGCCGCCGCTGCGCGAGCGGCGCGACGACATTCCGCTGCTCGTCACGCACTTCCTCGAGAAGTTCGCGCCGGGCACCGGGATGCACGTGTCGCAGGCGGCGATGCGCGCGCTGATGGCCTACGGCTGGCCGGGCAACGTGCGGCAGCTCGAAAACGCCGTCGAACGCGCCGTCGCGCTCGGCGTCGGCCGCAACGAGATCGACAACACGGATCTGCCGCCCGAGATCCAGGCGCTGCCGCAGACGGCCTCGACGCCGTTTGTCGATTTTCCCGAGGACGGACTCGACCTGCCCGCATACTTGTCGTCCATCGAGCGCGACCTCATTCGCCGATCGCTCGAGCGGACCGGCGGCAACCGCAACAAGGCGGCCGAGCTCCTGAAAATCAAACGGACTACGCTGGTCGAGAAATTGAAGCGAATCGGCGAGGACTGAGCGACCATGCCTCCGCGCTATGCCTACTGGACCATCATCGCGGGCGGACTGCCGACCGCGTTTCGCGCGGCAGACCGCGACGAGCTGCTGCCCACGTTTCAGCGCATCAAGGACAAGCATCCCGACGCACAGATGAAATATTTCGCGCGCGGGAAGCTGTGGGAATCGCAGGACGCGGCGCGCGCCGCGCAGACGCGAGGCGGCGCCCGGAACCGCGGCGGCGAGCGACACGCTCGCCCCGGCGAAGCCGGCCGCGAGAGAGAACGGCGACCCGGCGCTCGCCCCGACGAAGCCGGCCGCGAGAGAGACCGGCGACCGGCCGCTCGCCCCGACGAAGCCAGCCGCGAGAGAGACCGGCGACCCGGCGCTCGCCCCGATGAAACCGGCCGCGAGAGAGAGCGGCGAAGTCGGGACTGGCGGCCGGGCGGCGATCACCGCGACCCGCGGCAGAAGTTCATCGACGCCAAGAAGCAGCGCAACGCCGTTATCCGGCAGGAGCGATGGCAGCGGAAGAACGCGGAAGGTGCCAAGGGTCAGGTATCAGGTGTCAGGCATGGTCAAGGTAACAGCCGGGAGGGCAACAGGACTGGAGGCAAGCGGTTCGAAGCCAAGAGTCCCGAAGCCAAGAGTCCCGAAGCCAAGAGTCCCGAAGGGAGGAGGCCCGAAGGGAAGAGGCCCGAAGGGAACCAGCCCGATTGGAAGAAGCCCGATTGGAAGAAGCGCCCTGAAGCCAGGGGGCGGCCCGCAGGGAAGAAGCCCTGGATGCAGAAGCCCTGGACGCGAAGTCAGGGCACGGAAGAGCCGAAGCCGCCGCCGCGCCCGCAAGGACCGAATCGAGAGCCGCGACCCGACGAAGAGCCGAAGCCGACGCCACCGCCGAAGCCCGAGCAGCCGGCCACTCCAGCCCCCGGTCCGCCGGAACGTGGGCTGTCGCGACGTCCGTTCCGCCCAGCCGGCAAGTACCCGAAAGGTCCGCGCAAGGGATGAAACCTGATACCTTCCGGTGCCATGATCGCGCACGTCGTGCTGTTCCGCCTTCGCCCTGACGTGTCTGTCGCGGAGCGTCGCGCGCTGCTCGACACGTGGGAGACCGCGCTGCGCGACATCCCCTCCATCCGGCGCGCGACCGTCGGCCAGCGCATCCGCGTCGGCCGCGCGTACGAGGACCTGATCCACACCGACTTCCCGTACGCCGCCATCCTCGAATTCGACGATACCGACGGCCTGCGGGCGTATCTCGACCACCCTGCGCACGAACCGATCGCGACGAGATTCTTCGCCGCGCTCGCCGATACCCTGATTTACGACTTCGACGTGGAAGAGAGGGCGGAAGGGCTGCGGGGGATGCTCGAGCCGGGAGCCTGCTGAGCGACGGGAAACCAGACGCAGAATCTCGACCCCTTGCCCGGCGTGCTGTCGACGTGCAGCGCTCCGCGGTGACCGCGGACGATGCCCTGCACCGCCGCGAGGCCGAGGCCGTGCCCCGTCTGCTTGGTGGTGAAGAACGGGTTGAAGATGCGTAACAGCGTCTCCGCGTCCATCCCCGGACCGTTGTCGCGAACCTCCAGGAACGCGTAGCTGCCGGGCTCGGCATCGCCGCCGAACGTCATGTCCGCCAGCTTCCAGGCGGAAAGCCGTTCGACGCCCGTCGACACCACGACCGTGCCGGTGTGCTCCTCGACGGCTTCCGCGGCATTGATGATCAGGTTCATCGCCACCTGCCGGATTTGCGTCGCGTCGCCGACGATCACCGCCGGCTCGCCGTGATACTGCAGCGTGCAGTGGCGCGCCGCCGACGCCCGCAGCAGCTCCAGCATCTCGATGATCAGCGCGTCGAGGTCGATCATCTCCATCGAACCATGACGCTCGCCCGCATAGGCCAGCATCTTCCCCACGAGGTCCGCGGCGCGCTGCGCGCCGAGGATGATCGCGCCGATGTGGCTGCCCATGCCGCTCGACGGGGGAATCTGCAGCGCCAGCAGGTCGGCGTTGCCGACGATGCCGGCGAGCAGGTTGTTGAAGTCGTGTGCCAGACCGCCGGCCAGCACGCTCAGGCTCTCGCGCTTCTGCTGCTCCTGCACCCGCGACTCGAGCGCGTCGCGCTCCGCCTGCGCGCGCATCTGCGCCGAGACGTCGCGAAGGAGCATGACCCAGGCCGCGTAGCTGCCGCCCCTGGCCCGTACGGGCATGGTGCGGACGTCGTAGTGGATCGGCTCCGGGTCCGACGTCATCACGAGCGTGGACGAGGGCGTGGACGACAGGGTCAGCTCGGAGCTGCCGAGAAACGGGAAGACGTCCTGTGCGGTCCTGCCGATCCAGCTCACGCCTGGCTGGCCGAGGTTGCGTGCGGCCGCGTTCATGTCGAGCACGCGGCCCGCGGGGTCCACGACGACGACGCCGTCACTGAGGCTGTCCACCAGCATGTCGTGCGCGACGGGAATCAGGTCGAAGAGATACGTGCGATAGAGCGCCCACGTGAAGAGCAGTCCTGAAAACGCGAACGACAGCGGCGTGGCGTCGAAGCCGGCGAGGAGCTGCGGCTGAAAGAGGTAGACCGCGTTGCACGCCCAGGGGACGACGCTCGCGGCGATGAGCGTCGAGAACTGCCCCTTGAACGCCGTGGGCGAGCGCCGCATCGCGCGCACGAGAATGTACGTGCCCGCCAGGAGCAGGACGTAGTGGTAGACCGCCACGATCCAGAACCACGCGCCGTGCTCGTAGGCAGCGAGACCGTTCGGTGCGATCTGCACCGACGTCCAGATGAGGTGGTGCGCTTCGTTGGTGAACGCCAGCAGGATGGTCGTCGTCGCGACGGCGCCCAGCGCGATGCGGACGCGCCGGTTGGCGGACCACCGTGCGCCGACGTAGTCGGACAGGAACGCGAACCAGAGCGGAGGGACCGTCGCGATGCCGAGGTACTGGACCTTCGCCCACAGGATTTTCTCGTCGAGCGACGGCGTCAGTCCGTGGAACGCACTGGTGAGGCACCAGAGCGCGATCGACGCCATCAGCCACACGAACGGATAGCCGCCCGGCGCCGAGGCGCGCTGGTGGATCAGGGCAGCGAGCCACAGCGCCAGCGTCGCGCTGACGAACAGGATCAGGAGGACCGCGGTAATCATCCCGCCGCTAGATGCCGATGACGCTTCGAAGGCGCGAGAAGAAGGTCGGTTTCGGCGCGGCAGGCACCATCGCCTCGATCAGCCGTACGGCCTCGGCGATCGACGGCACCGGTTCGATGCCGAGCTTCTTCGCGCCGGGTGGAAGCAGCTCGACGGGATCGCGCCAGAGCAGCAGGGGACGCGCCCGCGATTCGGTGGCGACCTCGAGGCAGTTTTCGGGCCGATCGTCCACGACGACGTCGATTTGCAGCGCGGCCGCCGCGAGCCCGCGCGACCCGCGAAGCACGAACACGGATGGCAGCTCGAAGCCGTGCGCCCGGAGCCATCGCTGCGTCTGCAGCTGCGTGATGTCGCCCTGCGTGTCCGGCCGCTGCGTGAGGAATATCACCTCGAGCCGGTGCTCGTCGCGGAGCGCGGCAATCCGCGCGACCGAGCCCGGCTCGATTTCCTCGAGCGTGCCCCAGAAATTCTCCGTCGCGGCGACGCGCTCCCATACCTGGCGCAGCTGGCCGCCGCCGAGGACCTGTTTCTTTTCCGGCCGCGACTCCACTTTCGCCGGATTGTCGGCCACGTCGTCCACGCTGGCCGGCGCGTCGAGATGTTCGCTGCCCGCCGGGCGCAGCGCCACGTTTGGACCGAACAGTTGCTCGGCCACGCGGAGCAGCGCGCTCTCCATGTCGGCGATCGTGCCGTCAAGGTCGAAGGCCACCCTCAGGGACATTGCCTCAACACTCTAACGTTTTTCCTTTTTGTCCCGCGAGGCGCACAGCCGCGTGCACGAAACGGCAGCTTTTTGCTGGTACGCAACTTGGAGCCTCGGCTGGCGTGATGACTACCGGGGCCTGGCGGCTCGTCGCCCTTGCGTGCACCCTCGCAGCACTTTTTCTGGTGAACTGAACATGAAGCGCTCTCGTCGCCTTCGACGGTTTCTGAAGCTCGCCATCCGGAGTCCGTTCGAAAAATGGGTCTGGCCCTCCGACCATCAGCTCTGCCCCACCTGCTGAGCAGGCACGCGCCTCCGCCCTCCGATATCCAGCATCGGTTGCCCATCGAACGTCCTGTCCGGGTCGTCGGCTGCCGGCGAGGCTGGCCGCGTGAGGCGGGTTACATCCCGTACTCGAGCGAGGTGATGAAGCGGAAGCCCTGGTAATCGCGGTCGCCGACCACGTTGGACTCGCGCTGGCGGTAGAACGCGCCGAACCCGAGCCGCGTGTCCTGGCCGAAGCGGTAGCCAACGGTCACCGAGAACGTCCTCGTCACGTCCAGGCGATCGGGCGCGGCGGCCGGTCGTGCGGACAGGAGGAGTCCCCGATACGCATACTGCTGACGTATGGCGCCGCCGGTGACGTCGGTTCGCCCGACGATCTGGCGCCGAACGGTAAGCCCGTACCCGCTGACGACGTAGTACGGCTGCTGCGGCTCGAAGGAGTACGCGAGGTCGCGGTCCACGGTGGCCGTGAATCGCGTGGACGACTGCAGCGTGTAGTTCAACGCCGCGCTGGCGACCGCGCCGTTGAACGTCGGCAGCGCACGGGTGTTCGGCGTGAACCGGCGCACGCCGACGTAGGCGCTCCCCGAAATCAACGCGCGCGGCTTGAGCTCGAGCCCCGGCATGACGCTGATTGAGTCGGCGTCGCGGATCGGCGACAGGGGAAAGCGGTTGGAACCCGCTTCGCCGCGGACGACGACCGTGGTCAACGGCGTCAGGTCCTCGCGCATCGAGACGAGCACCGACCGCGTCGTCCGGTTGAGCGTCTCACGCATGTTGACATCGTTGAAGACCGCGTCGGCGGCAAAGTCGACGTTGGTCTGCGATCCGGAGAGCTCGACGTACGTTTTTGGCGAGAGCCGGACTGCTGTACCGATTCGCGCGGCGTCCTCGGTCCGCCGCAGGCGCGCGTCGATTTCGAAATTCGGCCGCTGGCGGGTGTTCAGGTACGACCCCTCCGCGAACGGCAGAAAGCGGCCCAAGACGCCTTCGCCACGGAGCCGGACCTGCGGATTGAGCGATCGCTCGCTGCGGTACTTCTGGAAATACACGACGTCGGTTCCCGCCGTGGTCGTCAGCAGCGCGCGCCGCGCGAACGGAATCCACATCGTGGCGCGCGGCACGACAGTGAAGGTGAAGTCCTTCTTCTCGTCGGCGTTGTTGAACACGTTGGTGTCGACGCCGAATTCCTGGACTGTCAGCGCAGGCGTCGCGTAGATCGGACCGATATGAATGCGGGCCGTTCCCCTCGGATCGGTCATCTGGGCGGAGGCCAGCTGCGCGGCGAACAGCACCGGAACGAGGAGCAGAAACACCCGCCGGTTGAGCAGAACAGTCATGGACATGGCTTCCGTCATCGATGACCCGCGCGGCGGCGGGCGACGGACAGCTGCTTGACCTTGCGATACAGATTCGTGCGCTGAATCCCGAGCGTCTTGGCTGCTTCGGACATCCGCCCGTGATGCTGCGCCAGCACCGACGCGACGTACTCGCGCTCGAATCGCGCCCGCGCCTGCTTCAGCGAGCCGCCGTACATCAACGTGGTCGGTCCGCCCTGGAGCCGGATGTTCGCGAGCACGTCGGCCTGCCGGATGATGCGGTCGCGCGCCTTCAACACGAGCACCCGCAGCAGCCCGTCGAGCTCCTGCAGGTTGCCAGGCCACGGCAGCGCGGACAGCAGCGCGACCGCCTGCCTCGACGCGCGTTTGGGCGGCAGGTTCAGCCCGGCGCAGATGTCGATCAACTGAAGGCGAATCAGCGCCGGCAGATCCTCGCGGCGCTCGCGCAGCGGCGGCATGGTGATGACGGTCTGCGACAGCTGCCGCCGCAGGTCTGGGATGACGGCCTCGTCGTCGTTGGCGTCGACGAGGGCGATCGGGCGAAGGTCCACGCGCTGCGGTCCCTCCGCCGCAGCGATGCTGACTTCGCCGTCGCGAAGGATGCGCGCGAGGCGCATCTGAAGACGGCTTGGCAGCGCGGACAGGTTCCCGAGCACCAGCGTTCCCCCGAGCGCCTCGTACAAAACAGACGTCTCGCCGATCTGTTCGAGCGCCTCGGGCGCCGGACGTTCGGCATCGGAGCCGAACAGTCGGCGCTCGACGGCGTTGGCGACCGCGCAATCGAACAGGACGAACGGCGTGCCGTTCGGCGTCGGCGTCTCCAGCGCGCGCGCGAGCAGATCGCCGACGGCACACACGCCCGCGCTCGACGCCAGGTGGATGGCGCGGGCGAACACGTCGCCGCCGGTGCCCGCTTCGCCGCGGATGATGACGCCTCCGTCGGCCACGAGCGCCTGCTCGAGGCTTGAGACGGCCTCGATCATGGCGGCCGATCGCGCGATGCCGCGATTGTTCGCGGGAGAAGTCACCTGGAAACGCTCCCCGCTTGCGACTGCCAGTTGCCGGTGCCGTCGCGATCGACCTCGACCCTCGCAATACTGCCCTTCGGGCCGTACACGAAACGCCGCTCCGGGCGGCCGGAACCGCTGTCGTCGAATTCGGTAGAGACAATCGCGTACGCCGGCTCGCCGGGCCCGTGGTCGGGCCGAGGGGTGTAGAAGTCCCACTTGTCCGGGCGGCCGTCACCGTTGGTATCGTCCTCGCTCCGCACCAGCACGTTGCTCTCGTAGAACTCCGCGCGATCGAACCGGCCGTCGCGTTTCGTGGAGATCTCGATGCGTCGCAGCACGCCGGCGGCCTCATAGAACGCCTGCGAATCCATCACGCCGTCGTTGCGGCTGGCGAAACCGACCTTTTCAAGCTTGCCGTCCGGACCGTAGAAGTCCCAGCGCTCGACCTTGCCGTTCTCGTCGAGATCGAGCTCGACGCGGATGATCCGGGTGCCGTCCATGTAGCTGACCGTGTCGTTCTTTCCGTTCTTGTTCGCGTCGAGGACGATGCGGCGGAGCCGCCCGGTGTTCTGGTCGTAATCGGCGACGGGATGCTCGCCGCCCGGCGTTCGCGAACACGCCGCGGCCACACCGAGCGCCAGCACGATGAAGAACGCCGACGTACGAGACCTGCGGAGGGTATGGGCCTGTGTCAATTGCGCGACTTGCAGAAGCTGCAAGGATACGGATCGACTATCGGGATAACGTCGAGCTGGCTGTAACGGTCGCGTGCAGCAGGAAGAAGTCGTGTATCGTTTCGCGCAACTCCGGCAGAGACGTCGTGCTGTTGACGCGGACGCGGAAGTGGGACCCGGACTCGATCCCCTTTGAATACCACGCGCACAGCGCGCGCAGCTTGTTGATGACCCAGCGCTCGCGCCCCCGGGCCTCGCGCGGCTCGCCCGGTTGATCCGTGCCCGCCACGTGACGGAAGCCTTCGGATTCACCCACGCGTTCGTCGACCAGGAGGTCGATGTAGTCGAGGAGAAACTGCCCGCGCTCGACGAGCGTGACCTCGCGCGGCGAACGGCCCGCCTCGAGGTCGGCGGCCTGCGCGAGAATCCACGGGTTCCGCAGCACGCCGCGACCGACGAGCACCCCGCTCACGCCGCAACGGAGACGGTCGATGATCTGGGCCGGCTCCACGCAATCGCCGCTGCCGAGCACCGGGATCGCGAGATCGCGCGCGACGCTCGACACCAGTTCCCAATCGGCGGACCCGGCGTAGGACTGCTCCGCGGTACGGCCGTGAATCGTCACCGCGGCGGCCCCGGCGTCCTGTACCCGCCGCGCCAGGTCCGGCGCGTTGCGCGAACGATCGTTCCAGCCGGCGCGCATCTTCACCGTGACCGGAATCTTCACGGCCTTCGCCATGGCGTTGATCACGGTCGCCGCGTGCTCGGGCTCGCGCATCAGGCTGCAGCCGGCGTTGTGCTTCGCGATCTTGGGGACGGGGCAGCCCATGTTCACGTCGATGATGTCCGCGCCCATCCCCTCGACGATTTGCGCGGCGGCAGCCATCTTCTGCGGGTCGCCGCCGAAGATCTGGATGGAGACGGGCCGTTCTTCCTCGGTGTACTCCGCGTACTCCAGCGTGCGATCGATGCCGCGGACCAGCCCCTCCGACGACACCATCTCGGTGACGACGAGGCCGCAGCCGCCGTGGCGCTTGACGAGCCGGCGAAACGCGGAGTCTGTCATGCCGGCCATCGGCGCGACGACAAACGGCGAGGCGAGCTCGATGGCGCCGATTTTCATCAGTAGGGGCGGACGTCAGCCGCGTCCACTTCGACGCTGACCGCCTGTCCTATCAGATCGACCGAGAGCACGAGCCGCGCGTGCGCGCCCTTCCGAATCAGGCGGCCGATGACCCCCTTCAGCGGTCCGTGGGCGACCTCCACCATCATCCCCTCGCGAATCATCGGGCAGGGATCGTAGGCCAGCTCGCTGTCGATCAGCGTCCGGATCCCGTCGATCTCGTGCTCGGGGATCGGCGCGGGCTCACCCTCGAAGGAGATGATGTTCACCACGCCGGTGCATTTCAGGATGGGCAGACGCTCGCGCGCGTTGAACCGCGCGAAGCAGTAGCCGGGAAAGAGCGGCCAGTCGATCTTCTTCTTGCGGTCCTTCCATCGGCTCCATCGCGTGACCGTCGGAAGGAACGTCTCGACCTGCTTCTGTTCGAGCTGCTCCCTGACGACCTGCTCGTGTCGGGACCGGGTCCACAGCGCGTACCAGCGGACCTCTTCGTTCGACGCGGGCACGATGCCGTTGGCGCCGGGAGCGATCGGCGAGTCGTGATCCATGCGGAATCAGCTTTTGGCGGGCGCCGCCTGCTCGGCCTCGAGCGCCTTCTGCCGCTGGGCCAGCGCCTGCTCGTAGGCCTTCTTCAGCTCGTCGTTGTGCCAGGTGATGGACGCCGCCGCGCGCAGCTTCTCGACGTACTTCTGCGTCTCGGCGCGCCGTTTCTCCTCGGCGATCCTGTCGCTGATGTCCTGTCGGGCCTCGTCGAACGTCTTCACCTTCTGCTCGGTCCGCGATTCGAGCGCCAGCAGCTGGTACCCGCGCTGCGTGCGAATCACCTCCGAGACGTCGCCGACCTTGGTCTTGTCGAGCATCGTCTGCAGCGCCGGCGCGAGCTCGTCGCTCTTGACGGGACCGATCAGCCCGCCGCTCGCCTTGGAGGGCGCGTCGGAGACCTCGCCGGCGAGGCGCGCGAACGGCTCGCCCGCCAGCAGGCGGTGACGCACGTCCTCGGCCTTCGCCTTCGCCGCATCGTCCTGGGCGACGTTGACGCCGCGGTCGGTCGCCGGGACGGCGATCAGGATCTCGCGCAGCATCAGCTCGGACGGCGTCGTGAACTCGTTCTTGTGCGCGTCGTAGTACGCGTGGGCCTCGTCCTCGGTGACGCTGATCTTCGCGATGACTTCGTTCTGCTGGACGCGCGTCTCGATCATGTTCTTCTCGAGCTGCCGCCGCAGGTCGGCCAGCGTCATCCCCTCCTGCCTCAGCGCCTCGTTGAACTTCTCGTCGGTGTCGATGTTGTTGTCCTTCTTGATGTTGTCGAGCACGCTCTTGAACTGGTCGTCGCTCATCACGTAGCCGAGCTCGCGCCCGCGCTGGACGAGCAGGAGCTCGTCGACCGCGTTGAGGATCAGCTGCGGCGTGCTCTCGGCGACGGCCTTCTGCAGCTCGGGGCTCTCCGGGGTGACGTTCTGAAGCTCGGGACGCTGACGCAGGAAGTCCACCTGCATCCGCTCGAAGTCGCTCTTGGTGACGATGTCGCCGTTCACCTTCACGAGGACCTGTTCGATGACTTCCGCCTGGAGCGGGGCGGTGAGGAGGACCGCGGCGAGCGCGATTCGTTTCAACATGTGCAATTCCTTGGAATTCAACATTTTAACCCGGAGCGAGCGCCGAGAGCAGTTCTTCGAGGCGCGCGAAGATGCCGCCCTCCGCGCGCGGATTCTGCTTGGGTTTCCGCAGGATCTCCTCCTTGGTAAACCCCGTGGTGACCGCGCCGGCCGTCGCGCGGGCCGTCCACCAGGACGTCTCTTTGCTCCTGTGAGGGGAGCCTTTATGGCTTGCCGGGCGCGCCGTCAAGGCGCGCCCCACAGGTGCGTGGGCTGCCTCCAGGTCCACTTTCAATGACACTGGCGGGACCAGCACGGCCCCTGGCCACTCGTGGACGACCTTCACCAGCCTGACGGGATCGACCTTCGCCTGCGGCCTGAACTTTATGACGACGAGCCGCCCCTCGCGGTCGATGGTGTCGACGCCAAGCCGGTCCGCCATGACGCGAATGCGTCCATATTCGGCCAGATTCAGGACCGCGTCGGTCGGCGGCCCGTACCGGTCCGCGACCTCGTCGAGCGTCGCCGCGAGCTCCTTCTCGGTCCGGGTCGCCGCCACCTTGCGGTAGACCATCAACCGCTGGTTCATGTCGGGGATGTACCCGTCGTCAATCTTCAAGTCGACCCCGAGGTTCACCGTCGCCCGCACGTCGTCCTCGATGTCCTCGCCCTTCAGCTCGCGCACGGTCTCCTCGAGCAGCTTCATGTACATCTCGAAGCCGACGGCATCGATGTGGCCGCTCTGCTCGCCGCCGAGCAGGTTGCCCGCGCCACGAATCTCGAGGTCGAGCGCCGCCACGCGGAAGCCGCTGCCGAGATCGCTGAATTCCTTGATCGCCGCGAGCCGCTTGCGCGCCACGGGCGAGAGCGATTCCTGCGGCGGAATGAGCAGGTACGCGTACGCGGGCCGATCCGACCGGCCGACGCGGCCGCGCAGCTGATAGAGCTGCGAGAGGCCGTAGCGATCGGCGCGGTTGATGATGATGGTGTTCGCGTTCGGGATGTCGAGACCGTTCTCGACGATCGTCGTGGCGAGCAGGACGTCGTACTGCCGCTCGACGAAGCCGAGCATCGCGCGCTCGAGCTCGTCCTCGCCCATCTGCCCGTGGCCGATGACGATGCGCGCTTCCGGCACGAGGCGCTGCAGGAGATTGCCGATCGAGAAGATCGATTCGACGCGGTTGTGCACGAAGTAGATCTGGCCGCCGCGCGCCAGCTCGTTCCGGACCGCGCGCTCGATGACCGGCGCGTCGAACTTCACGACGTTGGTCTGAATCGACAGGCGATCCTTCGGCGGTGTTTCGATGATCGACATGTCGCGGATGCCGACGAGCGACATGTTCAGCGTCCTCGGAATCGGCGTCGCCGTCATCGTCAGGACGTCCACGCGCTTCCGCATCTGCTTGATGCGCTCCTTGTGCGCAACGCCGAAGCGCTGTTCCTCGTCCACGACCAGCAGGCCGAGGTCCTTGAACAGCACGTCCTTGGACAGGAGGCGGTGCGTCCCGACGATGATGTCCACCTTGCCGGACGCGACGCCGTCGAGAGTCGCCTTGATCTCCTGCTTCGTGCGGAAGCGGCTGACCATGTCGATCGTCAGGGGGAAGCCGGCGAATCGATCGCGCAGCGTCTTCAGGTGCTGAAATGCCAGCACCGTCGTCGGCGCGAGGACCGCCACCTGCTTGCCGTCCATCACCGCCTTGAACGCGGCGCGCATGGCGACTTCCGTCTTGCCGTAGCCGACGTCGCCGCACAGCAGCCGGTCCATCGGCGACGGCGTTTCCATGTCCTTCTTGATGTCGGCGATGGCGGAGGCCTGGTCCACGGTGAGGTCGTACGGGAACGCCGCCTCGAACTCCTCCTGCCAGTGCATGTCGGCCGAGAAGGCGTGGCCGGGCACCGCCTTGCGCTGCGCGTACAGCTTCAGCAGCTCCTCGGCCATGTCGCGCATCGCTTTCTTGACGCGCGTCTTGGCCTTCTCCCACGTCGTGCCGCCGAGACGATCGAGCGCCGGCCGGGTGCCGCCGGTGTACTTCTGAATCAGATCGAGCCGTTCGACCGGCACGAACAGCTTGTCGTCGCCGTGGTACCTGAGCTCGAGAAACTCGTGCGCCCCTTCGGCGCTCCCGCGAACGCCCAGCTGCTTGAGGCCGACGAACTCGCCGATGCCGTGATCGACGTGGACGACGAGATCGCCGACCTTCAGGTCGCGGAGGTCCGAGAGGAACGTCTTCGCGAGGTTGCGCCGCTTCTCGGGAGCGTGGCGCTCTTCCTCGAAGACGTCGGTCTCGGCGTAGATCTGCAGCGCCGCGTCGGCGAGCCGGAATCCGCGCGACAGCGTTCCAACGGCGACGAGAACGGGGGCCGTGTACGCATCCTCGGCGCGCTCGACGGCGACGGCGATGATGTCGTATTCATGCAGGATTTCGACCGTGCGCTCGGCGCGCCCCTGGCTTTCGGCGACGAAGAGAATGGAGTCGCCACGCTCGCGTGCCTGGCGGACGTCGGCGATCCAGTCGGTGACGCGGCCGCTGAACTCCATCGCAGGCTGGCAGCGGACCTGCCTGACGCGGCCGGAATCGCCTTCGTCGACGCCAAGCTCCTCGAGTCGCCGTGCGGCACCGAGGCGCGGTTCGAGATCCTCCCACGCGACGTACGCCTGCGTCGGCGGCATCGCGACGACGTGGCCGCGCGCCGCCGCGTCCTCATAGCTCGAGCCCAGCTGATCGCGAACCTTTCGCGCCTGCTCCGTGACCTGTTCCTCCTCCGAGACCAGGACGTGGAGCCCGCGCGTCGAGAGAAAATCGAAGAGCGGAATCGAATCGTCTTCTGCGTCGAAGCGCTCGCGGACGGGCACGATGAGCAGCTGATCGGTGGCGCCCGTCGAGCGCTGCGTCGCCGGGTCGAATCGCCGCAGCGACTCGACCATGTCGCCGACGAACTCCAGCCGCACGGGTTCGCTGTCGCCCGCCGGAAAGATGTCCACGATACCGCCCCGAACGGCGAACGAGCCGTGCTCCTCGACGGGATCCTCGCGGGTGAACCCCGCGTCGACGAGCAGGTCCGCGAGATTCTGCGGATCGATCTCCGTGCCCGATCGGATGTCGAGCGAGGCGCTGAGCAGCCGTTCCGGTCCGCTCACGCGCGGCAGCAGGGCCGCGGCCGAGGCGACGATCAGGCGCGTCGTGCCGCTCGCCGCGCCGTACAGCGCACGCGCCCGGGCGGCGGACACGCGAAAGTGCGGCGTCATCCCGCGGTACGGATCGACCTGGAGGGACGGCAGCGGAAGCACCGCCCGCTCGACATCCGACTGAGACGCACCCTCGAGCGCGGCGTAGAGGAACCGCGCGTCGGCGGTCATCTGATCGACGTCCTTGTCGGACGGCACGACGAGCAGCGTGACGCCGGTCGCCGTGCGGGCCGCGACCGTCGCGGCAAGTGCCTTTGCGGCCGGCGTCAGCCCCGCAATCACCTGTGCGGGCCGATCGAGTGATGCCTTGGAAGCCGCGCGGCTGAACAGCGCGCGCAGCGTGAGAGATGTCGCCGTCGTCATCGCGTGTACATACGGACCGCCCGCCCTGCAGCTGCTCGCCGGGGTGGGCACGTCGGAACTTCCATTGTCACATGCGGCGGAAACTTCAGGAACCGCCCTTCACCCTCCGGATCAGTTCCGTCGTCGAGTACCCGGGCGAAAGCTCCATGCGGACGACCCGTCCACCCTGCGCCTCGACGGTGTCGCGGCCGACGATGTTGCCGGGCCCCCAGTCGGCGCCCTTGACGAGGACATCGGGCTGGATGCGCCGGATGATGCCGGCAGGGGTGTCTTCGTCGAAGATCGCGACGGCGTCGACGCATTCGAGCGCGAGCAGGATCTCCGCTCGTTCGGCTTCGGGCGTGATCGGCCGCTCGGAGCCCTTGTTCGCGCGAACGGACCGGTCGGAGTTCAACCCGACGATCAGCGCGTCGCCGAGCCGCCGGGCATCCTGCAGATAGCGGACGTGGCCCGGATGCAGCAGGTCGAAGACACCGTTGGTGAAGACCACCTTGCCGTCCCGCGCCCGGATGCCGGCGGCGAAGCTCGCCGCCTCGTCGATGGTCACAGCCCCGACATCCGGATGCCGCCCGAGAACGACCACCGGTGCGGCGGGCGAAAGATGCCGGCTTCCTTCCGCGGCGACTTGACCCTGAACGTGTAGAGCAGCCGGTGATAATCGTACGGCACGCCGTCCTGCCGGTGGACGGCGACGTCGAGCTTGTACGTACCCTCGACGAGATTCAGGCCATCGATCTCGAACACGACGAGCCCTTCGCCCGCCAGCTCGCCCGCGACGCCTCCGTCGATCAGCGTGTTCGTGCCGTAGCAGCAGACACCCTCGGCGTTGAAGATGCCGACGCCGAAGGCGAAGTCGCTCAGGCGCTGGTTCGCGCGGACGTGAAGGCGGATGTCGACGCGCTCGCCGGATTGGAACAGGTGCGCCGGCTGGCCGCTGAGGCCGATCATCTCGACGGCGGTGATCTCCGCTTCGCGAGACCCCCAGCGCCCTTCCGCCGCCTTGAACATGTCGGCGGGCTCGGTTCCGGGATCCGGGATCGAGGAGCCTGGATCCGGCGGTTCCAGTTCTTCGCGGATCCCGGATCCCGGATTCCGCATCCCGGCCTCCGCGAGCTCGCGGTTTTCCTGGCCCGCGACATCCATCAGATACGCATCGATGACGCGCTTCGGGTCGCCCTGCGCCCTCGCGACGCCGGCGTCGAGCCACAGCGCCTCGTCGCAGAATCGCGTCACCAGGTCGAGCGAATGCGTGACGAGCAGAACCGTCCGGCCTCGGCGGCGGAGCTCGGCGAGCTTGTCGAGGCACTTGTGCGTGAACGCTTCGTCGCCGACCGCGAGCACTTCGTCGACGAGCAGCACGTCCGGATCCACGTTGATGGCCACCGCGAACCCCAGCCGCATGTACATGCCGGACGAGTACGTTTTCACCGGGGCGTCGATGAACTCCTCGAGCTCGGCGAACCGCACGATCTCGTCGAACCGGCGCGCGATCTCGCGCCGGCCGAGGCCCAGCATCAGGCCGTTGATGTAGACGTTCTCGCGCCCGGAGATCTCGGGGTGGAACCCGGCGCCCAGCTCGATCAGCGCGGAGACACGGCCATCGACGCGAACCGTTCCGGACGTCGGCTTGCCGATGCCCGCAATCAGCTTCAGCATCGTGCTCTTGCCGGATCCGTTGCGGCCGACGATGCCGAAGGTTTTCCCCTTCGCGACGTCGAACGAGACGCCCTTCAACGCCTCGAACACCGCGTCGGGGTGCAGATCGCGCAACACGCTGCCCGACAGGATCGCGCTCTTGAGCGTCGCGAACCGCTTCCGCCGCCCGTAGCGGCGGTAGACCTTGTGGACGTCGCGAACCTCGATTGCGGATGCCTGCCGGCTGCCCGCTGCCTGCTGCGCGCTGCTCACACTTCCTCCGCGAACGTGTCCCGCAGCCGATCGAAGACGAAGTATCCGGTGACGAACACGAGCGCGGAGGCGATGCCCACGACGAGGAGCCGCGTCCCCTGCGTGAACGGGCCCGGCCTGAACAGGACGTCCTGGTAGGCAACCGCGAGGTGCGTGAATGGATTGAGGTTCAGGACCTGGCGGACGCGCCCGGGCGCCTGGCTGATCGGATAGATGATCGGCGTCGCGAAGAACCAGAGCGTCAGCAGGTTCGCGAGCAGGTCGCGCACGTCACGGAAGTGTACGGTCAGCGCGGACACCAGCAGCGCCAGGCCCGTCGTCAGCACCAGCTGCACCAGGACGATCAGCGGAAACCAGAGCAGATCCGTCGGCGACACCGGCACGCGGTAGTAGATCAGAAACGCGACGAGAATCGGTAGCCCGAAACAGAAGTGCACGAGGCCGGCCAGCACGCTGACGATCGGCAGCACCTCCGCGGGAAACAGCACCTTCTTGATCAGATTGCCGCCCGCGATCAGCACGTTCGACGATTCGAGCAGCGAAGACGAAAACCAGGTCCACGGCAGGATGCCGGCGAACAGGAAGAGCGCGAACGGCTGCAGCTCCGGCGGGTGCGCGGCCGGCATCACGACGGTGAAGACGAACGTGTAGATGAGAAGGAGCAGCAGCGGGTTGACGAACGACCAGACGACGCCGAGGGTGGAGGCGCGATAGCGCGCCTTGAGCTCGCGTGCAACCAGGCTGGAAATGAGGGCGCGGTAGCGGAAAAGCTGTCGGAGGTTGGCGAGCAACCCCTACATTAAACCCTTGTCCGCGCCCGGGAGGCCACCTGCAGGCGGATCAGCGACTTGAGGAGCGCGATCCGGGCGCGCTCGATGTCGAGATCGACCGCCGTGAGATGCGGCTGCGCCTGCGCCAGGCGCTGCTCGGCCCGCTGCTTCGCGCGCTCGGCGCGCTGGACGTCGATGTCCTGCGCGCGCTCGCCTATGTCCGCGAGGACCGTGACACGATCCGGCAGGACCTCCACGAACCCGAACGCGACCGCGAGGTAATGCTTCTCCTGACCTTGCCGGAACCACAGCTCGCCCACCTTCAACATCGACAGCAACGGCGTGTGGCCCGGCAGCACGCCGAAGTAGCCTTCGCTCCCCGGGACGACGACCTCGTCGACCTCTTCGGCAAGGAGCGCGCGAGCCGGTGTGACGATCTCGAGTTTCAGCTTGGTCGGTAGCGCCATTGGTCGTTACGCGGCCGTTTTCATCGCAGCCGCCTTCTCGACAGCTTCCTCGATGGTGCCCACGAGGTAGAACGCCTGCTCGGGCAGTTCGTCGTGCTTGCCTTCGACGATCTCCTTGAAGCCGCGCACCGTGTCGGCGACCGCCACGTACTTGCCCTTGAAGCCGGTGAACTGTTCGGCGACGAAGAACGGCTGCGAGAGGAACCGCTGCAGCTTGCGCGCGCGTGACACGGTCAGGCGATCGTCTTCCGACAGCTCGTCGATGCCGAGAATCGCGATGATGTCCTGGAGGTCCTTGTAGCGCTGCAGGATCTGCTTCACCGAACGCGCGACGTTGTAATGCTCGTCGCCGAGGATGCGCGGATCGAGAATACGCGACGTCGACGCCAGCGGATCCACCGCCGGGTAGATCCCGAGCTCCGCGATCTGCCGCGACAGGTTCGTCGTCGCGTCGAGATGCGCGAAGGTCGTCGCCGGCGCCGGGTCGGTGTAGTCGTCGGCGGGCACGTAGATCGCCTGGACGGAGGTGATCGAGCCCTTCTTCGTCGACGTGATGCGTTCCTGGAGCTCGCCCATCTCGGTCAGCAGCGTCGGCTGATAACCGACCGCCGATGGCATGCGGCCGAGCAGCGCCGATACTTCCGAACCGGCCTGCGTGAAACGGAAGATGTTGTCGATGAAGAGGAGCACGTCCTTGCCTTCCGCGTCGCGGAAGTACTCCGCCACCGTGAGCGCGGAGAGGCCGACGCGCAGGCGCGCGCCTGGCGGCTCCGTCATCTGTCCGTAGACCAGCGCCGCGCGCGACTTCGACAGGTCCTTCGTGTCGATGACACCCGATTCCTGGAACTCGAGCCAGAGATCGTTCCCCTCGCGCGTGCGTTCACCGACACCGCCGAACACGGACACGCCGCCGTGCTTGAGCGCGATGTTGTGAATCAGCTCCATGATGATGACGGTCTTGCCGACGCCGGCGCCGCCGAACAGCCCGATCTTGCCGCCCTGCAGGTACGGCTCGAGCAGATCGACCACTTTGATGCCCGTCTCGAACATCTTCAGCTCTGTGGACTGCTGTTCGAGCGTCGGCGCGTGACGATGGATGGGCCAGCGTTCCTTGGAATTGACGGGGCGGTCGGGAAAGTCCACCGGCTCGCCGAGCACGTTCAGCACGCGGCCGAGCGTTTCCGGCCCGACGGGCACCGAGATCGGCCCGCCGGTGTCG
>Ga0137418_10000204_pt1 | contig 48159 bp, 46 predicted proteins | sample CZODoug3_1_2_16f_FD_122242 | JGI IMG/M metagenome (GOLD analysis project Ga0137418, IMG submission 122242) | Vadose zone soil fungal communities from Angelo Coast Range Reserve, California, USA - CZODoug3_1_2_16fungal (Hybrid Assembly) | ecosystem: Environmental > Terrestrial > Soil > Vadose...
GAGCAAATTCAAGTGTCTTCTCAAGTATCTGCTTGTCGATAGTGAAAGTATCGCTGACTACTGTCCTGTCATAGGGTCGAGGCAGGGTTCCAACGAAGTAGGTGTGCAACTGTTGCAGGGCGTTTGTGTTGAGGTATGCTATCCTCTGAGTGGCAAGGCATCCGCCTAAGCCATACTTTCGACCTTGTCTGAGGAGGGTCTCAACAACTTTCGAGCAGTCTTTGTCTATGCCTGATGAGCCTCCGAGGTCTGGGACGAATTCCTGGGCTTCATCGAACACGAAGAGGACGTAGGGTTTGACTTTGAACGAACGTTTTCGACGGTGCAGGAACTCTCGTGCTAGGTCGACGACTAGTTCCTTGATGACGTAAGGGTCTGATATGGAGATGCAGGTGAGCCGTGTTTCCTTCTCAACAAGTTCCCGTATTCCTTCAATGTCCAATCCTCCGGTTGTCCGCTTCTCCTTTTCGGCTCGTTTGAGATTGTCGATGAGTGTCAGTCGACTGGTTGCCCAAGCGTATACTCCGCTCCGGTCCGAGATCTTGTACTCATCAACTGCACCCCGTCCCCATTCGTCGAGTTGTTTGATGAACTCCTCGTCGATGGGCTTGGAGTCGGTCATCCCATGCTCGGACTTGTAATCAACCACATCTTGACGAATACGATCTAAGGCGTTGACATAGTGGGGCTTGTCCAGGCTCTCGTTTCGCTGTCTGCTGAGCTCTTCCACAATGTCCCCGTATGTCGGGACTTTAGATTCAGGTTTGAGATAGTAGGTGATTTTCTTTTGGCCGAAGATCCGGGCAAAGACTTTGCGCACTCGATCGTCCTCCTCGTACTCCCGAGGCTTGACTACACTGGCGTAGAACTGTTCTGCGTTTGTGACAGGGTTTTCTAGGATTATCTTGGACGGGATCTTGTCATCGGCAAAGAGGTCCATCAGGAGGAAGGGATACTCACTAGAGATGTCGAATACGATCACTTTCACCTCGGGCTGATGAATGAGTAGTCTGCGAAGAATGTTCGAAAGAAGGTTGGATTTTCCGGCGCCTGTGAAGGCGAAGATTCCGAAGTGGTATCGGACCATAGCTTCGAAGTCCAGATAGATGGGAATCTTCTCCTCCATCGACTCGAACATCTGGATAGTCCCGATTCTAGGGTCGTTGTAGGCATCACTTGTCGTTGTTTTGGCGTTGAAGCCAAGCTTTGCTAGTACCCGCTGATTGTACATGTGACTAATCATGTCACGGTTGAGAATCTCCGCTTCGGCCGCGATTACTGGATAGGTGAAGCCCTTCTCGTACTTGGGCTCATGATCTCCATTGAGAACCAGATCGTAGTTAATGGGTAGAGCGCTGATCTGGACCATCATCGTGGACTTATCGCTCGTGTCCCAGTCCTTGACGGATTGCTGTATGATCTCGAACTGCATAGGATAGTAGCTGTGTTCCGAGAGACCCTTGAGCCCATAGTGTTCTGGCCAGACCCGTGATATGACCATCAATGAATGCCGCTGGTCCTTCGGATTTGACTTGAAGTTCCTAACCGCTACGAGCATTCCTTCCTCGATGAGACCCATGATGTCCTTGTGATATTCGACCTTGATCCGGCACTCGTACCTGGAGGAGATCCCTGTAAGTTCGTGGGTCGCCGCTGGCATGAAGGCGGGTGTTACGGCGGCGAGACGAGCCTTGAATCGACCGTTGAAGTCGGTGAAGTATCTAGAAGCTTTCTCTTCGAGCACTCTCGATCTCGCTCCTTCGCTCCCGGAATGTGCTCATGTAGAATACGAAGTGTCGTAGTTTGGGACTGTTCATGAGCCATTTGCCGGTGGTGTCGATGATTTTACGCATCTCTTCGTTGTGCCATTTGGCTACCTTGTCCGCGATGAACAATGGTTTGTTGTGGCCGAATAGTTCCGGGATGCTGTTGCTGGTCATTGACGATAGAGTCAGGATGACAAGTTCCTGAATTGGGTTCGTCATCTTGTTCATTTGAAAAATAATCGGTCTGACAGGCTCATCCGCACTACCGTACGAGTGAGCGAAGCCAATTCGCGAGTCTGGCCTTAGGTCGAATTCAGGGTACGCTAGCCTGTCGAGAAGAAGCACGTTGCTTCTAAGCTGAGGATCATAGGCGGTCTGGGACAACTGGATGTAGCTCTTCAGAAACAAACGCTCGGGCGTAATCTTGTTTCGAATCGCTCCTCCAACGTAGCCCTTTCTTTTCTGAAAATCAGGCACGATCATCAAGAACGCAGAATCGTATTCTATCAACGACCAGGGAACTCGGATAGACTCATGGTTGAAGACGCTGAGTGTTTGGAGAAGCATCCGATCAGTATTCGGTATGCGCGACAGTTGTTCCTGGCTTAGCTCCGATTTCCAAAGACCGTTGGACAACATTACTGGTAGGACGTGATTCTTGAAGTCTCGAGCCGCGGTATCCTTCGTCAATCCTAGCAGGAGAATGCGTTTCTTCCAGCATTCTTCGACCAGGAGGTTCAGTGTGAAGAGTGTGAGAAAGGCTAGGTCCTGTGTTGTGAGCCAATGAAGGTCCCCCTTCTTCATTACTCGGAGGGGGTTCTGTTTCGGTTGCTCCTCGAACATCCTGTGACCGAGGGTCTCTACAAGCTTCCGAATCCTAGGCCAGGTCTTTCGATAACGATCCTTCAATGAGAAGGTTCCGACAGTTTCTTCGAGGAATCCTTCCTTGACAGATTTCTCGAGGAATCGCTGGACGCGTTTCTGTCTGTCATCCTCCTCGATTCCGAGCTTCGGACAGAGCGCCGCGAGGGTTAGCGGGCCACTCTTTTCAATCTCAAGAAGACATCGGTATCTGAGATAGTCGCCGCGAGCAGGCGGTAAGTCTAGTAGAGGGTTGTCAAGGTGGTGTCGGGCGTATGCCAGATCATTGACATCAAGCGGTACGCCTTCAACTTCAAGTCCGAAGAGGGCTCCGTTGGTCGTCCAAAGTTTTCTCCTCGAAGTATCGTAGATCAGACTTGCTAGCATCGTTGCGAGACTTCTGTCAAGCAGCAGGATTCTTGGTCCGTTCTCCTCGCGCGCGAGTCGATAGGCCAAGTAGAATTCGGAGAAGGTCATGATCCAGTTGGCGACAGTGGAATTATTTGCAATCGCCTCGTCAGTAAGAGGTCTTGTAAGAGAGATCTCCGAGACCTCGCCCGGCTGTATGAAGCTCTGATCTATTTCCGGGACCTCATTTACGTACACTGGCACGCAACTAGATAGCGCCCGGCCACTCTTCAGAAAGTGGTCTTCGTATTCAACCGTTGGCCGACCGTCATCGACGTATCTTATCGTACCGCGAGCCGCGTAGGACCCTCCAAAGAAGACGACCAGGTCAAATAGAGGGCGAGCATATTCAGTTCCATCGACAGCTGCAAACGGAACTTGGTCTGTTCCGAAAAACCTCTTCGCAGTCTCGCGACCGGACTTCGGATCAAAGTCTGATTTTATGACACTCGCGAAGACTCGCTCATACATCCCTTCGAGAGTTTCGAAGCGCGTTCGGTATCCCTCGATCTGATCCATCGCACCATTCTGCAAGAGGGTCCCGGCCCTTTCGATAGCAGAACTCAGCGACGATGAAAGAGGAACGGTTTTCTCCACAGTAGACAAGATGTAATCGGGCTCGACCGAGGGACTATAAAGATGGGACTCCCCGCCGTAAGTTCAGCCGTTTGGAAGTGTTCCTGAAACTATTATACGAATGATTCCCTCGACCGAGCCGAATCTCTAGGAGGAACTGTGGAGTTGAAGCGCGGGCACCTCTTCATCTATGCCCAATTTGGACTCATTGTCTTATTCGTATACGGTCTCTCTGCAGAGTACAGATCCAACGCTTACCAACAAGATTGGATTTCGAGCAACGCCCCGTTTCTGCAATATTTTCTGAACGGCTATCTGGCGGCGATGCTTCTCGGGATATCTATCGGTGGGGGGGTCTTGCTAGTCGCAGACTATTGGCGAAACATGAACAAGAAAAGTTCGTTGAGAACTGTCGGTTAGCGAGAGGCTAGAGCGATACGTTCTATCTCGTCGCGCTTCTTGACTGACGCACTCTTCGGGTCGCGTGCCGCGGCCAAGATCAACTCGTCGGCGAGGCATTCATCAACCGTCTTAGGGTTGTTGTGAGATGCTTGACGCGACAAGTTGGTAATGTATCTCAGGGCAATGTCTACTCTCCTTTGGGGAGCGATGTCTACAGAAATCGGATAGACGATGCCTCCGTAGGCGATTCTTGTTACATCCTCAGCTGGCGCGGCGTTCTCGATAGCTCTGACGAGTATCTCGATCGGGTTCTTCTTGGTCCTGATAGCGATGATGTCCATAGCGTTCTTGACGATGTTAGTCGCTCGGGCTTTGGCCCCGCCTGCGACGCCCGGCCTCATCATATCGTCGATTAGACGCTCGACAATGTTGATGGTCGATTTCCGGAACCGTCCATGCTCGTGGCGGCCACTGGTGTGAGGAAGAAGGATGGGTCGTGTGGATATGTACCGCTTGAGTCCAGGATCGTTGGCCTCTATTCCGGCCGACTGCCATTTGCCGAACACCTTGACGTCCGGCAGTTTTTTCGTTTCTTTGCTCAAGCGGACCCAGCGTTATCCGAAACCAGCGGGTCCCAGCATTTTAAACATTCCCGGGTGAATTAGCTTTTCAGATTCGTAAAAGATTGATAGGCGAGACTCTCCTCGCCTGTTTCCGGCCTAACTCTTGACCGTTACTGAGATACTTGAGAAACCGACTGCCAATAAGACCCAGTTCCCTATCGAATCTCTCCTATCAGCCCGATTATTACTTGAACCTCAGATCGAGGGTGACCGGATCTATTTCCTCTCTGACCTAGCCGGCACCCTTAGCCTGTACTCCATAGCCCGTGATGGAAGCATTCCCCAGCCTCTGCTCCCCGGTGGCCTCGCGCTGGTCAATCCTCACATAATGCCTGGCGACAACTTCCACGTTCTCCCCAAGCTTGGCAAAGTCCTCGTAATGATTGACAAGTTGGGTGACGAGAATTATCAGCCAAACCTGATTCCTCTAGGCGGAGGCATACCTGAGCCACTGTTCGGGGACAAGTATCGCGGCGAGCAGATAGCATGCGTAAACTGCGACAAGGAAAAAAACATCGCTTACTTCTTCCGGGACAATCGCAAAACCCCCGACATCGAATGTCTCAAGGTAAACCTCGAGACTGGTGAAGTCAGGTCTCTTGGCACAAGCATCTACGGCAACGCGTGCAACGGCGTGAGTTCCGACCATTCCACCGTGATCCTGGCAGATGGCTATACTGCTGGAGATGTAGTACTGTACTATTGGAAGGAAGGCATGGCCGCCAGGAAGCTGCTCTACGGAGTGCCTCTTGACCAGCGAGACGGAAAGCAGGTTCCTTTGACCGGAATTGGCTGGTGTAGTTTTGTCGATAACAATAAGGGACTATTTTTCGAATCGAACATTTTCCATGACGACGGCGGCCTCACCTATCTCTCGCTAGACGATCCCTCAAAACCCGTCGATGTACCGATCAAGGAATTGCGACACTCCGGCCAGGGCGAAATGACCGGTGTAAGAAGGGTGAAGGGCGACGTGTTTGTCCTTGAATACAATATCGATGGCGCTTCATGGGCCTACGAAGGACGATTTAACATTGGGACGCCTCCAACGTTCGAAGTCGAAAGAGTACTCATCGGAAACCCACCGCTATCGGATGGCGTAGCCCTGGGACTTGAGTGGCAAATCAAGAACGAAAAACCTCTGCAAGCGGAGTACGTCTTCTCGTTCACGAGAGCCAACAGTCCATCTCAGATCTATCATATCCCGATAGGGGAGAAGGTTATGGCGAAGCGTCTTTCCAGCGAAAAGGTCCTGGGCATTCCGGACGAGTATCTTTCTGCTGGCGAAGATGCCACCTACACTTCGTTTGACGGACTGAGAGTTTCTGCTCGGCTCTACCTGCCTTCTTCCAAACTCGGATACAAGGGTCCGAGACCTCTTGTCGAGTACGTCCATGGGGGGCCCCAGGGACAGGAGAGGCCAGATTTTACCTGGTTCTCGATGCCGCTCATCCAATACCTTACTCTCAATGGATTCGCGGTCTTTGTTCCGAACGTTAGGGGAAGCACTGGGTATGGTATGCGTTACATGAAGTGGGTGGACAAGGACTGGGGGGGAAAAGACGTTCTCGACCACGTCGAGGGTCTCAAGCGCCTAGAGAAGGACCCGAGGATCGATTCCAAGCGCCGAGGTGTTGTGGGAAGGTCCTACGGAGGATACATGACCTTGACCCTTGCATCGAGACATCCTGAGTTATGGAAAGCAGCCGTTGACATGTTCGGCCCTTACGATCTCCCAACATGGGTATCGCGCATCCCGCCAACCTGGCAGACCTACTTCCGACTGTCGCTCGGGGATCCGGTTAAGGACAAGGACTTCCTTGTCGAACGGTCGCCAAAGACCTACATGAACCAACTATCCGCTCCTCTCATGATCCTCCAAGGAAAGCATGATCCGAGGGTTCCAGAACCTGAGTCAGCTCAGCTCGTAAAAGACCTCCGAGAGGGAGGCGTGAATGTGGACTATGTCGTCTACGAAGATGAGGGTCATGATGTGTTGCGGTTCAAGAACAGAGTCCACTGCTACAATGCCATCACAGAGTTCTTCCGCAAGAACTTAGGAAATTAGATTCTGTATCAACGGCACAGTGTTCTATTCCTAGACCTGTAATTGGTCCCGCAAATTGCCCATTCTAGGCAGAGATCATCATCGTGTTCCTTGTTGATGTACGAACCTACACGAGATGGTTCTCAAGTGACTTTGCGATCGGTCCTCTACGTAGTTACGTCTTGGATTTTGAATGGTCTGCGGTAGCGGGAATTCTAGTCTAGCTTCGTCTCGGCTACATTCCGCCCATCATGCCGGGTGGCATGCCGCCCATACCGCCACCCATGCCCGGAGGCATTCCGCCAGGTGGACCGCCGCCCGAGCCGCCTCCCTTTGAGGCGATAACGTCGTCAACTCTCAGCAGCATTGTTACAGCTTCGACGGCTGACCTGATAACTTGTTTCTTCACTCGCAGCGGCTCGACCACGTTCAGTTTCCACATGTCCGCTGTCTTGCCTGTGTACACGTTGACTCCGAACCACTTGTTGGCTGGAGTGTTGTGTTTGGCTCTGAGGTCGACCATGATGTCGATGGGATCGATTCCTGCGTTCTGGGCGATGGCGACAGGTATTGCTTCAAGTGCGTCTGCGAAGGCGGTTATGGCGAGCTGTTCTCTGCCGCCTGCCTTAGTGGCGTAATCTTTCAGTCGTTTCGAGAGTTCTGCTTCTGGGGCGCCGCCGCCTGCGACTATCTTACCGTCCTCCAGGGCGTTCCTGACGACGCATAGAGCGTCGTGTAGGGACCTTTCGGCTTCGTCGACTACGTGCTCTGAACCTCCGCGAATGACGATTGTTACTGCTTTCGGATTCTTTGCTTCTCTGACGTAGACGAGCTTGTCTTCGCCTATCTTCACTTCCTCGACGATCTTGGCTTGGCCGAGATTTGTTTTTGATAGATCTTTGAGAGTGCCTACGATTTGTCCGCCGGTTGCCTTTGCTAGCTTCTCCATGTCTCCGCTGCTTACGTTTTTCACGGTGAGGATTCCTTTCTTGGCTAGAATCGAGAGAGCTTCATCGTCAGCTCCCTTTTCGCTGAATACAACATTCGCACCGGACTGGGCGACTTGATCTGCCATGGCCTTGAGGAGGTTCTCTTCTTCTTGTAGAAAGAGTTCCATTTCTTCAGGTCTGTTAATGTTGATCTTTGCATCCATCTCTGTCTTCTCAATCTCCAGTTTCGCATTCAACAGCGCGATCTTGGCGTTGCTTACACTCCGTGGCATTTGAGAATGGGCGATTTCCTTGTCGATTACGATACCGCTGACGAGTTCTGTGTCAGACAGGCTCTTTCCATGCTTCTTCATCACTTTGATGAAGTCGATGTCGGCAGTAATCTTGGTCCCACTCTTCTCCATGACATCCTTCACAGCCTCAACTGCCAAATCGGCGAAATGCTCTTGTGAACCGAAGATTCCCTTCGTGTTTAGAGATGTGAGGGCGATACGTTTCAATTCCTCATCATCATCCGGCTTGATGTTGACGCCTAGGTCGTCAAGGATTTCTTGTGCTTTTTCTGCGGCGGCTCTATAGCCGTCGATAATTACGTTAGGATGGACATCTCGATCCAGTAGTCCCTCGGCTCCAGATAGTAACTCGCCGGCGAGTACGACAGCTGTTGTGGTTCCATCTCCAACTTCGCTGTCCTGGGTCTTGGCGACCTCAACAAGCATTTTGGCTGCGGGATTCTGAACGTCCATCTCCTTCATGATGGTTGCACCGTCATTTGTTATGACGATGTCTCCGATGCTGCCGACCATCATCTTGTCCATGCCGCGGGGGCCGATTGTTGAACGGACCGTCTCGGCCAAAACCTTGGCGGCCATAATATTGCTCCTCTGAGCATCTCTTCCTCTAGATCTCTGAGTTCCTTCTTTCAGGATTATGATTGGTATTTCTGACATGTTAGATCAAATTCCGAGTGGAAATGGGGCCAATTCATTCCGAGATAAACCATACGCCAGCCCAGTCCTGGAAAAAGACGTTCAACCTCAGGCTGACCAATACCTCTAACAATGAGTAGGCCCGACAACCGTTTCTCGGGGCTATCTTGGTGCGAAGAGCAACTGGTTCGAGTTCCTTTCGGATCGGTAAGATTCCCCCTAGCTCCATGGTGAGGGCAGTGTATTCTCATGGCGGAAAACGCACTTCAAGGCTTGTTCTTGGACCGGGGATTGGCAGAGACACTGCCGTCGTAAGGCTTGGGAAGACGCTCGTTGTCTTGACAGCCGACCCGGTTACTGGGGCGACGAAACACATCGGTGAACATTCCGTTCACATCAACGCCAACGACATCGCCGCGACAGGAGCTAAGCCGGGATGGTACGTGTGCACGCTACTTCTCCCTCGAGGCACTAGTGAGAAGACCCTAGCTAGGATAATGAGTGGAATAGATCGAGCGTCACGAAGTCTGGGAGTCACAATCGCTGGCGGACACACTGAGGTGACACGAGGTCTGGACAGGCCTATTATTGCGGGATTCATGATAGGTGAGATTGAAGGCAGAGTCCTTAGCTCGGCCAACATGCGTATTGGCGACTGGATACTGATGACGAAGACCGCGGGAATTGAGGGGACCGCGATCCTCGCATCCGAATATTCGGAACGGTTGAAGAGGATTAAACGCGAGACAGTCCGAAAGGCAGAGAGTTTCGCGAAACATATCAGCATAGTCGAAGAGGCAATGAGTATCTCGAAGATCGCGGGGGTCCATGCCTTGCACGACCCGACTGAAGGGGGCGTTTTGAACGGTTTGTGGGAATTGGCCGAAGCCTCAGGTCTTGGAATAGAGGTTTGGGCTGACAGAATTCCCGTTGCGACGGAAACCTCGAAGATTTGCTCGGAGCTACATTTGGATCCGTTGAAGCTGATGAGTTCTGGTTGCCTGCTTGCAGCGGTGGCGCCTAACAGTGTGGGGCGAGTGATGAATGCGTTAAGGAATCAGGAGCTAATGGTCTCAGAGGTTGGCCGAGTCACGCCGCGAAAGAAAGGACGCTTCCTCTTCAAGGAGGGCAAGAAACTGAATCTCGTCGCCGTCCCGCAAGACGAACTTTACAGACTATCTTGATGTGTTCGAATTTGCCTTGAATGGCTCTCTAATCCCCGGAATCAACAACATCATTGCCAAGGCAAAGCCCCCCATGAAAAACCAGCCGGGGGCGTAGTTTTGCCCATAGGTCTTCACGAGAAATGTGAAGATTATTGGGATTGGAAAACTGCCTAGTATCTGGACAGAGTTGATGATGCTTATTCCTAGGGGCGCGTACTCGTGGCCCACGTCAGGATACTGGCTTGGGCTAGCGTACATCGTGGAAAAGACGATAGCATCTAGGAATCCGACGAGAGGTATGAGGAACCAGAGCTCAATTGGCTGAGAGACCCCGAACAGGATTATTCCCAGCGAGCCAAGCATTCCCGGGACCAGGATGAAGATCTTTCGTCTTCTGAGACGATCGGACAAATAGCCTCCAATGGGTCCGCCGAATATGCTTGCGAACATGATGGTTGAAGCCATCAACCCCGAAATGTACGGAGTAATTCCGTAGACATCTTTCGTGTATGCTTCAAGAAAGGTGGACGATGAGAAGATCGCTCCCCAAAAACCCAGGACTCCGAAAGCAATGAGCCAGATGTTTCGATTTCTGAAAACGGGTCTCATCGATCGCCTTTGAGTTCGCGGGATCACTTTGTCCCGAGGAATAACAATCTGTCCGATCAAGACCGAGATCACACCAATCACCCCGCCCAGCACCAAGCCACCTCGCCATCCGAGGAAGTCTGTGACTAGAACCCAGCCGAACAGTCCGATTGCTCCCCCTATGTTGAAGCAGCTATTGTAAAGACCCAGGACTAGCCCCTCCTCTTCTTGGCGGAACAAGGGGGTCAGAATCCCGATCGCAGGTGCGAAGAATAGGGCAGCTCCAAGTCCTAGCAGAAATCGTGACACTAGGAGTACTGGGAAGTTTGGAGCGAGTCCTTCTCCTACTCCAGAGAGGGAAAGAATCAACATTCCTAGTTGAGAAGTGTTCTTGGGGCCCCATCTTGCCGAGACGATTCCTGCGGGAATCTGGAATATTCCCGCGCCGAGTAGAAATGAAGACGTGAGAAGCCCTTGGGATGGCAGATCGATGCTCAGTCCGAGAGCGATGAGACCCGTGGCACCGAGTAGTGGGGCTATGTTGAACCAGTTGATAGTGTAGATGACACGGGAGGTCAGGACTGAACCGAGGACGAGCCACCGTTTGCTGGAGGGCGTCTGTAGAGTCTCGGTGTCCTGCTTCATTATCGCGTTGGTCTCACGGTCATGTCGTTACAGTTATGGGTGGTTCTGATTTTGAGTGGGTCCTCGCTCATTCTTGCCCGTGGTGACGGGTCTCAAGATCCACTTCATCCAGTCCCATAGGACTTGTCCGCTGGGCCAGAGAAGTCATCGGACCCAAACTGCGACGCGAAGGCGAATGAATAAAACCGTTCTGTTAGCTCAACCTCTGACATCCATTTGATATGGAGAGCCTATCGAAGGTCCCGAGCACTCTAGAACTTGAGTGAACTGAGAACCGGACTACGATGCTTCCGCGAGCTTTTGAAGTTGCCCGGCAACTTCTCTAAGTTTTCCCTTTACCTCTGCATTATAGCCGCTCTTAGCGACGTGCAACGCCAGACTGTTTAGCTCCGCTCGAATCGTTGAGAGCGGGTCCTTCTTGTCTACGCGTATCATTCCCCCGAAACAAGTCTGACACACCCAGGCGTGGAAGAAAGGGTCGTACTCGTGATAGGTCGACTCCTCACAATAGTGACAGTAAGGGCGATTTGGGTCTGAAGGTCGCTGCGACAATTTGAGAGCTAACTCTCAGAGAACATCTGATTTTGTGGGATAATAGTCGAGTTCAACCGAACCGCACGAAACTCGGTGACAGCCCAAAGTGATCGATAATCGTCGATAGTGCGATTAATCTACACAGTATGGAACCTCGAGAAATCAGGAGAGACATCGATCTCGGCTGCAATAACAGTCACGCCGTTGGCTTTCGAAAGCTTAGGCGTGCGTTCAATGTGCACTCTGGTGCGAACTCGGGACGTGACCGTCTTGCTGGATGCTGGGGTGGCCTTGGGTCCCAGGTTCCGATTGATGCCTCATCCTCGAGAGTTCAGAGCGAGGGATGAGGCTCGTGAGAGAATCAACCAGGCCGCAACCAAGGCCAAGGTTGTAACGATTTCTCATTATCACAACGATCATCACACGCCAAACTACGTTGACCCTGTTTGGCTTGGAAGCACCCCTGAGCTGTCAGAGAAAACATACGCTGGAAAGATTATCCTGGCCAAGGACTTTCGAAGCAAGATCAACACTGCACAGCGGCGGCGGGGTTGGATGTTCAAGCAGGCCGCTGAAAAATGGGCTGAGAAATTCGAGACCGCAGACAACCGAACCTTCGAGTTTGGAAAAACAACCATCCGCTTCCCTCCCCCACAGCCACACGGCGAATATGAATCGGGCCTCGGATGGGTCTTACCTTGCATGATCGAGAAGTCAGACGAAAAAATCGTCTTCGCGCCCGACGTTCAAGGGCCAGTCTCGAAAGAGACCGTCAAAGTCATACTTGACGAAAAACCCAGTCTGGTTATCTTGGGAGGACCACCCACCTATCTGCAAGGATTCCGAATAGGCGAAGAATTCTTCCGAACAGCACTGATTCACATGGAAATGATCGCAAAAGAAGTGGAAACTCTGGTCATCGATCATCACCTACTAAGGGACGAGGGCTGGTACAAGTTCCTTGAACCAGTGAGAAAGTCCGCTGAAAAGATTGGGCATGGGGTGATCACGGCTGCAGAACTCGCTCGAAGGGAACCGAGACCTTTGGAGTGTCGTCGAAAAGAACTCTACGAGGAGGAGAAACCAAGTGCGGAGTTTCTCAAATGGGCCAAGCTTCCCAAAGAGAAGTTGAGCGAGACTGCTCCGCCGCTCTAGGCAGATACCTTGCTCTTCTTCGAATAGAACTCCTTTAGCACCTTTTGCATTACTTCGTCTTCGTATTCTTCTATTATGATCCTGAGTCCTTCCTCGGCCTGATCCTCGACCAGCTCCTTCTTCGCGTAGACTTCGCAGATGTAGCTGTCCTCTTCGAGCAGACCTAGTCCCTGTTGACCTTTGCCAAGGACATCGAAAATTATCTTCATCAGATTGTCCAAGTCTTTCACGGCGCGAGTGTTCGTGGTTTTTGTCGAGCCTTTCCAGAGAAAGAATCCTAGCGTTATTGTTACTAGGTGCCCTTTGAGCGCTTCCTTGAACTTCGCAAGCTCACTCTGTGAGATTCGTTCGAGTATAGCTGTTCGAAGCTTGCCTTGTTTCTCTCCAATGTCGTGGCCGCTTCCTGTAGTTGGTGGCTCGAAGGGAATGACAGGTATGTCGACGAGGGTCCTGCTTGACGCGACTCGCTCAGGTGCCTCCGTCGCGGTCTCTCCAATCTCTGACTCGTCTTCTGCTAGCTCTGCTTCTTCGTCGTCCATGGCTCTTGGTTCGGAAAAGCGTTCATGTAAAAGCACTCCTATTCGTCTGGCAGTGGGTCTAACTGATGATCCGATCGGTTCTTGCCTGATATTCTTATATCGACTGTTTCGGCTCGCTCTGTTTGGGCGGTGGTGGGGGACTGGGAAGCTGGTCGTTTCCTGTTACCCGAAATCGACCTATGCGGGAGTCCGCTAACGATGGTGAGCGGTAGCCTCGACCAGGCAGAAGACTCGGCTATCAACTATGAAACTCTGCCCTAACAGGTCGGCGGCGGAGGAGCGCTCTCTGAAGAGAGGGTTGCTACCTTCTCACGGTCGAATCCGGCGAGGCCCGGAAGGGAGCAGTCGTAAGGTCGACGTTCGACGCAGTTGGGATCCCAGGGTCGAGACGACGACAGGGACACCCTGCCTGGAAGAGATGCCCATCACCAACGGACGCCACCACCGCCTTTGCTCGATAGCTATCTCTGCGACGTGACAGCGGAAAGTATCACAGGCATAGGACCGCCAAGCGCTTCGACAACACGGAAAAGTGGTCAAAGATATCCGGCCAAACTTCTTGAGTTTACAAATTACCTCCTACTTATGGAGGACGCTGTGAGTAGCCTTCCGGAGACAACGAAGCACGGCTATTTTCGCAACTCAATGAAGGAGCATTTCGATCCTTCATCAACCATTCGCAACAAGCGAACGCTTCAGCTTACGGGAACGATCTCGTGAGCGAGGTATCCGGGGTGGTGTCCGTTAGGATGCTCTAACAAGTCGACTTCCCACTCTACGACGTACCGAACGCCTTTAGGTGTTTTCCTAGCGGCGACTATTGTTCCGACCTTACGTTCTACTATTGCGCGCGGGGTCTTGATCCACACTCTATCACCAGGTTTGACTTTCTTCATCTACTCACCTCCTTCGGAGAAGGCTGCACATGCTTGCACAGAATTTCGCGTATCCTCACGTTTCGTTGAAGCAACTCCTGACTAGGTCCTCAACTGACCCACAGTGATTGCGAGCTTCGAATCTCGCTGTTTGGGGGACATCGAGGGTTTGATCTGATGGGGCGTAATCTGCATCGAAGTCTGCGGGACAGTATGCTGCAGATTTTCCCTAGCCCATTCCGGCACAATTACGGCTCTCAACAGTTCTTGGACAGTCACGCCTCTGTTCTTTGCTTCAGAAGATATCACTGCGAATGCCTTTTCCCTCATACTAAGCATGAATTTCGCCACGGCCAAAAGCACTTCCCGATGGGTCAGCTCGGCTTTATTCGATACCTTATGTATATAACATTTTATACACCATCCGAAAGATAGCGGAAACCGTCTCCTGAGAACAAAGACTTCAGAAGGCGTGAGAGTTTACGGGTGCCAGGCTGAGTCTGAGCCTGTACAAGCCTTGGGGGGCAAGATCAATCCCCAGCTCTCCTGTACACTCTGAACGGATGGTCCATGATCGCATAACCATGGAACCCCATTACCTTGTCTAACTGCTTGGGGTCGATCACATTCGAGACATCATACCCACAAAGTATCGTCATATTCTCTCTAACCCTGAGCCCGATGTTTTGCTCCACCTCCAAGAGTCCTTTGGGCGAGCCATTCTGAAGAAGCCAAGAATAATCCTCCACTGCAATCCTGGTCGGAAGGTTGGACTTGTTCGTTGAGTGGACCTGCAACATCCAGTCTCTTATCTTGCTCGCAGCCGTCTGCCTATCTAGACTAGACACTTCCTCCAGCAACAAGTTGCTTACGGATTCGATGTTCGCCGGTTTCGCGGAGAGGAGTCCTCTGGCAGCTTTTCCAGTGACACCAGGGTCAAAGAATTCCGACAGCACAATGTCGAGGAAGCTTTTTTCCTCCCAGAGGAGAATAGCGTGTTCACTCTTCGGCATATGTCGTATACGTGACTCTAACATTTCTGCCTCATGAATTTCGCTCAACATCTGGCGAATCCTCTCCGCTTTTGAAGCGACAGGAGAAAAGTTGAGATTATCCAGGGTCTCCATCACATGTTGGTTACGACTCGGCAGTGCCTCCATGTCAGGAAGCCGGTAACCACTCTTTCCGGTCTTGTCTATTATCAAAGCGCCTCCTTCAATCCTTACCGTGAGATCCTCGTTGGCACTGAATGGAAAGGTGCTATCTTCCACCAGATCCTTAGCTAGGTAGATGGTGTGACGCGGGCCGACTCGGTGAATCTTTGCTTCTGCTTGGGTAACCATCTGTACCAACTAGAAGTGGGGCGAGAGGCGAAAGTCCATTGCTCATCCAATTGATGCAATATAGGGGTGTGGGTTGTTCTTTTATATTCCGCCAAGCCCACGCTCAGAGCGAGAAGTATCCTCAAGCGCTCTCTGTATGGCCCAAGAACTCGTCAACCGTAAAAGACCAATGACTAAGACGAAGGGTGCTGCCAGTACGCGGAGACCCCGGTTCAGGGCAATAAAGTCGGCACCTACTCGGAGGGCGAAGACTATTGTCCACGCTACGTCCGTAGATGAGTCCTTTCCAGTCGTGGGCATTGGTGCCTCCGCGGGCGGGCTCGAAGCCTTCACTCAACTCCTTCGGGAGCTCCCGCCAGACATCAACATGGCACTGGTCCTGATACAACACTTAGACCCCACATACAAGAGTCTGCTGACCGAACTTCTCTCCAAGACAACCAAGCTACCTGTCGCCGAGGTCACAGATGGCATGCAGGTGAAGCCGAGAAACGTCTACGTGATCCCGCCGAACACGAGCATGACCATTTCCAAGGGAGCGCTCCACCTTACCCCACGACTGGAGGTGGACCGCAAACACATGCCCATTGACCACTTCTTACAATCCTTGTCCCTAGACCAGAAGGGCCGAGCCATTGGAGTGATCCTCTCCGGGACCTCAATGGATGGCGTTCAGGGACTGAAGGCCATAAAGGCGGAAGGTGGAATCACAATTGCTCAAGACGAGAAATCAGCAAAGTATTACGATCTACCTCGTAGCGCCGTCGCCGCGGGCTTCGTGGACATTGTACTCGCCCCCAAGGACATAGCCCAGGAACTCACCAGGATTAGTGAGCATCCCTACGTTCCGTACTTGGAGACGGAAAAAGCAGAAGAGCTCTTGCCTCAAAGCGACCTAGAAAAGATCTTTGGCCTCTTGCGAAGGGGCAAGGGAGTTGATTTCACCGACTACAAACACGCCACACTCAAGAGACGAATTCTGAGACGGATGCTCATTCTGAAGATTAGCAGGATGGAGAATTACCTGAAGTATTTGCAGACAAGCCCTATCGAGCTGAACTCTCTCTTCCAAGATATTCTGATCAGCGTTACCGCGTTCTTCCGTGAGCCTGCTACCCTTGAGGCTCTGAAAACCGAGATATTTCCCAACATTTTGAAAAACAGGCCTGCTGAAGATCCCATCAGAATATGGATCCCAGGCTGTTCAACTGGTGAAGAGGTCTATTCCGTGGCCATGTGTCTGCTCGAGTACTTGGACAATGCCCGCATCAAGCCGCCAATCCAGATCTTCGCCACTGACGTAAACGAGAACGTGCTAGAAAAGGCACGGCAGGCAGTGTATAGCGCATCCCCTTCCATCTCCGCAGAAAGACTACGACGCTTCTTCGTTAAGACGAACGGCTCCTACCAGATAAACAAGACAATTCGGAAGATGTGCATCTTCGCGAAGCAAAACGTAACGGCCGACCCCCCATTCTCGAAGCTTGATCTCATAGTCTGTAGAAACTTGCTCATCTACCTCGGGCCGCCTCTGCAGAAGAAACTGCTTCCAATATTCCATTACGCCCTCAAACCCACAGGCTTCCTCGTCCTCGGAGACTTCGAAACCATAGGGGAATTCGACAACATCTTCAGTGTAGCGAACAAACGGCTCAAGATCTATTCCAAGAAACCTGTTGTCCCGCGGACTCCACTCGACTTCTCGATGAAATACGGAATTGAACTTGGGCATGTTGACAGATCAGAGGCCCGGCCGATTGAAGGCCTAGTCCCAGAACAGGCCATCTTCAAAGAAGCAGACCGGATCTTGCTAACCAAATACTCCCCTGCCACCGTCATCGTGAACAGTGACTTGGAGATTATCCAGTTTCGCGGACGCACGGGTCTCTTCCTCGAGCCCGCGCCCGGGAAAGCCAGCCTCAACGTTCTGAAAATGGCCCGGGAAGGATTGATGACGAACTTGCGCGCAGCAATAGATAAGGCCAAGACGAGTGGCGACACCGTTAGGAAGAAAGAGATTGCCATCAAATCTAACGGTAAATATATCGACGTCAACCTAGAAGTAGTCCCCCTGAAGACCTCGACAAACCTCCCCTACTTTCTAATAGCGTTCGAAGAAGCATTGCCAAGGCCGATCCCAGGCCCAGCAACGGGCGGAGCCCGGGGCGCAAAGTATGCGAGGGACCAGATGGCCGAGGATCGCAAGCTCCTACATCTTGAACAGGAGCTTACTGCAAACAAGGAGTATCTGCAGTCGATCATACAGGACAACGAGTCGGCTATAGAAGAATTGAGGGCCGCCAATGAGGAAATACAGTCGAGCAATGAGGAACTTCAAAGTACTAACGAGGAGTTGGAGACTGCCAAAGAGGAGCTTCAGTCCACAAACGAAGAACTGACCACGGTTAACGAAGAACTACAAAACCGAAACTTAGAACTCACCCAGGTCAATGATGACATAACTAACCTTCTGGTTAGCGCGAACCTTCCGATCATCATGCTGGGCAACGACCTTCGGATACGCCGTTTCACCCCCCATGCAGAGAAGATGTTCAACCTGATCGCGACCGATGTCGGACGTTCGATTATCGACATCAATCTGAACCCGAAGACTCCCGATATCGGCTCTCTGATTACCGATGTAATAGACAGCGTTACCCCCAAGGAAATAGAAATCAAAGACAACAACGGCCGCTGGTATTCCATCTGGATACGGCCCTACAGGACTACAGACAACAAGATCGACGGTGCTGTGGTAGCTTTCGTTGACATCGACCGGATAAAGCAAGCCGAGGAGAGGCTCAAAGCTCACACGGAACAATTGGAAGAGGTGGTTGAGGAAAGAACCAGAATGCTGAGGAACTCAACCCGCATGGCCGCCATTGGTGAGACAGCGGGAATGGTCGGCCACGACCTCCGAAATCCACTCCAGACGATAATCAACACTGTCCATCTAGCTATCGAGAGCATGAAATCCGGAGGAGCCCCGCAGAAGTTGCGTATCGAGAAAACGCTGGAAACTATTCGAGAGCAAGCCGACTTCATGAACAAGATCGTATCCGACCTGCAAGACTACGCCAGACAACCGAAGCCTTCTTTCGTCGAATATGACCTACAGGGCCTCATCGACGACACACGATCCTCGATCTCAATACCCACAACTGTAGAAGTCTTCACCTCCTTTGAGCCGGACTTTCCTAAACTGACCGTCGATCCGAACTTGCTCCGCCGAGCCTTCACCAACATAATCGCCAATGCCCTACAAGCAATGCCCGATGGGGGTCAGCTAAAGATAAAGGCGTGGAAGAGCAAAGAGTTAGCCACGATCAGCTTCCAAGACACTGGAAAAGGAATCCCGGAAGACATCAAGGCCAAGATCTTCAACCCGCTCTTCACTACAAGAGAGAAAGGCGTGGGACTGGGACTCGCCGTGGCCAAGCTGTTGATCGAATCTCACCACGGCGACATCAAAGTCTCAAGCAAAGTTGGGGAGGGAACAACCTTCACAGTTGAGATACCACTCGACCGAAAGACATGATCCCGATAATGGAAAGAAAGAGTATCCTCATCGTCGACGATGACCCAGGAATCCTCAACAGCTTCAAAGAGATCTTGGAACCAGAGGGCTATACTGTCGACACGGCTCAGACGGCCTCCGAAGCCCTCGAAAAATGCAAAGCTCAACTGTACAACATGGCAATCATCGACATCAACCTGCCAGACACGGAGGGGACAGAACTACTCTCGAAGATCCACGGGATGCTCCCTAAAGCGAGGAAAGTCATCCTCACAGGATACCCGACTCTGGAGAACGCGGTCGATTCCGTGAATCGACAAGCAGATGCCTACATCATCAAACCTGTCAACCCTAAAGATTTCCTGAAGGTGATTGCGGAGAACATGAGCAAACAGACAGAAGCTGATTCAATTAATGAAGACAAGGTTATCGGTTGGATAGAATCTCGCTACGAAGAAACGAAACGAAACCGGAGTCCACGCAAGGTTCCCGCCTCGGCGAACGTCCCCGTGATCGAAGAATAGAATCATTGAGCGTTGACATTCCTCTACGTCGCCGGCATGGAACCGCTCTCGTAGGATTGCTATTTCACGGCCGAATCCTCTGCCCAGATTTGTGGGGACAAGTTAGGAGAATAGGAAGTATCCACAGATCGGCCCTCATGATTTCGCTTAATCGCTATCAAGATGCTTAGTCCCCGACTCTCCGATCAAGATCCTCCTTGACTAGCTCTTCGAATAGGATTCTCTATGTAGTCTCTCTGAACCACGCTACGAATGATGGTTCTGTCTATCTTCTTTCTAGCCTTTTCCCGATTGTCTTGGCGCTGTTCAACATCTCCGTCTTCCAAGTCGGTATTATCGTCGCACTCGGCTACTTGGTCAATATCTTATTCCAGCCGGTAGTTGGTCATTACAGCGAGGGAAGAGATCCTGGAAGACTTCTCGCGATCGGAATATCAATCATCACCGTCTCCGTCATCTCATTCGTCTTTGCGACTGGCTTCGTGAGTCTATTAGCCTCAGTAATTCTTCTACGACTGGGCTCCAGCTTCTTCCACCCTATCGGAATATCCACCATCTCGAAATCGTACGGCGGTCCAAGATTGCAGAAGTCTATGGGATTTCAGAGTGCCTTCGGAAATCTCGGAGTCTTGCTCGTGTTCTTGACCTCAGCTCCACTCTATCTAGCAGTGGGCTGGCGCGCGACATTCGTCGTATTCGCGGCCTGGACTCTCGCGGACATAGTCGTAACACTGATGGTTCTAGGCAAACGACATTCCCCGATCCCAGACAGATCTCGAACTCCATCAAACTCGCAGCCGCAGACAAGAGGCACTATCCCCCTCTTCTTCGTGATTGCAGCCTTCATCTCTGGTGGAACCTACGCGGTCATCTTGAACTTCGCAAATATTTTCCTCGGAACTCGCGCACACTTGGACGTTTCACAAGCGAACCTCATAGTCTCCGCTTTCATTGCATTCGCGTCACTGGGAGCGATTGCCACTGGAGGCTGGACGCGTTTCGTCCCGACGAATGTTCTCCTAGCCATTTCCTACTTCATCGCATCATGTTCTGTTGCGGCCTTCACAGTGTTTTCTGGAAACGCGATTCTTGCGACGATAACTCTGCTCGTTGCAGGGTTCTCAATTTCCGCCACGTATCCTCTGACGTACACGGAGTTGTCGCGCTACCTGGGTTCCGTGGGTCAACAATCTGGACCGTCTTTCGGGGTCCTCTCTTCAGGTCAGACAGTGGGCGCGTCGATTCTGGGACTCGCCAGTGGATATATCTCCCAATTCTTGGGCTTGGAGGTCTCATTCGGCACCATAGCTCTACTTGCCCTGATAGGGAGTGTATCGGCCGCCTTCTGGGTCAAGAGTAGAGGACCGAAGAGCTTATTACCCGATATCGAATAAACGATATCGGACAACGAATGTGGGGACATCGACATTGGGGTGGAGTGAGGCGAGGATGGCTCAGACCCTGGGTAATCTCCATGATAGGACGCTCACCCAGGAACGGAGCGGAGATTATCGACGAGATTGAGAAGATGAGCTGGGGGGGCTGGCGTCCGTCGCCGGGCTCGATCTATCCACTTCTGAAAGACATGGTTGACGAGGGCGCGATTCGACAGAGAGAGGATGGCAGGTATGAACTAACCGACAAGGGCAAGGATGAGGGAACATTTCCTTTCGGCTTCCCATTCTCGCAACGACCAAACTCTGTAGATTCCATGGTTAGCGAGATGAGGGATTTCGTCTCATACTTCGAGGACTTAGCCAAGTCCAACGCTTCCAAGATATCCGAGTACAAAGACAAGCTCAAGGAAGTAGCGGACAGGTTAACCAGACTGTTCGAATAAAGCTCATCTCGCATTTCTCTCAAAATTTCTCTTGTAGTTAATCTATCGAGCCTCTCCGGAACTATTTCTTAGACCCCGAACGCGGGGGCCCAGTCCTCATCCGCGCCGTTCGCGAAATTCTCGCAATAAACCCGTCTGCCCAACTAGCTAGGCATTTTATACGTGGCCAAGCCCAACGGCTAACGGAGGAAGAACGCGAGTCGGGATCGACCTCGCCTAACCATTGAAGGCAGTAGTCCTCGCAGGAGGAGAAGGAACGCGTCTGCGTCCTCTCACATTTACCCGGCCCAAGCCAATGCTCCCGCTGGGTCCAAACCCGATAATCCATTACGTCCTGTCTCATCTGTCCAAGAATGGTTTCAAGGATCTCATCATAATCCCAGGATACCTGAAAGATCAGATCATGGGGTACGTCGGCGATGGCTCCCACTTCGGGGTCCGAGTAACATACGTTGTCGAGCCGGAAGGAGTCACGTTCGGAACGGCTGGAAGTCTGAAGCTGGCAGCCCATCTTCTCGACGAGACTTTTCTCGTCGTCCAAGCCGATGTGGTCAGCGAAATATCGCTAACGGACATGGCGAAGTTCCATTCTGATAGACAAGGCGAAGTCTCAATCGCGCTAACCAACGTGGAGGATCCCTCTGCCTACGGAGTCGCGATTGTAGACGAGGAGAATGAGATCACCAGGTTTGTCGAGAAACCTGCCCCGGGTACCGTTCCAAGCAATCTGGTCAGCACGGGCTTCTATATCCTCGAGCCTGAAATATTGGACTATGTCGAGAATGAAAAGTGGGATTTCGCGAAAGACCTGTTCCCATATCTGATGAGACTAGGTCAGCATCTCTTCGGCTATACGTCTGACTCATTCTGGGTCGACGTTGGGGAATTGAAAGGATATCTGAAGGGAATAAACTGGGTCCTTCGGAGTCTCATTACAGACCCGCCCAAAGATGCAAAGTTGATCGGAAGCCCAAGCGAGCCGGTGTTTGCCAGAGGCGAGGTCAAGATTGGCCGAGGCTCCCAAATGCTTGGTCCCGCATGGATCGATAACGAAACCTCGCTAGGAGAGAATGTCCAGATCAAGCCTGGAACAGTCCTGAAAGAAAACTCCCACTTGATGTCAGGGACCAGCTTCGACACTGGAGTCGCGTTCGAGAACACAGTCTTCGGACGAAACTGCTCCATAAAATCAACAATAATCGGCGAAAGGGCCGTTATCGGCAACGAGGTCTCGATTGATCGAGCAATAATCGGACAGGGCTGCAACATCGGAAACAAAGCAAGGATACTCCCTGGAAGCAAGCTCTGGCCCAACACCCGAGTCGAAGACGGCGACACAGTTGACGGGATCATAGCGGTCCCGCGGGACAAATCGTTCTACTTTGACACCGGTCTCGGACAATACTCGGGAATACTTGCAACATCGATCCAAGAGTTCCTCGACGCTCTCAAGGTGGTTCCTCTGGAATCGCTGGAATATCACATTGGGCGCAGGGATCTTGAAAAGTGGACGAAGGATGTGCTCGGTTCGATCCAGCTCGCAGACAACATCAGGACGGTAAGAAGATCACAACTCATAGGAGAGAATTTGAGGCTTCAACTGGTCGAGGTCGTTAAGGAATGGGCTGATAGAGTCTCATCGCCTGAACCTCAATCGGACAGTCAAAAGCAGGTCGACCCGCCTCTAACCACCGTCTAGCTCAAAGTAGACCGTCGAAATTATCGCGTTGCCAAATGCACGGTGGGGTACGATACTACTGGGGTTGGGACCTTGGCGCTAGTCTCTCTTTGCCCACTGCCAGGATGAAGATCACGATTCCGATAGCGAACAGTTGCAAGCTGATTGCCATTGACACGACCGGGTTGAATCCGGTTTTCCAGATCTCATAGTTGAGATACGCTGGAAGAATCATCAGCGCCGCGGCCACTATGACTCCGACTCCACGGAGTATTTTGGCTAGATCTGATTCTCCGAGGCGAGCAGTGCTCATTGCGACCCAACCCGTGATGAATGGTTCAAGCATCTTTCTCATATATGAACGCTTATTCTTTCGCTATGACCTTTCGAGCGATGGTTACGTAGGCGGTATGGCCAATCATTCGCGACTCGGGTCGGACCTTCCCGGCTTCGGTCTTGAACTCTCGCATCAACAACTCGACTGCCTCAAGGACTATGAATCCACCCTTTCTCAACGCTTCAGCTAGTTTCTCCAATTGGTTAACGGTGGGCGTGAAGCCCGCAAGCATGCCTCCTCCTGCTAGGGCTTCCCATGCGGGGGCTACCATCTTCCAGGGATCGCCTAGGTCGATGACAGCAGCGTCCGCATTTAACTCCAAGAATCCGTCTGATGGATCGATGTTTCGAAAAGTGACTTGACTCGACAGACCAGTCTTTTCCACGTTCTTCTTAGCCGATCTCTGGAACTCCTCCCGGTTCTCGTAAGTGTATACACGGCCATTCGGTGCGACTGCCTGAGCCAATGCACCGGTTAAGGCACCACTACCCGTGCCCACTTCAATTGCAATATCTCCATCTTTCAGTCCAAGCTGATAGATGGCATACCCGATATCCTTCGGGTACATTATCTGAGTGGGTCTGCTGAACGAATTCACTAGCTCTAAGAGGCGAGGCTTGAACACTGCTAGCGATTGTCCCAAGCTAGTCTTGACGAAGACCCCGTACTCTAGCCCGACGAGATCCTTGAGATCTAGATACCCTCGATGAGTGTGGAATCGTCCCTCTCCCGCCCGGGCAATCCAGTTCCGGCGGGCGTCCTGATAGAGGAAAACCAGATCACCTTCCTGAATTGAGACTGTCAAACTTGGATTCCTGAGAACGGTGTCCAGTTTAAGCGTTCTACAAAGAACACGCGTCTTGATATGGCGAGGGCCCATGACCCCTAAGGGTCATCTGATCTCGTCTATCCTTTGAGGGCCTTGAATACTGCTTCAGCCTTGGAGGTACTAACCAGCTTCACGGTGATCGGGTCTTGAGAATCATTGACGCGTATCCGAAGCACCGCAATCCCTACTCTCCACCAGGCAACTACTAGTGACCCGACAAGGACGAAGAGTCCCGCCAACATTGCTACATCGTAAGGAAACACCGGTAGAGGTAGCATTCTCGTCCCTGGAAACCACCAGATGAGAAAGCTAGCGATCGCGCCGATAACCGCGAACGTTAGCGGTGGAAGGAGACTCTTAGTGATCAGCTCTAGAGTGTTGATGCTCGTGGTGGGGACGTTCATGAACTTCTCCCCGGTCGTAAACCTCTTCCCGACTAGAAGACGGGTGTCAGTGACGTATACCTGATAGTTGACCCCGGCGCAGTGAGCCAGAACATTCTCCGGGCCAACCAGGCGTTGAAGGTTGGACAAGTCTTCCGGAGAAGAATCCACAATTTTCCGTTTTACCATGCTGTAACCCGAGCCTCGATCCTATCCGAATTCTGAAAGATCTGACACACATGCTGTCTATATGTGAGAGTCCACGCGAGTTGTTCTACGGTTTCAGACGCCTCTCAAACACCCGGCCGTTCGGCTTCTCTTCTGCAAAAACCTGGCCCTGAAACCGCGAGACCCGCACATCCCCGGTAAGCCAGGCATCCGGTGGAAGATCCGCCTTCAAGCAACATTGAGAAAGGAACTCCTCGCTATCAAACCCTTCGTCAACAGCCACTTGGGGCAATAGCAATCCATGGCTACCCTTGCCCTCAATCATCAAACCGTCTCTTCCAACCAGAATATTCTCTCTCAGATCGAGCGGGTTCTTCACCCAGATGGGCTCCATGACTGAGAGTACAGTTGCCTCCAACACGATTCTCTTCTGTAGTTCCTCTAGACTTACTGGTTCAAATCTGAAATCAGTTGTCGCGGCCTCTACGGCAGCAACCCTTACCTGTTCAAGTAGTGATCGAGTTGGAAAGGGTATTCCAATGCATCCCCGCAGATTGCCGCCATTGACATGGTCGAGGAGCGTTACGAAGACTCCTCTCTTCTCTTTCAGACCGGGACTCGCATCAGCTTGCGCGTGGAATTCTTTTCCTGACAGATGGGTTTCAAGAGCTGCTCGGGCGATCTTCACCAATACTACGCCTTCTTCGGTCGTTAGCATTTCATGTCAATCTCTGATGACATCATCTTTCGGGCCTCTTCCAGAGTGTGACGTATCTGGTTCCAGTGGCTTCCAACCCAATACGTCTTCCCGCATTCAGCCTTTGTGCATCTCCAGAACCGATCGTAGAGTTCGAGACTCTTGGCGGGAACTGTACTGACGGCTTCTTCCCTAGTTATCTGGTGAAGTTCCGAGCCACACTCTGGGCACCTGGTCGCGGACATGTCTATCTCGAGGGAAATCCCGAGCGTTCTCGCCAACTGTCCTAGGCGAGTCTCTTCGTTACTGCCGAGAACAAGCACAGAGTGGATTTTCCGGGCGACGGCTCGATTGTGCAACTCTTCATCCCGGGTCAGGAGAATCGCATCAGGATCATTGGAGCTTTGTAGTAGATTATTGTCGTCAGCCTTTGAATCATACTCTGTCGCGTATCCTAGCATTCTAAGCCATCGAGCTAGGCCCCCGAGCATTCCGTCAACTACGAATCTCAATCCGAAAACCCGCGCTGCAACACAGCGCCAGACCCCTGTTTGGCGACGATTTCTTCACCTCGGTAGACGACTCTACCACCCACAATGGTTGTATGAACTGCACCCTTCGTCTTGAAACGGTCAAAGGGTGAAAACTTCGCCTTCGAAAAAAACTTGCTAGGATCTATCCTAGATTCCTTTTTCATATCAACCAGGACTAGGTCTCCATCTGCCCCCTTCCGTAGCTTGGCCTTGGACTTTAGGCCGAAAATCCTAGCTGGATTCTGACAGAGCAGTTTCACGAGAAGCGAGAGAGTCATCTGTTGCCTGTTGACCATTGTCAGCATCAAGGGGAAGGTCGTCTCCAATCCTGGAACCCCAGGCGGACTCTTGCTTGCTGTCTGATCCTTCTCGGTGATAGTGTGCGGAGCGTGATCACTGGCGATGACGCTAGCGAGACCTGTGACCGTGGACTTTAGCAGGTTTCGCCTCGTCTCCTCAGATCTTAGTGGTGGAACCATCCAGGCCCTCCATCCAAGACTAGACAAGAGCTTCTTAGAAAGAAGCAAATGATGAGGAGTGACTTCGCTAGTAGACTTCGAGGACGAACTGATACTCACAAGGCTGGAGCGGAGCGTCAGATGACAGTAGTGGACCTTGCAACGAGCCTTCTTTTGAATTCCCAAGAGTCTGTCGACAGCCCGAGTTTCTGAGATAGGGGACCTGGCCTCTGCCAATTCTTCGAAGCCATCTCCCAGGCTAGTATTCTCTGTAGCCGATAGATCTTCCGCGTGAACAGTTAGCGGCGTATTGACTCTTGCAGCAGCGCGCATCATCTTTTCTATCACCCGATCATTCTCAACATCGAACGGTGCGATAGGCTTCGGCAAGTAGAGCTTGAGCGAGAATGCTCCCGCACCTGCCAAGGCGTCTATCTCATGAGGATCAGATACTGCTGCCGCGTGAAAGCCCACGTTGACGTAGATTTTCTGAGCTGCGACTTCCTGCTTTTCAATCAGGCGACTAGCCGAATCGGTTGGGGGAACGGTGTTTGGCATATCAAGCACCGTCGTGAATCCTCCAGCGGCAGCTGCGGCTGTTCCGGTTGCAAAATCCTCCTTGTAGGCGAGTCCCATGTCCCTGAGATGGACGTGAACGTCTATGAGTCCGGGTAGCGCCTTGAGCCCTGAACCGTTTATCGTCTCAACAGCATCGTCATTGATCCTTCGAGCTATTCGTTTGATTCTGCCTTTTTCGATTAGAATGGAGCTTCTTGTGAAGCCTTTTTCATTCCAGATGTCAACGTCTCTGACCAGAATGCTCTGGTCTTCCATGCCTACTGCGGAATCAGTTCTCTTCTTCGATCGGGCCAAGTTCTTTTGCGCAGTCCTGGCATAGGAAGACCCCGTCCTTCTGCACTAGGGCCTCTGACCAAGTCTCACACTCATCGCAATAACCGGACTGACGTGAGGTACTGGTTCGCGGAGTCCGTCCCAGCCCAGCTTGACTCTTCTCAGAGGCGAGATCGATTATTGCGGGGGTAACTTCGAGAATGTCTTTCATCGTCAAAATTCCCAGGAGTTTTCCGTTCTCCATCACGGCGAGCCTTCTGATTTTTCGCTGGTTCATCAGCTTCGCGGCGTCCGTGACATTTGCTCCGGACTTTATCGTGACGACTGGCTTCGACATGGCCTCGCCCACAGTCACTTTCGACGGGACAAGATTCTTGGCTGCGATTCTCTGGACAATGTCTCGTTCGGTAATGATCCCGATCGTCTCTCCTTTCTTGCCGGAGACGATCACGCATCCAATGTTGTGTTTGGCCATGAGCTTCGCGACATCTGCCGCGGTGTCCGATTCTTTCGCAGTGATCACCGGCCTTGTCATTATGTCTCGTACGATAACAGATTCAGGTTCGGTCTCGTGCACCGACAAGGCAGGACGGCCAGGGGTCTAGGCTTCTATAAAATCTTCATGTGAAAATCATCATGTTTTTCGGCAAAACGTTATCAGCACGACGGAAGCGGTTTCTCTTCGAGCCTTGACGAGTTCGGGGTCGAACATAGCTGTCCAGACAGCCAAGGAAGTCCATATCGGCCGTCTTCCCCCCGCTTCACTAGTCTACTGGATTCGGCTCGGCTTTGGCGTCTTAGCCGGAGCCATATTCAATCTTGCGGGATTCGGATCGCTGGGAGTAGGTCTCGGTACTCTCAGCATGATCACCGTGGGAATTGGAGTCTACTCCGTCTCTATCTTTCTGGTGAAGAATCTTCTGGGATACGGACCTGAGGTCCTCAAGGGTCCTAACAAACATGTGACGATTGGTATGGGATCCTACGTTATTTGGATGATCTTTGCGACGATTCTACTGTATACTGTTCTAAATCCGCATCCTTCTTAGCAGGTTCCTTCTTCTCCTCCACAAGCGGAGGAGTTGCGGAGACAGCAGGGGATGGATTCTTCATCGAGGACAAGAGTGTGACGTAGTCTTCCAAAGCTTTGAAGTATCCCCGATCATATTCTCCATGAATCTCGTTGGCAGCAAACTCTCCGAACTCTTTCCGGAGTTGGTTGATCGATTCTTCGCCGCGGGTTCCGAGCATTCTCGGGAGATAGATGTACTTGTCATCGTTAGTCCGGTAGGTCAGCAGCAGGCCCTCTAGGGCTTTGACGTATCCTTTGTACCAGAGTGCGTTCTCCGCTTTCTGGCGGATACCATCAAGCTCCTTCTCTGCATCCGTCCAGGCTCGAGATTCTACGTTCTGGAAGAAACGATTGACCGAGTCAACTGGAATCGAGCTCTTGGGTTTTACCGCCGACGTTTGACCTCGTCCTCCTCCGATACGTCGAGTATGCCTGTCTCGGTGACCTTGAATATTCTTTCACCTTCGGGAAGGTAGGGGCTAGAGACTAGGCGAGCGATCCTAATTGGGCCGCTAGCCGCTTTCCGTAGGAAGACTCGGGTGTGGCTTGTGTGGGCCACTATGTGGCCGCCAACTGCGTCCACCGAGTTGGCGAAGAACTGGTCGGGCTTCGACATTACCTGGTTAGTTACGACTGCCACGGCGTTGAATCCTCTAGCGAGTCGTATTAGCCTGTGCATGTGATTGTTCAACCGTTGCTGCCTCTCGGCCAGCATCTCTCTTCCCAAGTATTCGCTCCTAAAATGAGACGTTAGCGAGTCGATGATTATCACTCGTATGTTATTGTCCTTGATTATCTGATCCGCCTTTTCCAAGAGAAGGACCTGGTGATCGGAGTTGTACGCTTCCGAGTAGATTATCCTCTGAGCAACATCCGTCGCCTCTAGCCCGGCGGACTTCGCCATTCTGACGATCCACTCAGGACGGAAGGTCTGTTCCGTGTCCAGATACAAGGCGCCGCCATCCAGACCGCCCTTGTCTACTGGAAGCTGAACATTGACCGCTAGCTGGTGGCAGAGGACTGACTTGCCGACACCGTACTCCCCATAGACTTCAGTAATCGTCTGAGTTTCTAGTCCACCACCGATCAGCTCGTCGAAGGCCTTGCTACCCGTTGTGAGTCGCATGAGATTGGCCTTCATCCTCATCAGCTCGTCAGCTCTGATGAACGATAGAGAGATGCTGTCTCGGGCTACTCCGATAATCTTGGCAGCTTGCTTCTCGCCGATCCCGGCTGGGACGAGTTCTCTGACGGTGGCAGTTGCGAGGCTCTCGACAGTGTGGAAGCCTAGCTCCTTCAGTTTGTCAGCTGTTGAAGGACCTACGCCCGGGAGGTCTTCTACAACTTCGTATTTCCGGGCGGTTTCTTGGGTCACCATGGCTCACTTGAGAGCTAGACTGTTTTCGCTCCTCTGCCGTATTTTAATGTGCGAAGAATGAGTCGTCTCCGATTTAGCTCGTAGATCGGTGCGAAGATAATCCTGTCACGGGTCAATGTACCGTGTTTCAGGTTTCACCGGTTACAGCACGCTTATGGTGATTGCGGAGATGGGCGTCTTGCGTTGAGGATTATTGGGGGTTGAGGAGGAGGCCCAACCCAAGAAGAGTGGAAGTAGAAGGTACATCGAAACTTTGTTGGGCTGGCATGGAGAAGACTCCGCGGGGGGCAACCTATACCAGACCACACTCCTCACATCCATAATCGAATATGGAATCATACTATTCTTCGGAATCTGGATAGTCAGCGAATATTTCGCCAACATCTACGAACAACAATACTTCGGATCCTTCGACCCAGTATTCCTCGTAGTCGTCCTGATGATCGCCTCAGCCTACGGCTTCACCCGCCTCATCTCAACCCTACGAACCGTACTGAAACCTGCCAAGAAAACAACCAGACCGGAGGACGATTACTAAATGGTCAAAATACGAATAGGAACCACCATCTCTCTACTAGTCAACCTATTCCTTACCTTCTGGCTAGTGAACCAGTATCTCAACGATATCTACTTCCAGACCTACGTAAACGCCTCCATCGGACCATACTCACCCTTCATAGTTCTCACGATCGGCCTCGGCGGAGGATCGGGCTTCGGCTACATCCTACTCAAAAGAAGGCATGGGGACCAAGGCCTCGCGGCAAAGATTCAAAAATCGAAATCGTTCAAACCAGGTTCATTACTCTCAACAGGCACCCCGACTGCCTCCCCCTCGCGACAGATCCTTCCCACTGGCGCACCTCCATCAACAGGATCAAAACACACGGTCTATGCTGTCCCGCCATTACCTAAGAGTTCAACGCCCAGCAGCCCGAGATCAACTCCGAGTGTATCATGGTCGACAGGCGCGAAGTCCGCTACAGATTCTTTCCCAGCCCAGAAACAGGACGCTGTGGGTAAGAGCGCATCAGCCGTCTTACAGTCCCTCCGAGCAGAAGCCTCCAAACCGACATCCTCGCCATTCCAACCAACACCCCAGATCCAACCCGGCTCGACAATGCGTCAACCGCCCGAGCCCCCAATGCGACAAGCACCAGGCCCCGCGTGGAATCCTCCCCCATCAGCCATGAATGAAGGAAGGTCAGATTCTGGACCGGTCTTCCAGAAACCGGGCCTCGATACTTCTGCAAGACAAGGTGTACCCTTCCCGTCTGCCCCAGGTCAGCAACAGAGTTCACAGTCCTCTCCAGTCCCATCAAAATGGGGACCCCCAGATCGTCCAGCAATCGGACCGTCATCCGACACCGGTGGAGTAAGATCTATCCCGCCCTTGCCGACCAAATGGAGCCCACCGTCTGGGTCGTCCAATCCACAGGGATCCCCGCCTCCTCAAGGTATCCCCCGACCGGGGCCAATGCCCATGAGACCTTCAACTCCCCCGACACAAGGCGGGCCCCGGCCGTTCGTTATCCAAGGACCGGGAAGACCAGGGGAGCAACGTCCAATGGCTCCGCCAAGACCGTTCGGTGCGGGTCCACCGCCTCGACCTCCAGGAATGGGAACCCAACCTGGACTTGGCCAATCCGCCCCCCGACCATCGGCTCCTCTGGGCGGACCCATGCCAATGCCTCAGCCTTGGAAACCGCCTACGCAGACTCCGGACAAGGTAACATCAGATTCGAAAGAGAGAGGCGATTCGTTCACCGACCTATCTTCCGCGAGCCCAGGGACGGAATCGAAGATCCCTCCTGTCGCTGGCGGTGGAGGAGAGATGGACTGGGATACCGCCCTGGACACGATACTGAAGACCCTCCGGAAGGATCGTGGGGTAGGGGAGTCGAAGTGACGAGCTTGAACCATCCGGACGCGCATGTTGCTCCTAAGAAGGAGAGAGGTATAGTTTGAGGAGACTCCTCATCAAACTCGTCGCGATAGAGACCGCGTTGGTAGGCTGGCTCTCTTACTGGTTGTTCCTACTCTATGCCAACAACCCCTCCGTCGCAGACCAACTCTCCTCGAGTCTGCAGAGATTCCCACAGCTATCTTTCAGCACGATTGACATAGCGGTTATGGTGATAATCGCAACCCTAGCTATCACCCTGGCTTTCAAGTTCCAGAGAGGTCTACGGCCCGGCATTCGTCTAGAGAGGGCGCTTCAGATGCTAGAGAATCTGATGAAACGCAACCTCGTATTAGAGGCGCAGGTCGCCGATCTGAAAATCGAAAAAGTTCACCCAACTCCCCCGGTCGCAACGACTCCCGCCGTCGTTACTAGTTCCAGCGAGCCTCGGCCGGGATCATGGGAGAAGGCGTTTCGTACACCCCTAGAAGCTGGCCCTCCAATGAGCGCGAGATCGGCGGGAGCAAATCGCGAGGATGTCCCCTTCGGTCGTGAGACAGGGGTTCCTCCACCAAGGATTGAACCCGTCCAACAGACTGCACCACCGACTCTCATGAAACCAATCATGATAACCGAGAAAAGCGCTGAGAAGCCACTGCCGCAGACAATCATTTCCGAGAGAATTTTCGACAGACCAACGATGACTCCGCCCGGAGGCCAGACTGCTTCAAGCTGGCAAGATAGCCCCAAATTCATCGGCGAATCCAGAGGAATTCTTACACCATCGTCTCCTACCAGAAGAGCACCGTCAGTCTCGGAATCTAGCGGACTGAGACAGCCCTACATTCCAGCGCCCGCGCCCAAAGTTGTCCCCCCAAGTGTCATCGTCGGGCCAATGACTGGCCCTACGGTCCCCAAGATTCAGCCTAGACCCCCTCGCCTAACTCTGCCAAAGAATCCTGTGCCGAGCGCAAGTCCCAGCCCCCGATCCTCTGAACTCACCAAACCCCGTTTAGACACTCCACCAATCCCAAGCACAGTCAAAACATCTGCTCCGGATGATCTCGCAACAGCTCAGGAGAAATCCGAGAAGACTCAGTCTATGTCCGAAGATAACAACGAAGACGCAACAGGCAGGGGGAACGAAGTCAAGCCCCCGGTATCAACGAAGAAGAAATTCCCATACGAGCAAGACTGAAAGGGACCGGCCGGACTCTACCATGTCTTCCGTTGAACACTAGTTCTTTTCTTCAGGTATTTGTCCGAGCCAACCCTTCAACACCTTCTGGTCCGACTTTGCATACTTCTGCAACGCCTCCAAGCTCTTCTGCAAGGTCAGCGGCTTGAACTCGATCCTCATCTTCTCTACCATCGGTAGAACGCCCCTCGCCAGAGACGGTGCAACGATGATCGGTCGAAGCTTCTTGCCCTCCGCCGGTGAGAGATACTTCAGATATTCCGCAAGCTGTTTCACCGCAGCCGCTCCGGCCGGGTCCTTCTTGATCTCAATGACCACCGTATTTCCTTGAGAGTCGATTCCGTATACGTCGACGAACCCTGGCGCGACTTTCTTCTCGAAGTCTATGACTCGTAGCCCCTGCTCGATCAGACCTGGCTCTGCGAGAATTGCCTTCTGCATTTCTTCCTCGCTCGAGTGGAGGATAAACTCGGCCTCGTCCTTCAAATGGAAGGCTGCGAGAAACCCGACTCTGTCCATTTCAATAGTCAATGTCTCCAGGGGACTCGGGCGGACCGCCTTTACGATCAGGTGGCCACTCTCTATCCGGGTCTGAAAGACGCACCCTGACGGCTGCCAGTTGACAGGCTGGTAGTCCCTCCCCCGGTGAATGAGCACGCACCCATCGCCCTTCAAAACAACCAGTCGTTCGCCCTCTCCCATGTCGCTTCCTGTCCGGCCGGAATAGCTGACTGTGCAGTTCGCAACCATCGTCACCAACATTCGAGCCTCTAGAGCCTTCGCTAGCTCCGTGCGAGCCTGATCGAGCTCTGGAGAGACAAAGACCGGCACTAGGACGACGCCAGAAAGATTCAACTCTCCATCCGCATTATATCAGCATGATTTGGAAAAAGACGAGAGACAGGTCGCAGAATGGTACAACACAATCTCCAGTTCCTACGACGAACTCTACGGAAAAGAACAATCCCACAAATACGAAATGGTGCTAGAATCTCTCCGAGAGAAACACTTCAAGGTTCTAGTCGATATCGGATGTGGAACTGGCACCTTCCTTGAAAAAGTGCGTGAGATCTGCGATCATTCAGTAGGTATCGACCTATCAGTTAGGATGCTGAAAATCGCGAAAAACAGACGGACCCCAAATGCGGAGTACGTCTTGGCAAGTTCATCCTCGCTGCCCCTCAAGGACAAATCAGCAGACTGCACAGTCTCCATCTCAACAGCAAAAACGGAGTCGAATCTTCCAATGTTCATCGCTGATCTTGAGAGAATTAGCCACCAAGACTCGTTACTAGCAGTCACTATCTTCCAGAACCCTATAACGCCAACCCCATTCTCCTTTGCGGCACCTGCGCGATCAACAATAATATCTGACCGGGAGACCCTCTATCTTCTACGTCCAGCCGAGACCCTGAAATGACTCCTACATCAGCGACCCGGTTCGTGGACTTTAAGAACTAGACCCGCCCCTCTAGCACTGACAAGAATGCCAGGATGCTCGCACCAATGGCGCGGAAGAGGACAAATGGCCAGATGCATAAGATGCGGAAAGCTCAAGACCGATTTCCGGAAGGAACAGCATAACCAGAAGATGCTCGCACGAGAAGACAACGAGAGCTAAACCAGAGCAAGAACTCGAAAAGTCCCAGCGCGTCGGTTTGACAAAGAGTTTTTATGGTCTCAGCCGGAGACCCGCGACAAGGCAGCTACTTGGAACCATCTAGAAAGCCACTGAACCTTCTAATCCGCAAAATGAACGGTGACGTGGCAGTGAAGCTCAAGAACGATACTGAATATCGGGGCAAGATGATCGACTGCGACAGCCACATGAACATCATCCTCGATGGAGCCAGAGAGTATCGGGGAGGCGAGGCGGCCACCAACTATGGAAGCCTCATAGTTAGAGGAAGCAACGTCCTCTACATCACTGTAGCCCCTCCCAGCGGGTCCTAGCTGGGTTTCTGAGATCTGCAAATGGTTAGCTCAAAAGAGCGTTGACGGAAGGGCCCTCCTTAGATAGCGAGAAACTGGCCGGGCAATAATTCCACCCGCCGCCACCTGAACAATATCGAAGGGAACTTCTACAAGAGCCCCAACCAGACCCGGGTTCAGCGTTGAATTTGTGCCTACGATCAGGCCAATAAACAAGGCGTTTGTGATGAAATATCCGGCGACCATGATCAGACTTGCCAATACCCATGACAGTTTTAGGCGGGAGCCCGAACTGCGGTGATAGACCAATCCTGCTATCGTGCCCTCAAGACCTTTGATGACTAAAGTGAAGGGCCAATAGGGAGCACCTCCAACTAACGCGTCAGAAAGCGATGAGCCCACTCCGCCTGCAAATCCCCCCACCAAAGGACCGCAAGTCCATGCTGCGATGAAGACGATTATGTCCCCGGCATCAAATCTCTGACCTGGGACGACAGAGATAGGAACCCAAACAAATTGCGTGATCACAAAGACAAGGGCAGTAAGCATTGCCATTATGGAAATGGTTTGGACTGGTGTGTGCTTTCCTTTGGGAGTCCCTGTGCCAGCCTCCGGATTAGACGTTGACAACTGTGTCTATTTCCTTGCGTTAGCGAGTACTGCGGGTGTATTCAATTGCCGATTTTTCGAGTTGAGTCCAGCTTGCACCAGCCCCGCGTAGGGTGGCGAGGGTCGTCCGGGTCGGGACTTGAACTCTGCATGGAACTGGGTTGCAAAATGGAACGTGTTGTTAGGAAGTTCAAGAATTTCCATTCTCCTGTTAGCGTCACTTTTTCCTGAGAATCTCAATCCTTTCGAGATGAGTTGCGGAATGTATTTGGGATTGACCTCGTACCGGTGCCTATGCCTTTCCCAAGCCTTCGACTTTTGATACAATGCGTATGCAACAGTCCCTGAGTCGATTATGATTTCATGCGCTCCTAGCCTCATTGTTCCCCCTTTCTCTAGTAGGCTATTTTGCTCAGGCATCAGATCTATAACATAATTCTTCGAATTCGGAGTTAATTCGGAACTCGCCGCATCCGTTAAGCCTAAGCTCCTGGCGTATTCAACCACGGCCAGTTGGAAACCGAAACATATTCCGAGGAATGGAATGTTATGAGTTCTCGCATACTCTATCGCTTTGATCTTTCCTTCTGAGCCTCGGGACCCAAACCCGCCGGGCACCAGGAGCCCGTCGAACCCGGACAATACTCGGACCCTCGACGGGTCCTTCTCAAAATCGTCAGTCTCAATGAACTCTAGGTCAACCTTAGCGTTTACCGTAGCGCCCGCGTCACGAAGCGCTTCGTTAACGCTGACATAACAATCGGCGAGCTCTGCGTATTTTCCGCAGACGGCGATTGTGATCTGGTTTTCTGGTCCCAGATGGGTTTTGAGCATTTTCTTCCACGAGGTCCATTCAGGCTCCTTCTTCGTTAATTGTAGTCTGCTGACAAGGTAACCGCCGAATCCTTGTTCGTCGAGGAGGAGGGGCGACTCGTAGATGCTTGCGATGTCCTGTGAAGTGAAGACTGCGGATTCTTCGACGTTGCAGAAGAGCGCGATCTTCTTTCGGGGCTCCGGTCTAAGAGGCACTTTGCTCCTAGCCACGATAACGTCAGGCTGAACTCCGATGCGTCTAAGCTCCTGAACACTGTGCTGGGTCGGCTTCGTCTTCTGCTCACCCACAACGTCCAGCATCGGAACAAGGGTAACGTGGACATTGATGACGTTCCCGATTCCCTCGTCGAACCGGAACTGCCGCGCCGCCTCAAGGTAGGGTAGAGATTCGATGTCGCCAACAGTCCCGCCTATCTCCACTATCACAACATCCGCCCCTTCACGCGCAATTTTCCGCAGTCGATCCTTGATCTCGTCGGTAATGTGTGGAATTATCTGGACACATTTTCCAAGAAAATCTCCCCTTCTCTCCTGTTCAATGACCGAGGAGTAGATCTGGCCGGTGGTGATGTTGTGGCTCTTTGGAACGTTGATGTCTAGAAATCGTTCATACGTTCCGATGTCCATATCGGTCTCCCCGCCATCCTCGGTGACGAACACTTCTCCGTGGATGTACGGGTTCATCGTTCCTGCATCGTAGTTGAGGTAGGGGTCGACTTTGGCAGCCGTGACCTTTAGTCCTCTGACCTGTAGAATTTTGCCGATAGAAGCTGCGATGACGCCCTTTCCTATTCCGGACATCACTCCGCCGGTGACGAATACGTACTTCGCCAAAGGGTAACAGAGAGAGGAATAATCACCTATTCAAAAGACTGACGGCGAGCTATTCTCGCGAAGATTGAGGCTGAAAAAGAACGACCAGTCGATACGTTGTGGTTGAATTCTTAGGCTCGCTGGACCAGAGGCTTAGCCTTTGGAGCAGTCGCTCTCCCTTCGGGAAATTTGAGACCGGCTTTCTGCCAATCGTCCAAGAAACGCTTCAGACCAATATCGGTCAACGGATGCTTCACCATCTTGTCCAAGACATCAGGCGGCATTGTCGCCACATGTGCACCTAGCTTCGCCGCCTCTACAACGTGCACCGGATGACGAATACTAGCCACTAGCACCTGAGTATCGATGTTGTAGTTTCTGTAAATCTGAAGAATCTCATCGATTATCCTCATGCCCTCATGGCCCGCGTCGTCCAGGCGGCCGATGAACGGGCTAACATAGTCCGCTCCAGCCTTCGCCGCCAGAAGCGCCTGGTTTGGAGAGAAGACAAGAGTCACGTTTGTCTTGATGCCGTCCTTGTGAAGCCTCCTTACAGCCTTCAAACCCTCCCCGGTCATCGGGCACTTCACAACAACATTGGGTCCCAGCGCGGCCAGGTCATGTCCCTCCCGGACCATTCCCTCAGACTCCTGACTCACAACCTCAAGGTTCACTGGTCCCTGAACAAGTCTCAGAATGTCTGTCACTAGCTCGACGAATTCCCTGTTCTCCTTTGCGATAAGTGTCGGGTTGGTGGTTATCCCGTCCAGGACACCCATGTCTACGAACGTTTTGACGGATGGTATGTTGGCGGTGTCGAGGAAGATCTTCAATCAACCGTCACCTAGCCGCGACCAGCTTCTTTGCGGCTCTCACAATGTCCTTCGAGGCAAGACCATACTTCGCCATCAGCTCCTTGTACTCGCCAGACTCTCCGAAAGTGTCTCTGACGCCCACCATCGAAATGGGTACCGGATATGATCCCGAGACGATCTCAGCAACAGCACTCCCCAATCCACCAATGATATTCTGCTCTTCAGCTGTAACGATTCTTCCAGTCTTTCTTGCGACACTGACAATGGTGTCAGAGTCCAGCGGTTTGAGAGTATGACAGTCTACAATTTCTGCAGAGATCCCTTCCTTGGCGAGAGACTCACCTGCTTCTAGTGCCTCGTTGACCATTACGCCGCAGGCAACAATCGCGACATCCGTCCCCTCCTTCAAGACCTTGGCACGGCCAATCTTCAGGTCGGGACTCGCGGAGTAGACCTCCGGAACGCTTGGTCTGCTGAGGCGAATGTAGAAGGGTCCAGGGGTCTTCCAGGATTCTCCGATCAACGCCTTTGTCGCCGGAGCGTCGGCGGGAACGACGACTCGCATATGAGGGATCGCCCGCATCGCGGCCACATCCTCGACAGTCTGATGAGAGGCACCGTCCGGACCCACGCTAACGCCGCCATGAGAAGAGACGATCTTCACATCCAAGTTAGGATAGGCGACAGCATTCCGGATCTGGTCTAGACATTTTCCAGGGACAAACGCGGAGTATGTGCTGACGTACGGTATCTTTCCCGCCAGGGCGAGCCCTGCCGCAATCCCGATCATGTTGGCCTCGGCGATTCCGACGTTGAAGAACCGGTCAGGATATCGATCCGCAAAGAGACTGGTCTTTATCGAGACTGAGGTGTCAGCTCCCAAGACAACCACTCTCGGGTCCTTTGCTCCGAGCTCAAGGAGAGCGTCGGCGAGGGCGTCACGCATCGAGCTCATTTGGACGAGCATCAGTCCGAGCATCCCTTGATGTTCATTACTGATTCCTCATGGACTCGACCAGTTTTTTTACGGTATCCTTGTCAGGCGCTTTGCCATGGTAGGCTGGGTCCCATTCCATGAAAGAGACTCCCTTTCCCTTCACGGTGTGAGCTATGATAACGGTCGGCCTATTGCGCATGTTCTCCGCCTTTTCCAGCGCTTCGATTATCTGACGTAGATCGAACCCGTCAACCTCAAGGACATGCCAGTTGAAAGCCTTCCACTTGTAGGCAAGTGGCTCCATCGGCATTATCTGTTCAGTTAATCCATCCTGCTGGATTCCGTTACGATCGATGATGGCCGTAAGATTGCCAAGTTTGAATTTCGGCGCCGCCATGGCGGCCTCCCATGTCTCTCCCTCGTCCAACTCACCATCCCCCAACAAGGCGTAGACTCGATAGTCTTTCTTGTCGATCTTACCCGCAAGAGCCATTCCTATTGCGGCGGACAATCCTATTCCTAGAGAACCGCCCGGGAACTCGACTCCCGGTACCCGATGGTCTGGATGACCTTGTAATCTACTGTTCAGCTTTCGTAGCGTCTTCAATTCGCTGACTGGTATGTAGCCAGCCTCCGCCAGAGTTGCGAACAGGACAGGGGCAGCGTGGCCCTTTGAGAGAACGAACCTGTCTCTGTCAGGCCAAGCAGGCCGTTTGGGATCGTGCCGCATCTTGTAGAAGTATAGTGAGACAAGGATCTCGACGGCTGAGAGACTTCCCCCGGGATGACCCGACTTGGCCTCTGCAAGCATCTCCAGGATGTGGGTTCTGATCTTGACTGCTTTCTGCAGGAGCATGCCAATGGGGATTTGGGCCTGTTCCATCACTAGTGGACCGGGACCTGAACTACATGCTCTGCAAGCTCCAGGGTTGTGCTAGCTTGAGATCGAAGATCGTTCAGATCCACTACAACAGTACCGATCTTGTCAGCCTGCTGCGCAGCGGCGAGACCCGCAAGGAGAACAGCCTCTCGAACCGAGGCTCCAGCTGCCAAGGACATTGCGAGAACCCCAGTCTGGCAGTCTCGTACGCCCACCGCGTTGAATCCCGGCTTGGGACCCTTGAATGGTGGGAAGCTCGTGATGTTCTTCTTCTCAAAGAGAATCATTCCATGCTCACTGCGGGTTAGAAGAAGACTCTCGCATTCGAGCCGGGTCATCAGATTGTGTCCCATATTACGAAGCGACGTGTCGTTCACCATCGAGACGCCGGTTGCGATGCTCCCTTCACGAGCATTGGACTTGACCATGGTGACCCCGATGTAGTCCAGATAGTGACGTACTTTGGGCTGGGCCAAGACTTTCTTGTTCTGAACCCGGCACTCCTCTACGACATTGCTTATCAGTTCGGGAGTTATCACTCCCTTGTCATAGTCGGAGAACACGACTCCGTCCGCGCCGCTGACCAGCTCCTTCAGGGGTTGCAGAAACTGCCTCGTGATGTGAGCCTCCACGTCGGAGCGGTACTCTTTGTCAATTCGAAGGTATTGTCGATGGTTCAGGATAAACCGGGTCTTTAGGCTGGTAGGCCTGTCGTTTACCACGATTCCCGAGACGTCTACTCCTTTTCGGCGAAGCTCCTCTTCAATCCAGCGTCCTGCCTCGTCTTTTCCAATGACCCCGAGCACCTTGACCTTCGCGCCTAGGGCCACGAGATTGTTGGTCAGGTTGGCTGCTCCTCCGAGGAGAAGCTCTTCTGAGAGGAAATCGGCTACCGGCACGGGAGCTTCGCGGGATAGCTTTCGACCTTGAGAGTGTACGTATCGGTCGACAATTAGGTCCCCTATGACTAGAATTGACTTGTTTCGAAAGCCGTCTACGACCTCGGTTGGATCGGAGACGTCCAGTGTCAACTGGGGTGCCAGAATGGATCGAGTGCTCTGAGGTTATTTAAGATTGTCAGAACAGTGAGGGCGAAATTAGGAGAAATAGTTCGGGAAAAGATCCTACTTTACGTCCTCGGCTCTCTTTACGAGCCTTACGCGGCACATGACATGGTCTCCATCTTTTACGCCGAAGATTTTCCTAATCTCTTCTGGGATGGTGATTCTTCCGCCTGCAATTACTTCAGCAAAGAAGGGAATGTCTTCTTCCTCAACTTGAATAGGCAACTATTGGCCTCGGGCAAATGGCTAAGAACCCAATGATATAACTTTTCCAGAAAACCTGGAGCTAGAAAGCCTAGATAGAGTGTAATCGTCACATGAAGACTGTTATTGATTCTGGTTTCGCGGATCTTTCGCACATGAATTTTGACGTTTCTGATGAGCAAAGGTTTGTGCTCGATGAAGTTGATCGAGCTTGTAGAGAGCTTCGACCATTGGAGGACGAAGCCTACCTGGCAGGGAAGTTCAATGATCACCTGGCATCGATATTCAGGAAAGCACAACTTCTAGGATTACCGATCTCAAGGCGATACGGCGAGGGGCAGGGAGCGGATGTTCTAACTTATGCCCTGGCCCTAGAAAGGATTGGTCAAGAGGGAACAGGGGTCCGAACCTTCCTCTCGGGCCATGTCTCTCTAGGACAAGTAACCGTCCAGAAGTGGGCGAACGAAGAGCAGAAGCAGCACTACCTTCCGCCAGCGACCCGGGGGGAGAAGGTCATGTGCTTTGGGCTCACAGAGCCAACCGCGGGCAGCGACCCCACATCCCTTCGCACAACATTTGAGGAGAAAGGGAACTATTTCGTTTTGAATGGAAGTAAAGCGTGGATTTCAAACGGAAGCATTGCGGATGTAGCGGTCATTTTTGCGTACCCGAAAGGTAAGAGAGAAGGAATGTGCGCATTCATCGTGGAGAGAGATTTCGAAGGATATTCCAGTCAGCAACAGAAACATAAGCTTGGGATGCCCACATCAGACACTGGCTCCATCTACCTAGACGATTGCAAGGTCCCGAGAGAAAACCTGATGGGACCGGTTGGGAAAGGGCTAAGCATCGCCTATTCGGGACTCATGAGCGGACGCCTAAGCGTAGCGGCGGGGTGTCTAGGGGTCATTGAGGACTGCATCAACGAAGCCGTGGCGTTTGCCAAACAACGTATCCAGCACGGAAAACCCATAGCAAAACACCAACTCGTCCAGCGACACATTGGGGAAATGTCAACCAATCTGGAAGCTGCGAAAAATTTGGTGTACAAGGCGGCGCTTCTCAAACAGAAAAGTGATTCTGATCCAGAAGACAAAGACTTGCGAGATTATGCAGACGTGATGATTGCAAAAGCGAAATACTTCGCATCAAATGCTTCATTTGATGCCGCAGACCGAACCGTCCAGATTCTTGGCTCCAGCGGCTACAGCTTCGAGACGAGAGCGCCTCGGCACTTGGTCGATACCAGGGTCTGCAGGATCTACGAAGGCACAGACGAAATAATGGTCCAGAAGATAGCCGTGAGTCTCCTGGGCACCGAATACGAGGCTTACCGCTAGCCCACACGCTAAGGCCTCGATACAACACTTCGGTTTTTAACAGATAATGGGGAGCGCTCCACAGCAACTCTCAAGTGGAGACTCCATTTTTCAGGTAGACTTATTTTTCGGATCTACCCAGAATGTCTTTGGATATCGCTCTGAATTCTGGGACCAGAAAATGCGATCGACAAGACTGCCTTCAGTACTTGGCTCAAGATATGCTCCGTTGTTGGTGGTCCAGTCAGCCGCTAACCTGCTACTTGCAGTTTGGCTGTATCTAGAGTATACCCATAATCCCTTCATGCAAACGTATGTCTTGAACGTATGGGCGACTATCTGGCCAGAAGTTACTATCAGCGTATCGGTTGCGATCGTCGTGGTTGTCATCTTGGCATTCTATGAGAGAAGACGCTCTGAACCCCTAGCAGCGCGGATCGGTTCCAAATCAAGATTGGAGGACATTGAAGGATCTAACAATTTGGCCAAACTCGACGTGTGCCCATTCTGCGAGACTCCTCTCAGACCCATTTCGAAAGGAAGGCTACAGTGTCGAAAATGCCGAAGATACTTCAAGAGTAGTCTACCCAAAATAGAAGTGTAACCTTCTCAACAGTCACTCAGCGTCTTCCAATAATTTGACGGGTTCAACTTATTATTCACCTGAACTTCCTATCCACATTCGGGGAATGATAGGAGTGACTGGCGTAGATACGGAGGCGTTACCGTATCTCGAGGAAGCCTGCTATTACCTAAGGAAGAAGGGATTGTCCTTTCAGGAAGTCTCCAAGGCTCTTGAGATTCCTGAACCTCAGGCGAACCAACTATTCGAAGGGTACCAGTCAAAGATAGCGAAAGGCCTTGTTGAGGAGAGTGAGGTTGATCGAAACCTCTGGGAAGATGTATACAACGATTCGTTCGGAAATGAAAAAATTACGTTCGTACGAGAGAATGGTTTCTACCATTGTCGCCGTTCAGACTTGGAGACCATGGATAGCCCGGCACTGATGAACATTTTCGAGAGCAGCAAGAAGTTTCTCGACTTTGACATGTACAGACGGTATCTGGATACGAAACCTCCTGTAGGATATGACCCGATGGCTATGCAAAGGCAGATCAAGCGAGCCGTGGAGCTAATCCAAGAGATCCTGCGGCAGAGATGGGAGCAGGAGAAAGCTCACTAACGGACTCGCATTCAGCTTGCCCTTTGTTGCCCGCCTAGTTGGCTGAACCTAGATGGCTGGCAAGCGTATCGTGAACTAAAGCATAGACTCAAACTGAAATAAGCTTCCTGGTAATCTCAAAGCAGCAACAATGTCACTTGAAGGTTTCGAAGTCGCTGTTGTAGGAGCAGGTCCTGCTGGAAGCGCGGCAGCGCTTACCCTCGCCAGGGAGGGAGTTCAGGTTCTACTCGTCGAACGAGGGACTTTTCCGGGATCGAAGAACGTCTTTGGCGGAAGAATATACTCGTATGCCCTAAAGAGACTCCTCGGCGATACCTGGAAAGACGCTCCCATCGAACGATTTGTCCGAAAGGAGGGCGTCACATTCATGACTTCTGAAAAATCGTTCTCCGTCGAATTCGAGTCCAAAGATCCAGAGGGCAGTTTCACAGCGAAGCGAGCAAAGTTCGACAAGTGGCTAGCCGAGCAAGCCGAAAAAGCGGGAGCGTCTCTCATTACCGAAAGTAGAGTCGACGATCTGATTATGGACAGCGGTCGTGTAAGAGGAATCGTCGCTGGCCAAGACAGGATTCCAACCGACGCCGTGATTGCCTGCGATGGAACAACAACCGGGCTGGCACGTAGAGCAGGACTCACATCAATTCTTGAACCCAACCAGATCTCGATGGGAACAAAAGACGTCGTCGAGCTGCCAAGCGATAAGATCGAGGAACGACTGGGACTCGACCCTGGCGAAGGAGCGGCTCACGTGTTCATCGGAGCATGCTCAGGAGGCCTCCGAGGTGGAGGCTTCCTCTACACAAACCAAGACAGCCTCGCGCTCGGGATGGTCGTGGGAGGAGATGACGTTTCCTCTCATAAGACCCAATCCTACAATTTCATGGATAAACTCAGACAACACCCGAAGGTGCAGCGGTTCATCAAAGACGGGAAAACCGTCGAATATGACGCACACATGATCCCTGAAGCCGGCCCTAAGATGTTGAGCCGCCCGTACACCGACGGCATGGTCGTCGCCGGAGACGCGGCAGGCCACCTCCTCAACAACGGATACACTTTCCGAGGAGTAGACATGGCCATTCAAGCTGGAGTAGCGGCGGCCCAAACCGTTCTAGAGGCCAGAAAGAAGAAAGACTATTCAGCGAACTCGCTGAAAGCATTCGAAAAGAAGCTACACGAAGATCCTGCTCTCAAAGACATGTACACTTTCCACCGCGTCCCAGCGTACCTTAGAAACCGGCGACTGTACACCATATATCCAGAACTGGTCTGCTCAGCTGCCGAGGCAGTTTACCGGGTCGATGGCACAGGAAAGAAGAAGATCTCCAAGGAGCTGAGATTACAGGCGAAAGGCCGAATCTCACTATTCACGTTAATACGTGACTTGATCGGTGGCGCGAGGACATTCTAACAATGTCAGCAGAAGAATCACTTACGCTTGACAAGAGACTCGCGCTCGTAGGTTTCACCAAGGACGCCGAACCGTTCATCCTAGTCGATACGGACAAATGCAATCAGTGCGAATCAAAACCCTGCCTCTACATCTGCCCAGCCGAAGTCTACACATGGAAGGAGAAGCTAAACTACAACACAGAAGGATGCATGGAAACAGGCGCATGTCTCATCGTGTGCCAAAAGCTCGGTGCCGGCGCGATTAGTTGGAAGTATCCTTCGGGCGGAAAAGGAGTTACCTTCAGGCTCGGCTAGGTATCCCAAATCCTCTTAACCAACAAATAGGCCACTCGAAGACCTCCCCGTGAAGTTGAATCGTCAATGGTAGAAATAGCCCATGAACCTCTGAAACGAGTCGTCGTCCGCGAACTAGTAAAATACGATAATGCTCAGCAGCTAGTTAACTCTCTTGCTATCATTATGAAAATGGGCCAACCCATTCTTCTCAATTGGTGCGAGGGAGTCGTTTTCGTCTCTCAACCAATTCCCCCACCAGAGATGCCGGAAGAATATGCGAAGGGTGAACTCTACATTGCCTCGATCAGCTTTGCACCCATGTCTGATTTCAGCCACAACGTGAAGGCCGGCAATATGGAGATGCCTGTTATTGATGTGTCGAGAAGCCCGCTGAGTCAGGAAATAGGCCGGTTTCTCAAGTCCCACATGGAATGAGGACTCGCAGCCTCATATCTTTCCGTGGAAGGCTTTCATTTCTCGCGTGAGCGCTGGGACTACTTCGAATACGTCGCCCACTATGCCGTAGTCTGCAAATCCGAAGATAGGCGCTTCTGGATCCTTATTGATCGCGACAATGACTCTTGAATTGATCATTCCTACGCGGTGTTGAATCGCGCCTGAGATTCCACAGGCAATGTATAGAGTTGGAGAAACAGTACGCCCAGTCTGCCCGACCTGGTCAGAGTGAGGCCTCCATCCAGCGTCCACAGAGGCTCTCGATGCGCCGACAACTCCTCCCATAACCTCAGCTAGTTCCTCGAGAATCTTGTAGTTCTGTGGTCCCCCCATTCCTCGGCCCCCCGAAATAATGACGCTGGCTTCTGTAAGATCCAGCTTCCTGGCTCCTTGAGTTACGAACCCCTTCACAACCATCTTAGAATCTGGTTGGTCGAACTGTATTTGCTCGACCGTCGGTTTCTTTGATGGGACGACTTCTTTGGCTGTGAAAACATTTGGCCTGAGAGTGGCGATGCTGGGCGAGCTGTTGACCTTGACTCTAAGCAAGACTTTGCCAGCGAAAGCTGGCCGAGTTGCCACGAGCTTCCCGTTTTCCAGCTCCAACTGGGTGCACTCGCTCGCAGCAGCAGTATCTAGATGGATCGCCAATCGGGGAGCTAGGTCCTTTCCAGAAGAGGTGGCTGCCGCGAGGATAATGCTCGGATTTAGCTTCTTGATTGCTTGTAACGCTATCTGTCGGTAGTAATCGGGATGAAATAGAGCCAGCGAAGGGTCGTCTGCCAAAATGACACTGTCGGCTCCGTACCTTCCCAGCTCGCTCGCGCGATCCGTCAAACCATTTCCAATAGCCAGGGCACACTCGCTAACATTGAGAAGATCTGCTAGTCTTCTTCCTTCGGTGACCGCTTCGAAGGTAGACTTACGGAACGTAGCTCCCGAAGACTCTGCGAGAACTAGAACTTCTCCTGTCAGTTTTAGATCACCTTCGCCTCCTCATGCAGGAGCTTCACTAGTATTGGGACCGCGTCAACTCCTCTCCCAACGATTTTCCCCGCAGGGCGGGGCGGAGGATTTTGGATAGACACGATTTCAATAGATGACTGTGGAAGTTGGATGTCCTTTACGACTACGGGTTTCTTTCTGGCGGCCACAAGCTCTCGGAGTGATGCGTAGCGTGGAACAGTCAGATCTTTTTCTGCCGTGAACGTTGCTGGAAGTGTCGTTTCAACCGTTATCAACCCTCCCTCTACCTCCCTGTGAGCAACTGCCTTTCTGTCAGATACCTCTAGCTTGACGATCTGGGTTACGCAGGGAATCCCCAACAATTCCGCTACCATTTGGCCGACCTGTTGGTTGTCATCGTCGACGCCTTTCTTTCCGAAGAGAAGGACATCAAACTCTAATCCTTTCAGCTCGCTAGCGAGTGCTTTCGCAGTTGAGCCGGGATCATCCGGGATCTTATCGGACTTGAGATGAATCGCCTTGTCAGCACCGAGTGCTAGTGCCTTCATTATTACCTGGGTCGTCTTCTCTGGACCCAGCGTGACCACGGTGACTTCGCCCCCAAGTTTCTCCTTGAGCTGGACAGCCTGCTCGAGGGCGTACTCTTCGTAAGGGTTGATTACGAACTCTGCATCAGACGTGTCGATTGACTTCCCATCAGAAGCTATCTTGATGCGGGTTGCTGTGTCCGGGACGCGCCGCACGCAGACGACAATTTTCAGAAGCTGACGACCTTCCCCTCGAGAAATTCGAGCGATGCATAAGCTTTCGCGGCTCGACTGAGCATTTGGTAATGATTATGGTAAACAGTTAAAGCTGGGAACCGTTTCCGGGATAGCAAGGAAATCATATGGCCCTCGGTGATCCGTTTCAGATCCTCCTGATCTTAGGCGTGCTAGCGGTGATACTAATCTGGGGTCCGCAGAAGATTCCAGAACTGGCGAGGTCAATAGGCAAGGCTCGAAAGGAATTCGATGACGCCTCGAAAGGCCTGATGCAGCCTCCGTCGAGTACGTCGACGACTGTCTCAACCCCGGACTCGCTCATCGATACGGCACAAAAGCTGGGCATTAGCACTCAGGGAAAGACTCGCCAAGAAATCTCCGATGAAATCGTGAGATTGGCACAAAAGTAGTCCCAACCCGACGAATCCGACGACTAGCCCTACGCCGAAAATCCTACCGGTGGGAGTGTTCCATGTGTGGCGACTGGTAGCGGCATAAGATATCTTAACAGGCCATCGAGAGCCGGCAGTGCTCATAGGAGACCAAATCCGATCCTTGTCTGATGAGGCAGAAGGCGACAAGATTCTTCCGTTATGGGATCATGTTAACGAGCTTTCGCGCCGGATCAGAATTTGGATTTACGCTTTCGTAGTCTCGACCCTATTTTTCCTAGTCTTTCCTGCTGACCCGGCGTCAGTCCTTCAGAATCCACTACAGATCTACCGACCTCTGATCACTGCCGTCCTTCTTGGGATCAGGGAGAGGTTGTTGCCTTCCCAGTATTTTCTGATCGGAGGCACGGTTACTGCTCCTTTAGAAATAATAGTGGTCGGAGCAGCCGTGTTCGGTTTCGCGACCAGCGTTCCAGTGTTGGCCTACGAGATTTACAAATTCATAGACCCTGCGATAAAACCGAGTGAGC
>Ga0137418_10000205_pt1 | contig 48130 bp, 41 predicted proteins | sample CZODoug3_1_2_16f_FD_122242 | JGI IMG/M metagenome (GOLD analysis project Ga0137418, IMG submission 122242) | Vadose zone soil fungal communities from Angelo Coast Range Reserve, California, USA - CZODoug3_1_2_16fungal (Hybrid Assembly) | ecosystem: Environmental > Terrestrial > Soil > Vadose...
AGTGGGCTGAGGGCCGGATCCGCCAAACTGATAGAATCGAAGGAGCCCATGGCAGGTACTTCCCAACTGGTGCAGATTGAACTGGGCGGGCCGCTCAGAATGCCTAAGCCGTCATGGCTCAGGGCCAGAGCGCCAGTCGGTGACAACTTCCACAATCTTAAAAAACTAGCGCGCGGATTGGGTCTGCACACGGTTTGCGAGTCAGCGCAGTGTCCGAATATCGGAGAGTGCTGGAGCCACAAGACCGCAACCTTCATGCTGTTGGGGGATATTTGTACCCGGCGTTGCGGTTTCTGCGCGGTACCCAAAGGTAAGCCGCAGCCGATCGACGGGGATGAGCCGCGTCGCGTGGCCGAAGCCGTGGCCGCGCTAGGATTGAAACACGCGGTTGTGACCAGCGTAAATCGAGACGACGATAACCTCGGCGGGGCCAGGATTTTTGCCGAAACCATCCGCGAGATTCGTGAGCGGACGCCGGATTGCAGGGTCGAAGTGCTCATCCCGGATTTTCAAGGTATGGATGAGGCGCTAAAGGTCGTGCTCGACGCGCAGCCCGATGTGCTGAATCACAACACCGAGTCTGTGCCACGTCTTTACCGCGTGGTGCGCTCCGGGGCGCGCTACGAACGCACGTTGAAACTGCTGGAGAATGTCAAGAAATTCTCCCCCGGTATGGTAACCAAAAGCGGTGTGATGGTTGGTCTGGGCGAGACCACGGAAGAATTGATTGAGGTTTTCCGCGATCTGGGCGGCCGCGACGTGGACATTCTTACGGTCGGGCAATACCTCCGGCCCTCGCGGGATCATCTGCCCATAGCTCGCTTCTACACGCCGGAAGAGTTCAATGATCTCAGAGACGAAGCGCTGCGTTTCGGCTTCCGCCACGTCGAATCCGGTCCGTTAGTGCGATCGAGCTATCACGCGCGCGAACAGGCCGCCTCCCCGGCAATCCCCCGGATGGTGTCCTAGCCTGGACATGCCCCTGCGCGAGAGACACAATCATCCTCAGCGCAATTCGGCGATTCATATCTTCGGCCCCCGGAACATCTTGACTCGGAAGGTTTCGGGCCCGTGGTAAGCGCCATTTTGGTCGTGTTGGGCTTCTTGGCCGGGCTTTTGGGCGCGCTCACGGGCATCGGCGGCGGAGTCCTGCTGTCACCCATTCTGGCGTTGTACTTTGGCATTCCTATTCGGCAGGCCGTGGGCACGAGTCTGGTCGCGGTCATCACAACTTCAGCGGCCAGTTCCTCGGTTCACCTGCAACGGCACACTACGGATATTCGTCTGGGCATGACGCTCGAACTCGCTACGTCTCTGGGCGCGGCGGTCACGGCCTATCTGGTCGGCTACTTCAATCGCGTGGCCTTGGAGGGATTATTCGCAGCGTTTCTGCTGTACAGCGTGGTCACCATTTTGCGGAGGCGGGGAAAGATTAAGGAAGAGAACGAATTGGCCGTGCAGACCGATGGCGAGACGGTCATTCCGGAATATGAGCCGCAACGCTATCCCCTGGGGCTGGGCGCATCGTTGGTCGCGGGAGGACTCTCTGGCCTTCTCGGTATCGGAGGCGGACCCATTAAAGTTCCGGTGATGTACCTGTTCATGAACGTACCGCTCATGGTGGCTACGGCGACGTCGAATTTTATGATCGGCGTGACTGCAGCCGCCAGCGCGATCGTGTATTACCGCCGCGGCGATATTCTGGTGCACGTCGCGGCTCCTCTGGCGGTCGGCGTCTTTCTGGGATCGCTGCTGGGGGCGCGCATGGCGCCACGCATCCACGCGAAATACGTGGTGTATCTGCTAGTGGCCATCATGCTTTACCTCGCGGCTCACTTGATTGTGCACCTGCTCAGGACAGGCATGGCATGAGCCAACTGCGAGAACCCGCGTTCGACAGGCAAGTTGCGCTGGTGCTGCGGATCGGCGCGTACGGCGGTTTTCTCATCATGCTGGCAGGCTTGGTCGTCGGCTTATCGGCAACCGGTGAGATGTCATTCGCCATCGAGCGAGTCGGAGTTCTTGTCATGTTGGCGACGCCGGTGATTAGGGTAGTCGTAGCCTGTGTCCTATTCTTGAGTGAGAAGGATTGGAAATATGGCGCTATTTCCTTTGGCGTGCTGGTGATCTTACTACTCAGCGCAGTTTTTGGGATCGGTGAGCACTAGTGGCCAATCCTGACAGTGGATGGCACGCCGCTGGCCAGCACCGAGATCGTCAGAAGATATGGAGCTTGATGGAGAGATATTTCTTCGGGTTTTCGCGAATCGACTTTATCAACTCCCGGGTTTCTACCAGCACCTTGTCAGTATTGTTATAGAGCGCCTCATCTTTAAACAGCTTGCCTGCAGTACCCTGACCGGCTTCCAGAGCGGTGCTTATCGCGGAGAGTTTGCTGATCGTGTTGTCGAGTTTGCGAGCCAGCTCTTCGTCCTTGGTTAATTTACCGAGCGTGCCCTTGCCTGCGTTGATGTCTTCCGTCAGCTTCTTGGTGTTGGCGATGGTGTCGTTGGCGTTGTTGTAGAGAGCCGGATCCTTGAGAAACTTGCCAGCCGAGCCCTTGCCCTGCTGCAGATCGTCTGCTATGCCATTCAGCTTGTCGAGAATGGACATGACTTTGTCGTAAGCGTCGTTCCTCGAAACCAATCGGCCCAGGCTGCCCTGGCCTTTGCCGATTTGATCCACAATTCCCTTGAACTCACTCACGGTCGCCGAGAATCGGTCATACAGAGTGGGATCGTAAATCAGCTTGCCGAGTGATCCCTTGCCGCTTTCCGCGAAGGCCAGGATGCGATCGGCCCGCTTGAGCAGGGCGTCCATGTTCTGAAGGGTGCCCTGGCTGGAGCGCACGACCTGATTGAAGTCAGGATGCACCTGTGTGGGCAAGGTATCGCCGTTTTGCGCCACCGGACCGATGGCCTGGGAGCTGTCGATGTCGATGTATGTTTCGCCCAGCACGCCTGCAGTGCTTAGCGAAGCCACCGAATCGCGGCGAAGGTTGAAGCTGTATTTCGTGCTGACTTTCATCACCACTTCAACCGGCGTAAGTTGTTTCTCTTTATCGGGCACAACGCGGATCTTGCTCACATTGCCGATGTCCACGCCGTTCAGCCGGACGGCAGCTCCCGCGCGCAGCCCTCCGGCGTTATCGAAATAGGTTTTAAGGATGATCTTAGGCGTGAATAATCCTGTCGTGCCGCTCATCAGGAACAGCAGCACGCCAAGGGTTATGCTGGCCAAAACCACCGTCAGGCCGACGCGTAGTTCTGACCATTTGAGCTGCTTCTGGCTAGGCAAATGTTTCCCTCAAACCGCCAGTTCGGTTGACGCGCCCGGGCTGTATGAGCTGTTTCAGATTCCTGAATCGCCTACCGCTGCATGATAACAAACTCAGGCCTCGCCTCTAAGCGGCATTCCGATGGAGAGCGGGCATGAGCAACAATGCGAACAAATAGGCTGCTGCTCCACAGGCCAGCGTCACATTCAAGCCGAATTGAATGGCTAGGACCATTGCCAGCACGGACCCGAGCACGCTGGCCGATGCGTTCATCGCCCACGCCCATTCCACGGCATTGTCGGAGGCTTCGGGATCCAACTCCGCTCCCGGGTTGGGGAATCGAGCAACGTTCGCCAGGGCGCGCAGGCCGGTGGGGAACGGCATGCCCATGACGAAACCCAGAGGGATGAGAAGAACTCCGCTGAGCAAGAGCCTGAGTCCAAATCCGAGACCGACCAGCGCCGCCAGCCGGCTGGGTAAGAAGAACACATTAGCGAGAAGCACTGCGATGACCGATGCAAGGGGAATCCAGGCGAGTTGCGTCCGGAGAAGCCACCGCCTGGAAAACAGGCTGCCCGCGCCGCTTGAGAGCATCAGCAGGAAAATGACCACTGTCAAAGCGTAGGTAGGATGCCCTAAAAAAAGCACGAAGCGCTGGATGAACGCGATTTCCACCAGAATGTAGCCTAAGCCCACTGCGACAAAATAGAGCAACTTCCAGGGCAGACGCCTCCCCTTTTCATTGAGCGCGAGGGGCAGAATCAGAAACACCAACACGGCGGCAAAAGAGATGACCAACACCAACAGTAGAACCAACACGCCTAGATTCACCTTCCAGTCGACGCCTCGTTCGAGGCCCTGTTGGCCCAAAATCTGCCCAGCTTTGAGTGTGAAAAAAAAGAAGGGAGCGTTGTCGCTAACAGGAGTGACGTTGTAGGCATATCCTTGCGCAAAACGATAAGGATCGTTGCTGGCAATCAAATTTGCGAAGGGGTTGTTTTCCGGTTGCGAGGGCAAGTAGAGAGCCGTCAGGTCGGGATACCGCGCCATATGAGCCCGGACGGTTGACTCCTCCTCAGCGGTGAAAGCTGTTTTCTTGGCCAGCACCACCACGGGGATACCGTCTTCATCGAGGGCGCCCTCGGAAGCGACTATGAAGTTGCGCGCTGGATCGGCCACTCCCAGACGATGCAGCGCATCCATTGCCACCGAAACCACTCGCAGGGCCTCGCGCGGCTGGCGAAATTCCCAGCGGGTGATTGCGATCATGCCCTCAGGCGTAAGGTGATCGAAATATTCGCGAAAGGCTTCCACGGTGTACAGATTGTTTTCACTGAGGGCGAAGGCTCCCGCGGCGGTGGAGGCCCAGGTGTCGACCAGAGTCATCTGCACGACGTCAAAACGCTGCGGAGTCGAACGTAGGAAAGAGCGGCCGTCGGTGACGTGGATGTGTACTTCGGGACGCTGGTAGAGGTGCTGCGCGTAGTCAGCATAGCGTTCGCGCATGATAGTGGTGGCGATGATGGGGTTAATCTCAATGCCGGTCACGCTGGGACTGCCGTTCGCCACGGCGCGCAGCACGTCAACTCCGCCGCCGGGCCCGATGATGGCAAACTCGCCGCGCGGCCGCAGCACGTTCGCCAAAGCCGGCGGAGCCGACATCAAATCGCTTTCCCATTCCGTATCGTGCCAGTGCTTCAGGTCGGCATTCATGATGTAAGTGGAAGCGTCGGCGTCAATCACGATGGCCTTAGCCTGGCCCTGGCGGTCTACTTCTACGCGGGAGAGCGCATTCCAGCGGGCAAATTCTACCCACGCTGGATCGCGGAACATTCCCTTGGCATAGACCACGTCAATCAAAGTTCCCGAGTGGTTGGCGGCGATCAGCGTCAGCGACGCGATGGCGAAGAGCCCCGCCATTTTCCGCCCAGTCCGGTTCCGGCTCCACAACGCTGCCGCCATGGCCTGAGTGACGCCGGCAAACAGAATTGTGTTCGGTCCTCCCCACCAGTTCAACAAGGGTACAACGGCAAGACACGCCATTGAGCCCCCGGCCAAGTCTGCTCCGTAGAGCCATGGAATGCGCTGAGTCTCGCGCGCAAAAACCACGGAGAACAACAAGCCGGTAAAGAGAAAAGGCACTGCCGCGATCATGTAAAGGGCGGTCAGATGCAGGAAGTTCTTGCTCGACACCTCAAGCGCTACGGGCACATGGAGGACGGTTTCCAGGACCACCGGTACCATCAACGCATTCCCCATGCACAAATAGGCAGCCAGCTTGCGGGTAGAGATGCCAGCCAATTTTGTCTTGAACAGGTACGCGAAGACTCCGCCGGCGCCCAACCCTAACAGGGCAATCGATATTGCGAGAAATGCGAAATGATAGAACAGCACCACGGAGAACAATCGAGTGAGTGCAAGCTCCAGTAACAGAGCAGCAAAGCTCGTGAGGGCAAGCCCGGTCAGTAGAGTGCGGTCGGGAATTGTGATGGGAGCAGAGGACACAATGGGCGTCTGTGCAATTGCCGACATAATTGATTCGGAGGCGACAGTCTAGCAGAAGGCCAATCCCGCGCATGCACTTCCACATTCCGCCAAGGCGGCCAGGAGCCTACGCGGATATCATCGCCGTGGATGGCGATCCATCGCGGAGTATCAAGGCCGTGGAAAATATGCAGTTGGTGATGAAAGAGGGAGAACTGTGCAAGAGCCAGATCAAGGAACTCGCGAATGGTGCTAGGTCCGAGCGTCGGTCCCTGGTTCCGGCACAGCGGTGGGATTTTTCATACAATCTGTGCTTGACTTCGGCTGCGCCGTGGGCATAATGCGTCAATCCCGTTTTCTGGTTGGAAGCGGAGTCGGCTCCTGGGGGTTAAGTCGCCGAGAGCCGGGAGGAGGGGTTATGAGCGTACTGGAGCTTTGTGATCGGGAGATCGCGGCTGTTCCGCTGGAAGCAACCGTGGCCGATGCCATGCATAAGATGCTGGACCACCACGTCGGAGCCGTAGCCGTGGTCGACAGCGAATACCGCGTTGCGGGAATTTTCACCGAACGCGATGTGCTGCGAAAAATGGCGCTAAGCCGGCTGGATCCCCACACCACGCCTGTGCGCGACCTGATGACCACGCCCGTCGAGATGGCGACCCGGGCTACTGGCCCAGGGGAAGCATTGACCATTATGCTGGAACGCCACTTCAGGCATCTGCCGGTCGCCGACGACAACGGTAAACTCCTGGGGATTCTCTCCATCCGCAACCTGCTGGAGTGGCGTGTGGAAGATCTGGGCCGCCAACTGGATTCGCTGGAACAGTACGTGTCCAATGACGGGCCCGGCGGCTAGCTTAGCCAACCCTGGCTGAAATATCACAATCGATGCCATCCTCTGCTTCGTCCAAGGTCATCGCAGGCGCGCGCATAGCCACGGCTGTATTCTTCCTGCTCTTTGGCGAATACAAGCTGGCCGGTCCCGGTTTCGCCCACGGCGGTTTTCAGGGATACCTCAAGGGTTACATCGACGGAACTGCGGTGAGCTTCTACCGCCCCGTCCTTGCCCATCTGGTTTTGCCGCATGCGGTATGGCTGGGATACGGGGTGGGCCTTCTGGAAATATTCATTGGCTTGAGCCTTCTCCTCGGTCTTTGGGTGCGGCCCGCTTCGGTGCTGGGAGCATTATTCATGCTTAACCTGACACTCTCCACGTGGTGGGAGCCCGGCCATGGCGCGCCCTTGTGGCGCTACTTCGGAGCCGAGCTCGATACTCTGCCGCTGCTGTTGCTGTTTATCATTTTCTTCGCCACGGATGCGGGCACGGTCTGGGGACTCGATGGCCGGCGGCGAGCATGAGTCAAAGTTGAATCCGAACCCGAGGGACTATTCGCAGCGAATTTCTTAAGTAACGAAGAAAGAGAGAATCACCATGCGAAGAGTTGGTTCAGTCTTGGTTGTCGCTGCACTGTTGATGCTTACCATGCAGACGGTCGCCCAACAATCGGTTCCGCATGTGGCGGTGCACGCCGGGAACCTGCTGGATGTAAAGGGTGGCAAGCTGCTCCCCAATCAAGTCATTGTCGTTGCAGGCGAAAAGATTGTGAGTGTGGGACCTGCGGCGGAGTCCAAAGTACCTGCCGACGCGAAAAGGATCGATCTCCCGAACGCCACTATTTTGCCCGGACTCATTGACGCCCACACTCACCTTACCGCCGACCCCAAGTTCGGGTATGAGCGCCTGGCGGTTTCCGTGCCGCGCGAAACCTTGATCGGGGCGAAGAATGCGCGAGTTACCCTTCAAGCCGGATTCACAACAGTGCGCAACGTGGGCGCCTCCGGATACAGCGACGTGGCCCTGCGCGACGCAATCAACGCGGGGGACGTACCGGGTCCGCGCATGCTGGTGAGCGGGCCAGCCCTGAGCATCACCGGCGGCCACTGTGACAACAACCTGCTGCCTTTTGAGTACCACGCGGTGGGTGACGGCGTGGCTGACGGTATTGCGGCTGTCCAGCACAGGGTGCGCGAAAACATCAAGTACGGCTCCGATCTGATCAAAGTGTGCGCCACCGGGGGCGTCCTATCGAAAGGCGACGATCCGCAGGCATCGCAGTACACGTTGGAGGAAATGAGGGCGATGGTGGCCGATGCCCACCGGTTGGGACGAAAAGTTGCTGCCCATGCCCACGGAGCGCAGGGAATTCTGTGGGCGTCGGAAGCCGGAGTGGATTCCATCGAACACGGTTCGTATATTGACGATGCCGCCATCGCCCAGATGAAGAAAAATGGCACCTATCTGGTGCCCACGCTTTACCTGGGAGACTGGTTCTTGGAAAATGCGGAAGCCAACCACGTCCCGGATTTTCTGCTGGGGAAGGCGAAGGCGGTTATGCCGGCGGCCCGTCAGAACATCGCGCACGCGTTTGCCAGTGGGGTGAAAGTCGCTTTCGGCACGGATGCCGCAGTCTATCCCCATGGCCTGAACGCGCATGAGTTTGCTGTGATGGTGAAGCTAGGGCTCACCCCGCTCGAAGCCATCACAGCCGCGACGGTGAACGCCGCCGATCTGCTGGGATGGTCGGGGAAAGTGGGCAGCCTCGAGCCCGGCGCGTGGGCTGACATCATCGCGGTTGACGGGGATCCGTTGAAAGATGTGACCACACTCGAGCGCGTGAAGTTCGTGATGAAGGGTGGCGAGGTTATTAGAAATGAATATGGCAAGTGAGGTTGGGGGATGAGGCATCTTGGATCATTTGTTCTATCGGCCCTATCCTGCGATCTCTGCGGCCGGCCCTTGGCGCCTCCGCGATTGCAGGTTTTCCATGAAGCTCAACACTAAAATCGGAGAGTTTGACCTCCACACAGAATGCGGGGCTCTCCCCCTCTCACCTTGAGGACAGGCGGAGATCTAGGGAGTCAGAGGCTGCTGGCGCGCCCGCTCCGTTACCCAGTCCGTCCAGATCGAAGAGGCTCCGCTGGCCAACAACGGGACCTTTCCGAACACCGCATCCACGAAATTCTCTAACATGGGATAGTGCAGATTAACGTGCGGCGGAAGATGCCCTCGGCCGCCGGGATAAACGAGCTCCGGCCCGTTCAAAGGAGTTAAATCCATTTCGCCTTCCGTGCCGCGTATGCGGCATTCGTCCCGCTTGACTCTGGAGTGCCACCGTACATCCACCACACCGCGCACGCCGTCCTCGTAATCAATCATTACGGTGGCATTGTCTTCGACGGCGTAGTGATGCACTGGGTTCGAGAGGTGTCCGCTCACCCGCTGCGGCTGGCCGAAAAAGAAGTTCAACACGTCAATGCGGTGAGATCCGATATCGAACAGCGGCCCGCCCCCGGCTTTTACAGGATCAACCAACCAGGCGCGGCTGCTATCTCGTCCATCGAACCAATCATGGCAGGTCAGCTCGGCGAACACCGGCGTCCCGATCGCGCCCGCGTCGAGCAACTCCCGGGCCCGTTGCACTTTGGGATAGCTGCGGCGGTAGTAGGCCACTCCGAGCGTTTTTCCCGTCTCCGAAGCGGTGCGCAACATGGAGCGCGCTTCAGTCTCGTTCCTAGCCATGGGCTTCTCGCATAACACGTGCTTGCCCGCGCGCAGGGCCTGAATCGTCTGTGGCGCGTGCAGAAAAACCGGGGTGGCAACATAAACCGCGTGCACTGCCGTCTCGGAAACAGCTTCCCCTAGGTCAGTCCAAGCGCGCGTGTTCAGCGGAGCCGCTTTCGCCGGATCGCGGGTCACGACGCCGTACAGGTTGCTTCTGGATTCGGCCTGAATCGCTGGAATAATACGCCTGACCGCGATGTCGCCGACTCCAACCACAACCCAATTCAGCATCGCCCGTGTGCCTCGTATGAGTTCAGGAACTGGTGCTCGCATTGGCTGAATGCTGACGCAACAAAAATCAAAGGCCGGACTGTGCCGGCCTTCGTCATTGATCTCGAATGGAGGGAACTATTTCTTGGGAGCGATCGCATCCTTGGCGGCCTTGGCTACGCGGAACTTTACCACGGTCTTAGCCTTAATCTGGATGGGCTCGCCAGTCTGCGGATTGCGTCCGACGCGCGCCTTGCGGTGCGCCTTCACCAGCCGGCCCAGGCCGGGCACCACGAATACGCCGTTCTTCTTGGTTTCTTTGATGGCGGTATCAGCCAACTGTTCCAGGAACAACGCTGCAGTCTTATTGTTGAGCTCGGTCTTCTCGGCTAGATGCCGGATGAGCTGTGTCTTGGTCAAACCTGACGCCATAAACTTCCTCCTCGACAATTTTTTTGATTTAATTCCGGTGGGGGCTATGTTACCTCAGCGACCCTGTGGAAAACACCCCATTTTATGCGGGTCTAGACAATATAGCACGCACAGGAGGGCCTTTTCATGCGCTTTTCTGCAAATTAAAGTTCCCAAATGGCCTTTTTGCCCGCACTTCCTGCTGGTCAGAAGGCAGAAATTAACCAGATGAGCCTTTAGCGTTGTGGGCTCGCGGAAAACTCCAGAGGCCGCTTCTGAATGCCATAATGAGGTAACAGGAGTCTGCGCTTTGAGTTGTGCCATCTGCGAGATGCGAAGAGAAAAGCGCTTTTGCCCGGCGGTGCATGGGCGCATCTGCGCGCAATGTTGCGGCGAACAGCGCGAGGTCACACTCGACTGTCCGAGCGCTTGTCCATATCTCCAGCAAGCGCGGGAACACGAGAAGCCGCGTTCCACGGGTCAGTTTGATCCCGCCTCGCTCTTTCTGCAAGTTGAGATTCCCGACCAGTTTCTGTACGAGCGCGAGCCCTTGCTCATGGGTTTGAGCTTCGCCCTGGCCAAGGGCGCCAGGAGCGATCGCACCATGCATGACAGTGATCTGATGGCTGCCCTTTCGGCCCTGTGCACAAGCTATGAGCGTCTGGTTAGCTCAGGACTGCACTACGAACAAGCGTTGACCAACATCGCGCAGCGAACAATCGCATCCGAGGTGGAAGCCATGTTGAAGCAATATCGGGAGGTCGAGCAGAAACACGCAGGCTACTCCAGCTTGCGCGATTCCGACGTGCTCAGAGCCCTCGTATTTCTGGTTCGCATGGCATACGGACGAACCTCAGGCCGTCCCAAGTCGCGTGCCTTCATTGATTTTCTCGCGGCGCAATTTCCGGAAAGGGAGTCAACATGGGTTGCGCCCCAGGAAGCTGCCGGCCGGATTATCATGCCCTGACAATCTGCTCGGGATTCGCACGTAAAGGGATGATCTCCAGAGCGGCAACTGCTGCTGCAGCCAGAGGTGACTTGAGTCGCGTCAATCCGTGGAAATCCCTGGCTGGATCTTTCTTCTGACTTCCTGACCCGGGGGCAGAGCCTGCAGCAGCTCAAGGACAGTTTTATTGAACTGCGGGTGCAACGCTTCCGGTCGAATCTCCGCCAAAGGCTCAAGCACAAAGCGCCGTTCCTGCATCGCGGGATGCGGTACGGTCAGCTTCGGCGTAGCGATGACAGCATTGCCGAAGAGCAATATGTCAATGTCAATCGTACGAGGCCCTTTTTTCTGCTCGCGCTTGCGATCCATTCCTTGCTCAATCCGAAGGATGGAGGCCATCAGTACTTCCGGCGTCTTCGGAGTTTCGAGAGCGATGGCACAATTCAAGAACCAGGGTTGGGCAGTGACCTCGACAGGCTCGGTCTCGTAGAAGGACGAGACTGCTGCCACGCGTCCCTCCGATCCCAGGCGGGAGATCGCATCTCGCAAATGACCCTCGCGATCACCGAGGTTCGAACCCAGCGAAAGATAGGCAGTTTCCCGCATGGATCGACGGCGTCCCATTTTTACACGGTTTACTTTACTGCAGAAAATTGGATTCGCACTGGGGCGCTGAAATTCGCTGGGTATTGAGCTCGAAGTCCTCATAGGTCTCGGTAGCGGTGAGGCGCGTGGCCGTGACAGACCGTTACCTTTGTTACTACGCTCTTGCTCTTGCCGGAATCTACAATCACAGGATGACGTTAGAATCCCTTTTGCTGAGCGGGGACCGCGCTGTGGAGAGTGTGCTCCGGCCGACCCTGGAAAAGCTTGCAATCGAGGTGGAGATCTGCCGAGAAGCGCGCTCGGGAAGCGAAATCCTTCTCTCCGAAAAGTTCGACGCCGTGATCGTGGACTGCGACGATCTGCGGGGTGGCTTGGCGCTGTTGGAAGGCTTGCGTGCCACCCCCAGCAATAGGAGTTCCGTGAGTTTTGCCATCCTCAACGGCAAAAAGACAACGACGCAACAGGCATTCGGGATGGGCGCGAATTTTGTTCTACAAAAGCCCATCAGCGCTTTGAATGCGTCACGTTGCTTCAATGCAGCCTTGAACTTCATGGTTCGCGAGCGTCGCCGGTATTTCCGCCAGCCGGTGAAGATGCCGGTCAGCATTTTCCACGCCAACAAGGAATTGAAGGCTTCCAGTACCAACGTCAGCGAAGGTGGCATAGCGCTGATATTGCGAGAAGCATTACCCAAAGGCGCGACGTCTCGCCTGAAGTTTATGCTGCCTGACGTCAATGTGCCCTTTGAGGTCGAAGCGGAGGTGGCTTGGGCGGATATCAAAGGACACGTCGGATTTCGCTTTCTGAACGTTTCCCCAAGCGCGCTACAAGCGCTGGAGAAGTGGCTGGATGCACAGGTCGCGAGTCGTTTTCCTGGACTGAAGGAATAGATCACCATTCCCAGCTCAGAGAGCACCCAGTAAACTTCTGTTGTTTTGCAGGCGCGTTTCTTCTCGAACCATCCATCCCACCCGCAATAGCGCGTTGAACTTACCGTCGTGGCGAACAGGGGGGCGGCAGGTATTCAGCTTGAGACTTGCGTTCCGGCGGAAACATGGCAATCTGGGTAGTTGACCCTGAGTTACCCTATGCTTCCTGCTGAACTCCGAATTGCCCGCGTGCGAAAAACCCTGCGCTGGTTTGAACAGGACATTCCTCTGCTCAACATGCGCGTAAGAGATCTGTCCGCTGAACGGCAAGAGTCGGCCCGCAGATTTGCCGCCGCCCTCATTGACAAGACTCGGGCAGAGCTTAACAAACTGTTGGAGGAACGTCCGCTCGACTTAGGCGACAGCCAGCACGGGCCTCCCTGCGAGCCGGCGGACTGAATATTTCACGGCCACTCCTTGCCAGAGTGTGGGGAACTATTTTTCCCGAAACTAGGCTGAAGACCGAGCCGCGGTTTCGGTATCGCCTTCCAGGTCGGGGGCCTCTTCACGCTCCGAGTGTGTAACTTCCTCCCATAACGTCTTGTCCCGCAGAATACGGGAGACCAGGGCGGTGTGCATGGCGTGACCAGCACGGTCGGCCACAACATTTCCCAAAATCTGCTTGCCCAAAAGTGCCAGATCGCCCACCAGGTCCAACACCTTGTGCCGCACAAACTCATCCGCGAAGCGTAAAGGCCCGTTCTCAATTCCATCTCGCGTAAGGACAATGCAGTTCTCCCGCGAAGCGCCGCGGATGAGGCCCATATCACGCATGGCGCGCTCGTCCTGGCGCGAGCCAAAGGTGCGCGCGGCCGCAATATTACGCAAATAACTCCCGTTGGAAAGCTCGACGCGAAATGTTTCTTTGCCGATTAAGGGATGAGGAAAATTAATGCTGTAAGAAACTGAGTACGAGTCCGCGGGATACACGGCAATGAATTTGTTTCCGTCACGCAGCTCCAGCTCGCGGCAAATCTTGAGATACTTGCGAGGGCGGCGTTGTTTGCGAACTCCCGCTTTCTGAATCATCTCCACGAAGGGTCGCGCACTGCCGTCCAAAATGGGTAACTCCAGGTTATCCAGTTCAACGACCGCGTTATCAATGCCGGTGCCAATGAATGCAGAGAGCAGGTGCTCAGTGGTGGAGATCAGAACTCCCTTTTTCATTAGGCTGGTGGCGTAGCTGACGCGGGCGACGTTGCGGCTAACCGCCTCGATCTCAAATCCTTCTAGATCGGTACGGCGAAAAACGATGCCCGTACCGGGGGACGCTGGAAGGATGCGCAACGAGACTGGGGCGCCACTGTGCAGGCCTATGCCCACGCATTCAACGGCAGAGCGAATTGTCTGTTCACGTGCCAAAAAGGAAGAGTGTATGTCCGTATAAATGAATAGATTACCTCTCGGAGGAGTCGAACTGTCTGTGGTAAAAAAGCCACAGTCCGTGGTGGAATCCCAATGCCGAACCAAGCTCACCAACAGCAAGGTGAACCCCGGCTGACAGTCTGCTTGGAGCGCTAAGGGTCCCGCGGGGAAATGCTCGGAAGAGGCTGGAATCAGTGTTTGGCGGGTTCCCTATTGGGGTCGTAGCGGGCGTTCGGATCGAACATTGCCGGGTTCAGGCCCTGGTTGTACTTGGCGGCATTCAGAAAGCGCTGAACCGCCATGTCGCCGTTGAAGATGCGGGTAAATCCGTAGGCCGTCATAATGCCCTGGACGAGACGATAGTTGTCGTAAATTTCCTCCTCCAGATTTCGTTGCTTGTCGTCCGGGTCGCGCCAGGCGAAGGTTTTTTTTATGGGCAGATTAGTCTCCGCGTCGAAATAAAGGGTGACACTCTCGTTCTTGTCATTGATCAGCGTTACCTGCAGCGCGGGCTGCTCGGCGGCTACCGCGTTTCCTTCGTAAAACAATGCCACCTTTGGATCCGTGGTCCATTTCCGCAGCACCACGTCGAGTGAGAACCGGCGCCGCCGCAGATAATCCGTAACATCTTTGGGCTCGATCGGATGCGGACCCTTGTAGGTAATCTCGTAGCCTTTGTCGCCGTTATAAAGCATGGCGATGTCCCGTTGCTTTGTGATTTCAATCCGCTCTTTGTCGGGGAATTCCACAAAGCGCCAGAACTGCACGCCGTTGCTCGTGGGCCGGCCGTGATGGAAGCTGTAAGTCCGCCCTTCTTGTTGCATGTCGCGCACGCCCCGATAGGCCTCGCCCCCCAGTGCCTGGATCGCCTTATCCAGCAGCGCTTTAGCTTTACGAACGTTTTCTTGATCCACCGCTATCGCCGGCCCCGCAGGCGTCGAGGTGTAAGACGGCTGTGGGGGACCTTCCTGAGCCACGACGGACAGGGTTAGGCTCGCGCCAAAGGTGACGGACAGCAATGGGAGAAGGGGACGTTTCATCCAGCCAATTGGGTTCGATGCCAGCAACGAGAATTGTAGTCGTTCGCGCAGAATCTTCGCTTTACTGCGCCGGCGAGGTCACACCTGATTTGGATGCAGAAGACGGCTGACGCGTGTGAGCCAGGAGGAAGTTTTTGCCGGATTTTACCCGCACAGCACCGCGCCACCGTTTACGTTGAAGATTTCCCCGGTGATGAAGGCGGCGTGTTCGGTGCACAAGAACAGAGCTGGCGCGGCGATCTCCTCCGGTTTGCCGACTCGTCCCAGGGGAATCGTACTTCGAATTTCGTCGCCGCTCTCTGCATCATCCAGCGCCGGCCTCGACATATCCGTATCCACCCAGCCGGGTGCAACCGAATTCACGTAGATTCCTGCTGAGGCCAATTCTGTAGAAAGGCTTTTTACCATGCTGATCAGCGCCCCTTTGCTGGCGGAGTAATCGCAATGGAATGCTTCACCGCGTTGGCCGCTGGTAGAACTGATCAGCACAATGTGTCCGGCAGCAGCGCCGATCCGAGGCTGTGTCTTCATTTGCGCAACTGCATGCTTCACCAGGCCGAATACACCATCAAGATTGATGGCAAGTGTCGAGCGCCATTGCTCGTCCGGCATCTCATCGATCGCCTTATCCTGAGCCGGCCAAACCCCGTGATTGGCAATGAGGATGTCGAGCCGTCCGAAGCGCTTCACCACTTCGGCTACAAGGCCACGACCTGCCGACGGCCCACTTAGGTTCGTAGCGACAGCCAAGCAATCAGTCTCGCCACATTGCCGGCGTAGTGCCTCGGCTTGGGACTGAGCTTTTTCATAACTGAAGACGACTTTGGCGCCGGCAGCGCTGAACATGCGCACCGTCGCCGCGCCAATGCCGCGCGAACCGCCGGTGATCAGGGCAACCTTGTTAGAAAGGGAGAGAGCAATGGACATAGGAGAAACAGTTTCCAATTTCTTTTGTCTATATGCAAGTGCAGATGCGAAAAGATTGAAACTGGTGGTGGAAACCGGTGACAACCGATCGGTCGGGGGCAGCCGCCTCTATATTCCAAAACTCGAAGCCCGTTCCGTCTTGAGTTCTCGCAGAAGCAAACGCACCAGCATTCCGTCGAAGCGCGTGCCGCTCATCTTGGCCAACTCGTCGAGCGCCTGCTCCGGGGTCCGGGCCGCTGAAATCGATTGCTCCATGAGCATATTGGAGTAAGCGTCCGCCAGCCCGATAATCCGGGCCCACAGCGGGATCTGCTCGCCGTGCAGTCCATCGGGATACCCCGACCCGTCAACTCGCTGGTGATGATGTTCGACCGCCTCCCGCATCGCCTTGCTGTGGGGAAGGATGCCTACGATTTCGGCGCCGACTTTGGCGTGCATCCTGACCAGGAAAAACTCATCGTCGGTGAGAGGGCCGGGCTTGTTCAAAATACGCTCCGGCACAAAAATCTTGCCTACATCGTGTACGCGGGCAGCATACACGAGGTTGGTTACTTCATCAGGCGACAGCCGAAGTGCACGCGCAATAATCTCCGTATAGCGAGCCACTAAGTCACCGTGGCCGGCGGTGCGCAGCTCGCGTGATTCGGCGGCACGGCTGAGAACCTCGATCGACTCCTTCAACAACTGCAGGTTGCAGTTATCCTCGCCGCCGCAAAGCTTTTGCAGCGTAAGGGTCAGTTCCTCGAGGTGCTCGGGGCCAGTATGATCGCGCTGCAAGAAACCCTCAATGTAGGCGGAGATTTGCAGGCGCTGTCGGGCGGAGTCCTCGCCCTCGGCGAACTCCTCGGCCGTGGATACCAGGTTCCCGCCTGAGCGTTTGGAGACATACATGCCGGCGTCAGCGACGCGGATAATATCCTCGATGGAGAATCCGTGGGTGGGAAAGGTCGCCACTCCAAAACTCCCGGTGATCTTATGCTCGTTCAGCATGGGATCGGTGGCAATCCACTGTCGCAAGCGCTCGGCTAGTACTTGCGCCTGGTCGCGGCCGGTTTCGGGCATAAGCACAATGAATTCGTCGCCGCCGTAGCGCGCCACCACGTTCGACTGGCGAGACTTCTGTTCCAGCAGGCGGCCGACGCGAGCCAGAACCAGGTCGCCTTCGAAATGACCCAGAGTGTCGTTGACCTCTTTGAACTTGTCCAAGTCGATCAACACCACCGAAAATGGACGTCCCGAACGCGAAGCGCGCTTCCACTCTGCCGACAGCGCCTCCCAGAAGAAGCGCCGCGTCTTGATTCCAGTCAAGCCATCCGTGATCGATTGTTGCTGCAGTTTCTGGAAAACGAAGGCGTTGTGCAACGCAGTGGCCAGAAGGTCGGCAAGGGTGTTGAGGATGAGAACGTCTTGTGGGGAGAAAGCGCTCTCATTCCGGCTTTCGATGTTCAGCGCGCCGAGCAGCATTTCGCCGTACGTAATCGGAATGCAGAGAACGGCACGAGACTCTTGGAGAATGCCGCCCAGTTGGCCTTCTGCCGCATTCTGCACCAACGCGCGTTCCCCGGTACGCGCGACGCGCCCGAGAATCCCCGCCCCAAGCGGAATCCGCGTGCCCACGGCGTGCGCGGTGGCCCCAGCTTCGGCCTTAATCTCGATTTCCTTGGTTCCGTAATCCAACAAACCAATGCCGATATGGTCGAAGCTGAAATTCTTTTGGATTTCTCCCACAATTTGACCCAGCATGTGCATGGGATCGTCGCTGGAGATGGCCATCCGCGAAATGTTGTTGAGGAAAGCCAACTGCTTCGACCGGCGTTTTTCCTCCGCGAACAACCGGGCATTCTCAACCGCCACCGAGACTTGCCCGGCGGCTGTGAGCAGCACATCGAGATCGCGCTGTTCGAAGACATTTTCGCGTTCCAAACTCATAGCGGCCATTAGACCCGCCGGTTTGTTCTCCAAAAAAACCGGCACCGCGCACATACATTTGGCGGGATGCTCGGGAACGTAAGCAACGCCCAACCGGGCCCGCGTTTTTTCCAAATCGGAGCGAATGAGAAGTGGTTGTCCGGTGCGAATCACGTACTCGGTGAAGGCATTTTCCAGCTTGCGACGCCGCTTCGGAAGAACCCGATTTTCCACCACCTCGAGCTCGAAGCGGATTTCGTCTCCTTCCTGGAACGCGATGTAAAAGTTGCTGGTATCAAAAATCTGTCCGAGCTCGGCATGAATGGTGCGCAGCACCTCGTCCTGATTCAGCCGCGAACTGATGGCTTGGCCGATCTGCGTCAGCAGTGCGTACTCTTTGGTGCGACGATGTGCATCGTGCGTAACTAAGTAGTTTTCCAGGGTGAGACCCAGCTGCAAGGCCAGTCCCACCATCAAATGCGGGCCGGAAGAGCCGAAGGCCTTGCGCTCAGCGTGGGGGAACAGGATTACGCCAAAATTATTCTCGCGCGTCTGTAAGCTCACCACAGTCAGGTTGCGGATTTCCACTTCCGCCAGCACCCGCTTAAACTCTGCGAACGCCCCCCTGGACCCCACCGGCAAGGGCTCTGTCATCTCTGCCACGCTGTTGATCGTGAGCAGCCCGCCTTGGCGGTAGGCGAGATCAGATATGTACTCTCCGGCCCCACTTTTCTCCAGAGCTTCGAGGAACTCCGGAGAGAAACCATGCTGCACCGACGGCAAGAGTCCGCGCCAGCGGTCAGCGATGCAGATCGCGGCCCGCCGCATCGGCAGAGCTCGTGTCAGCCGGTCGAGCGCGGACTGCATGCTGGGCACGAGGTCACCCGCTGAGAACAGCTGGCGCGGGTCCACCCCGAGCGTGGAAAGAGCGAGAGTGCTTTCCTGCACCGCATTGCGCTCCATCTCAAACAACACCATGACCATGGCGATGCCGAGCAGCATTTGCGGTGCCGGTCCGAACAAACGGCTGGCGCTCCCGAACGCCTCTACCCAAGGGTTGCGAAGCTGCCCCACCGCCATCAGTGCTCCCCACAGCGCCAGAGCAACGGCCAGTACCTGGAACGCCAGCGACCCGCGTTTGTGTCCGTTGATGTAAAAAACCGCGGAACAATACAGCAGCACGGCTGCCAAGCCGACTCCGAGCCGGATAGCAGGCAGTGCGTCCGGTTGAAACACGCCGCCGACCATGTGCCCGCGAAGATTCAGCCAAGCCAGGACGATTCCGGCCACCGCCAGTGCCGCGTCGTACCAGCGAAACCGAGTTGGCCCGCGCATCAGTCGCGTCGAGACGAAAATGCACAACGCCATTGCCACTAGAAATAGCGAACTGGCGAAGGCGGCTACGGGAGACGCACGATAAAAGGAAAACGCATCCAGAACGTAATGCAAGGAATACGCAGCCCACGCCATCTGCCAGGCGCGGAAGTAAGGTTGGCGGCTCTGTTCGTGGAGGTAAGTAAAAACCAGGAAGAGCAGCACCGAGACGACGCCTGGAATGATGACGACGCTAGTGGCCACACTGTTCATTGTGATTTAACCGGACAAAAACGCGCCGGACACTTGTGCGCAGAGCATACCGACCGTGGACGAATATTCATGTTTTCACAGTGCGCTGCCGAACACAATAAGATTTAGGTACAGTGGCCCAGCCCGTAGAGTCCTTGGAATCAGGTGTCTACGTGCCCCTACGAGTGCAAGTCACGTTCGGCTGTAGCAACGCCCCCGGGGCTGCCTATGTCGTACAATGCTGCTGTCATGATTGCCAAAGATTTGCTGGAAATTCTGGTTTGCCCGGCGTGCAAGAAGGAACTGGAGCATCGTGAGAACCCAGAGAGCCTGAAGTGCGTGCAGTGTCACCGGGTCTATCCCGTACGCGACGATATACCCATCATGCTGGTGGATGAGGCGACGATCGAAGCGCCCTGACGGCGTCCGGGATGGCATCGGGCCTGAGCGAACCGCCGGGGTGCCTCCGGCAGCCACATCGTGTCGAAAGGTCGACACACCGAGTCGGCACAGTTTTGCTGCGTGACCAGTTCGGTTTGCTGTCTTTAGCCCCGCCACCTCCCGCCCGGACCTCTATTTCACCTTGGAGGGAAAACGGGTAGGCGACTTGGATAGGCTCTGATTGGCTGCTACCGGCACCGCTTCCCCCCTGACCGCTCCCCCCTGAAGGTGCCGTGCATTCTGCGATCGGCTAAAAGCCGCTCAAAACCGTCTCGCCGATAACGACACTTAGTGTCAACCTTTGAGACGCCAAAAGGCACCGCCGAGACCTTCCGGAGACCGCGACCACCCCGGGTTGCCGGCAACTTACATTATTCACAGGGGTTTACGGCCCTAAACCCACTAGTTCCCCGTATACGAACACTGGGACCAAGTGCGGCAATCGGATTGCATGCAACTTCCATAGCCGCCGGTGAGTCTAATGGGCTATGCAGCAAAGGTCGGAGTCGGAGGTGATGACGGCCATGATGAATGACAAAGACAGATTTACGGTGACAGAACTTACGGCGCTACGGAGCGACCTGCTCCAGAGCGGCATGATGGATTCTCGGGAGGCGGCCGAGCTCCTGCAAGTGTTTCTGATGGGGCGGGGGTACGGGGTTTCGCAGGCTGCGGCTCTGGATGCGGCCGGCCGGGTTGAAATGGCCGGATGCGCTCTGCCGGTCCTGCAGCACGAACTGGAGAATCTGGCACTCGTGATGTAAGGATTTCATGCCGTGCGGGCTGGTGTCGCCGCACAGCAACGGTTTAGAGACTTAGAAAAAACACAGAAGGCTTGCAACCGCCAGGTTCAGAAAGCTGGTTTGGGAAAGCCAGCTTCGCGAGCCGAGATGTAAAAAACAAGATCCTGGGCTGGGCGACGAACCAAGTTGCCCGAACCAGTTCCACGTGAAAGAAAGCCGGGCAAACCAGCCCGGCTTTGTGGTTTTTGGGCCTCTTATTGTGCGTCGGTTCCCGGCTCCAATGCGGCCGATTGTTCTTATCCGACTGTGAACAACGCTCGGTGGGACGATGGCACTCATGCGGGCGGCGTGGGCGAATTCCAAATCCAGCACCACGCCACCAATCACACAATCTTTAACAACATCAGGTAGTTGACAATGGCCTGCGGCTCATCCTCGTTTCTTTACGCGGGCGATTGCATCAAGAGTGCATGGGTGCGCTAACGTTGGCCGTTCCACGCGCTGGCCTGCTCCTTCCATCGTTGAACGTTCACGCCTATCACGAGGAGCACAGCATCAGCGATCCTTCCCCGAGGAGGCCGGAGGCCAGATTGTAGGGGGACAGATAGTTTGCGAACGGCGGTGACAGAAAGGTCAGCCAACCCAAACCGGCAAACGCCATCGGCGCGCCCAGAATTCGAGGCAGAAAGATCGACCTGAAAATCAGGTAGCCCATCAGGAGGCAATAGAATCTGTTAAATACCAGGGCGAAGTTCACGCCGTGAGGCTGCAATCGAAGAGCCTCAAAGGTGAGTCCCACGAGGTTGAAGAACGCCGCGAGCAAAGAGAGGCCCCTGTTCACCGCCTTAAAGAGGTCATAGAGGAGCAGCGTCACAACGACCATGCCCGCGATCGCGATGAGGCCCCCCAGCGATGTTCGGCCTGCCGCGAACGAAGAGCTCGGTGAATGCTGCCGTCAGCACGCTGAGCAAATAAAGGGCGCCGGCAATCCTGGCCTTGAGGCGAGGCGGCGCCTTTGCAATCGGTTTCATCATTGCAGCTGCGCTCGTACTCTTTTCTCCTGAGCAAGCGATTGAATCAAGGGTGCATGCGCGCTACGATCGCCATTCCCCCGCTGCGCTGGTCTGCTCCTTCCATCGTTGAACGTTCACGCCCATCACGAGGAGCCACAGCATCAGCGATAGTTCCGCGAGGAAGCCGAGGACCAGAATGTAGGGAGACAGATAGTTTGCGAGCGGCGGTGACAGAAAGGTCAGCCAACCCAAACCGGCAAACACCATCGGCACGCCCAGAATTCGAGGCAGGAAGGCCGACCTGAAGATGAGGTACCCGATCAGGAGGCAATAGACTCCGAAAAATACCAGGTAGATGTTGGCGGACTGAGTATTCAGTTCGAGAAACATCAGCGCCAGAGCTCGCAATTGTTCCACCTTAAATACGCTCGAGTACTGGCTGCCTCCCAAGACGACGAAGGGGGCGAGTTGAAAGAGGCTAGCGAAAGCCGAAATGGCGCATCCCACGAGGCTGAAGAACACCGCGAGTAAAGACAGGTTCCTGTTCACAGGCTTAAACAAGTCATAGAACCGAGCCGTCACCGCGATATAGCACGCGGTCGCGAGGAGGCCGGTTGCTAAACCCAACCGAAATAAAGGCTGGTGCGCCAGGATGTTGTTCGCCGTAGCCGCGGCGTCGCCAGATACAACAAGCCCTCTATGGAAGAGCTCGCCGAGTACTGCCGTCAGAAAGTAAACCAAATAAACGACACCGGTAATTCTGGCCCTGGGACGCGGCGACGCTTGCCCCAACCGTTCGGTCATCACAGGCGTGTTCATAATCTTTCCTTCTTATGCGAGTCTTTTGAATCAGGCGCATGCGAATCAGATCGGTTCGCGATAGCGACGCAGCCGGACCGTTGCGGCGAGCAAGGCCGCGGCGATTATCAACCCGATCCATAGACTCGGGCCACTCAGGAACCTCCCCGGAGCGAGTTGTGTCAGCGGTATGAAATGCGGATCGACCGGAACGCCAGACTTGTCCTTGAGGTCGAAAGCGCCCGCAGCGAATCCAACCAATCGGTCTTGCAGCAGGGAGCCGAAATACGAAGTGTGGAAGGCAATCTTCTCGAAGACACCGATCGCGAGTGGCGGCAACACGGCCCATAGAAATGGCGCGCGTCGCGCCCAGCCTGAGACCAGCAGCAGCCACCCGTAGATGGGTGCATACCAAAGCGCAAGCACGGTCGCACCGTAGAGCGTCACCAATTCCATCTGAAACAACGGCAACCGTGTCCACAGCATCACGACACCCCCTCCACTCATCAGCAGCACTGCGGTGCTCAACAGCAGCATGATCAGCTGCACAATAACGGTGATCGCGAAGACGAGCACTGGCAGAACCAGGAGCGGAATGCTCGCCTTCGCGAGCACTGTCGTAAGATCCGAAACCGGCAGCGACTTCCAGAACAGGATGCTCCGATCGCGGCGTTCGCTATGCAGCGCGTCGAGCGAGTAGAACACTCCGACGATGAGCGCGGTCACCATGATCAGCCATGCCGCGTGGCCGTACGGCTGAACCAGGTCGCCGGGTTGATGCGCCGGGTCCAGCGGCGCCAGGTCACGCATGCTCGGCAAACCAATCAAGCTGATCAAGAAGGCGAGCATGGCGACGGCGGCGGCGGCCAGGGGCGCGATATAGATGGAACGGTTCTCCCACAATTCGCGTCGCACCGACCAGTACCACGGCCGCGTCTCTGACATCGCCGCGGGCGGGACTACCGATGAGTCGAGAGGAGGCCCGGGCACGGCGTTCGATTGAGTATTCACTGAGCCACTCCTTGTGCCACGGCGGCCTGATTGCCCGGCTTATCGCCCAACATGGCAAGGAATAAGTCGGCGATGCTGGGCGTGCGTACGCCGCCAAGCGCTGCGAGGCGCTGACGATCGGCATGATCGAATTTCAGATCGAACAACAGGATGCTGCGACCGAGCACTTGACGCTCGTGAATTGGCTTGAGCACCCGTGCCGCGGCGACATGCTCGGGATGCACCGTCACTTCCAGATAGCGCGACTCGAAGTCTTCCATGCTGCAGTCGAGTATGATGCGCCCGCGGTTGATGAACATGAGATCGGTGAGGACGTGCTGGACGTCTTCAACCTGATGTGTAGTCACGACGATGGTGCGGCTGCGATCGAAGTAGTCGTTCAGCAGTGAATCGTAGAACTGCTTGCGATACAGAATGTCAAGGCCGAGGGTGGGTTCGTCAAGCACCAGCAATTTCGCGTCAATGGCCATAACCAGAGCGAGGTGCAGCTGGGTCACCATGCCCTTCGACAATTCCCTGACCTTGCTGGTGCGGCGGATGTCGGTCTTGGCAAGAAAACCTTCCGCCTTCGCACGATCGAATCGGGGATGCACGCCGGCAACGTAGTCGAGGGCCTGCGAGACCCGCATCCAGCGCGGCAGCACGGCGACATCGGCAATGAAGCAGACATCACGCATGAGCTGATCGCGCTCGTTCCAGGGATCGCGTCCGAGCACGCGCAGTTCCCCGAGATATTGGGTAAGGCCGAGGATCGCGTTGAGTGCGGTGCTCTTGCCTGCGCCGTTGGGACCGATGAGACCGAGGATCCGACCCTCGTCCACACGCATATTCACGCCGTCCAGCGCGACGGTTGCACCGAAGGCCTTGCGGAGGCCGCGTGCTTCGATGACTGTCATTGCTTCGGCTCCTTCTCGGGGGGATTCGACTCGGCGGGTTTCATCCGCGGGTCATCCGAAGACGACGGGCGGGTTGCGCCGTCCAGTAGTTCCTCCGCCTTCAGGCCGAGCCGCTGAATGGTTGCGTGGATCCTGGGCCATTCCTCACCAAGAAACTTCTGTCGTTCGCCCTGCAGCAGCAGATCGCGCGCACCGGCATTGATGAACATGCCGCGGCCTCGTCTGGTCTCGACAAGGCCCTCGTCCACCAGTTCTTGATAGCCCTTCAGAACCGTGAGCGGATTGACCCGGTATTCGGCCGCGACATTGCGCACGGAGGGCAGCGGATCACCCTCCTTGAGCAAGCCGTCGAGTATCATGGCGACGACGCGGTCGCGAAGCTGGCGGTAAATCGGCTGACTGTCGTTCCACTCACGGTCCATCATGGGTTCCAGAATAGCCCTTACCAGGGATACGCTCCCATCACTTTGTCCGCTGTAGGTCAAGATGCGCCTGCTCTGCCTTGTCGCCCGGGAGCATGTAGGTCCAGTCCTCGATGTGATGGTGGGCGTCGATCATGGTGAATACTGCATGGTGCATGTGTCCGGCCTGCGTGCTACCGGCGACGTCGAGAAAATCGAATTCCACGGTCTTCCCGTCCGGCGTGATCTTGCCCACCATGCGAGGCCGATTTCCGGCGTCACAATAGTGGGTCAGGAGCAAGCGATCCCCGTCCACATAAAACATGGTGATCGGGTTGTCGGGTCCTTCACTTCCCTTCATCTCATGCAGGATGGCGTTGCCCGTGGAAGTCACACGCAGCGAGGCTTGCATGGGCTTGCCTTCATAGGTGCCTGCCCACGAACCTGCCAGAGTTTTCAATTTGTCGAAGGACTTTTGCGCGTCGGACTGCGCGAAAGCCACGGCGGAGAGCGACATCAGAACAACGAACAGCACATAACGAATGGATTTCACTTTTCATTCTCCTTAAAGAAGTTCACTCTCTTTTTTGTTCGGGGAGGAGGGCTATTCGCTCGCGGACTCAGCGGCGACCCAAACAACCCTTCCCGGAGATACGCTCCCATCACTTTGTCCGCTGCAGATCCATGTGCGCGTGCACGGGCTTGTCCCCGGGCATCATGTACGTCCAGTCCTCGATGTGGTGGTTGGTGTCGATGATGGTGAACACGGCATGATCCATGTGTCCGTACTGCGTGCTACCGGCGACGTCGACAAAATCGAATTCCACGGTCTTCCCGTCCGGCGACACCTTGCCCACCATGCGAGGCCGATTCCCGGCGTCACAAAAATGCGTCAAGAGCAGGCGATCGCCATCCACATAAAACATGGTGATGGGGTCGTCGTCGTTACGATCGTCGGGTTTCCCCTTGCCCTTCATCTCATGCATGAGCGCGTTCCCGGTGGATGTCACGCGCAGCAAGACCTGCATGAGGTCGGGCATGTCAGGTTGCGGCGGTACGGTTGTCCCGTGGCCTTCCCACGAGCCCGCCAGAGTTTTCAGTTTGTCGAAGGACTTTTGCGCGTCGGACGGCGCGGCGGCGGTGTCGGCTGCGAAAGCGGTGGCAGCGATCAGAACGCATATAACGGAAAGTGCGAGGCGTGATTTCATGGTTAGTTCTCCTTGAAGTTGTGTTTTTTCAAATGCAAGTTGCGGGGATCTAATTTGCCCGGGAAAGCGCCCAGTAACTAGTGATATAGTTAACTACAACACTAGAACAAATGCAAGCCTTATTTATACGTTCAGCAAGAAATCCGCGCTGCGCCAAGAAATAATTAGCCACATTATCAGGGCGGAGGCGGTACAGCGGCGGGCAGCACGACAGGCTTAACTACCATGTTTTATGGACTTTGGCGGCCTGCTAACGCCGTGACTCCAGTGATTCAGGAGCAAGAGAGGACCGCTCAATACCGGGAAAATTCTATTTTGAACCCGGCCCTCTCAGCAGGTCGAAGCAGATTGTCAGCGGGACTATTTTAGACAGAAATCCACAGGCAGAATCCTTCGGTCCGGTTGCGAGGTGCTGTGAGGTTGCTGCCAGCTTGCGAAGCTCTACTCGTAGCGGAGGCTTTCCACAGGATCGAGTTGGGCGGCGCGGGTGGCGGGAACGGTCCCGAAGATAATTCCCACCAACGACGATACGACGATGGCAATGATGGCGGAGAAGCCAGAGACCGGGATACGGTACTCGGTTAGAAAGCGAACCGAAAACGGTAGGGACAGGCCAATCACGATGCCAACAACGCCTCCGATGAGGGAGATGAGAATAGCCTCCGCAAGAAATTGAAAGCGGATTTCACGGTTGGTGGCGCCAATGGCTTTGCGGATACCGATCTCGCGTATGCGCGACGTCACGGTAGCCAGCATGATGTTCATGATGCCGATTCCACTTACGAGCAGTACGACCATGGCGACCAGCAGAAGCACCCAAGTCAACGCAGTCGCGGTTTTGTCGGCCACCGCAAGAAGCTCGGTAAGATTCTCCACGGTATATACGGACTCGGACCGGTGACGCGACTGCAAGACGCGCTTGATCTGGCTCGTAGCTGAGGGCACCAGGGCAGGATCTTGCATCGAAAAATACATCAGCTTCACGCTGGGAGTTTCGGTGAAATAGCGGCTCACGCTGAACGGAATCAGCATGGTGTTGCCGACCACCTCCGATTGCCCGAAGGTATCGACGCGTTCCTTGAAGCTCCCAATGATGGTAAAGGGCAGGCCGCTCAATTTAATGACCTTGCCCACCGCAGCCGCCTGGGAACCGTAAATCTCCAGCGCCATTTTCTCGGTGATGACACCGACTTTGTTGTGGGCCTGGGAGTCCTCGAGGTCGAAGAAGCGTCCCGCGAGAACCACCAGGTTGCGAACGCGCAGGTATTCGGGATACACACCGAGGATGGCGATGTCACGTTCCCGGCCACTGCCGACGGATATGCGCTCGTTGAGGTTGACGACCGGAGAGGCAGCCGTCACGCCCGGTACTTCCTGCTGCACCGCCAGCAAATCTTCGATGGTCAGGGGGTCCGGCGTAGTACTGCTGATGCGCTGCGCGCCCCCCTGATATTGTGCGTAAATCAGGTTGGCGCCGATGGCCTGAATCTGGTTGAGTACGTATTGCCGGCCGGTCATGCCGATGGTGACAACCAGAATCAAAGAGGCGGTGCCGATCATCATGCCCAGTGCGGTGAGAGTGAAGCGCACCTTGTTACTGCAGAACGTGTCGAAGGAAAAACTGAGAATCTCGCCGAAGGCCATTCGAGGCCGAAGTCGGTCGGGCATGAGAGCTGCAGCCATTTCAGTTAGATGCTACGTGCAGCCAGAAAGAGGCGCAAGTGCGAGGAGCGGTGGTCAGCGAATAACCGGAAAAGCAGACCAGGAGCGGCCTGTTGTGGCACAGTTAAGAGGCGCAATTTCTAGGATTGGTTTCAAAAATGAGGGTTGGCTTCGGCGGCGCGTCCGTTAGCGGCTGAAGCTCAGAGCCGATCCTTCGATTGGAGCGGATGATCTCTCTCAAAACCGTGAGCGAACGCGACGCGATTGAGGCCGGCGTGGCGACCAACGTCCGCAGGTCTTTGTTTTGGATGGTGGTTGTGGCTCTGGCTTTGCGCCTGGCACTTGTGGCATTTCTTTATCCCGAGAGACTGAATCCCGACCGCGATCATTGGCGGTTCGCGGGAGAAACCGGGCGCATCGCGCAATCGATAGTCGCGGGCCGAGGATTCAGCAGCCCCTTCCAGGGCTCAACCGGACCGACGGCGATTATGCCGCCTTTTTACCCATCGCTGCTGGCAGGGGTCTTCCGGCTGTTCGAGGTCTACACGAAGGCTTCTGCATTAGTGACGCTGTCGCTCGACAGCCTGTTCTCGGCACTGACTTGCATTCCCGTATTTCTGATTGCACAAAGAAGTTTCGGGGGGCGGGCCGCGGTGTGGGCGGGATGGGCGTGGACTTTCTTTCCCCACGCAATTTTCTTTTCGGCGGATTTCATATGGGTCACGACGCTGGCCACGTTGATGCTGGCTTTGCTCTTCCTTGCCGCGTTGCATCTTGAGGATTCAACCCGGGTCGCACTCTGGATCGGCTTCGGAGTTTTGACGGGAACCGGCGATCTTATCGACCCAGTCGTGTTGTCGGTGATACCGCTGTTGGTGCTGTGGATGTGCTGCCGGCGGCTTCAGAAAAAACAGCACTGGTTCGTCCCCGCTCTGGCTGCGGCCCTGGCGTGCGGAGCCACACTAGCGCCGTGGATGATTCGCAACTATCGCGTCTTTCACACCTTCGTCCCTTTGCGTGACAATTTTGGACTCGAACTCTACGTGGGCAACAACGGAAACACATGGCACTTTGCTCCTGGCGGGTTTCATCCTTCAAGTACGGACCGGGAGATGAACGAGTATGTGCAGATCGGCGAACTGGCTTATATGAAGCACAAACAAGCGCAGGCGGTTGCGCTGATCAAGGCTCATCCTGGAGACTTTGCAGAGCTCTCCCTGCGGCGAGCTCTTTACATGTGGACGAACCTCTGGAGCTTCAGTCGCCGCTACCTGGAAGCCGAACCGCTCGATCCGCCGAACATCTTTCTATGCACCGCGCTGACGGCGCTGGCGCTGGCCGGGTTGAGGCGGGCGTTTCAGCGCGGCGCGAGCAGCGGCATGCCTTACGCGATCGCCCTCTTCTTTTTCCCTATGGTGTATTACGTCACGCACCCGCAAGACTATTATCGACGGCCCATTGATCCTATTTTTGTGGTGCTGGCGGCGTACGCTGTAACATCCTGGATGCAGGATCGCGCAAGACTGGCGCTGAGCCAACTTCAGACCCACCCGTCATTAGCTCAGCAACTGACTCCCTGACATCGAGACCGTCGGCAAGATCCAACGAGTGTAGCGATATGGGATTTGAAAGATACAAGACGGGGATTGGGCTGTTACTGCTGACCAGCGGGGCGCTGCTGGTTCATGGATACCACCCTTTCGCGGAAGATGCGGAAATCTATCTTCCCGGTGTGGAGAAGATTCTGCACCCGGAACTGTTTCCGGTGGGACGGGAGTTTTTTGCAGCGCACGCGAGCCTCACGTTGTTCCCCAACCTGGTCGCATTTTCGCTGCGTGTCACGCGCTCGCCCTTCGAAGCCGGGCTCTTTCTCGGGCATCTCGCTTCCGTCTTTCTGCTGCTGCTCGCCTGCTGGGAGCTGAGCGGAAAATGTTTCCCGAATTTTCGGGCACGCTGGTGCGGGGTGGCCTTGGTGGCTGCGCTTCTCACGATTCCGGTGGCAGGGACCGCGCTCTACATCATGGATCAGTATTTGAACCCGCGGAATCTGGCGGCGTTCGCAGGGGTTTTTGCGGTCGCCCGAGTGCTGGAGAGAAAGTTCCTCCGGACTCTGGCGTGGCTGATATTTGCCGGTGTCGTTCATCCTTTGATGGCGGCATTTGCATGTTCTTACTGTGCTTTGCTGCTATTGATGGAGAGGTTCGAGAATCCGGCGGCGGTTGAATCGCAGGAGGTTCGTGCAGCGATGGCTGTGGTATGTCTGCTGCCATTTGGAATTTCGCTTGCTCCCCAGACTTCGCAGGCTTATCACGAGGCGGCGCTTCATCACGGTTTCCACTACATCCAGCGCTGGCAGTGGTATGAGTGGCTGGGCATTCTCGCGCCCCTGGTTCTTTTCTGGTGGTTCAGCCGGATTGCACGGAAACGGCAATGGCATGAATTGGATCGCATGTGCCGCGCGCTCATTATTTATGACCTTATTTATTTCCTGGCGGCACTGGTCGTCGATTTTCCTCTGCGCTTTGAGAGTCTGGCACGTTTGCAGCCGCTGCGCAGCCTGCACTTGCTCTACATTCTGATGTTTCTATTTGTGGGTGGATATGTTGGCGAATATCTATTGAAAAATCGGGCATGGCGCTGGCTGGCGTTGTTTGTCCCTTTGAGCCTGGGAATGTTCCTGGCACAGCGCTCACTTTTCCCATCCAGCGCACACATTGAATGGCCGGGGACGGCGCCGAAGAATGAGTGGACGCAAGCTTTTCTCTGGGTTCGGGGTAACACCCCGGTGGATGCGCTGTTCGCTCTGGATCCGCTTTATATGGAGTTCTCCGGAGAGGACACAATCGGCTTCCGGAGCCTGGCGCAGAGAAGCCGGCTGGCTGACGCCGTCAAAGATAGCGGCGCGGTGAGCATGTTTCCGCCGTTGGCAGATCAATGGTGGACCCAGGTGCAAGCTTTGAAGGGCTGGAAGAACTTTCAGGAACAGGATTTCTCACGGCTGAAGACACAATTCGGCGTGGGATGGGTGGTTTTGCAGCGGTCGGGAGATCGAAATCTTGATTGCCCTTATCAGAATGGGGCGGTGCGAGTTTGCCGGGTTCCGTAGTCTGGGTCCGAAGGGAAGGTGCATGACCAGATGCATCCCGAGGCTATGTGGAGGGTTTCTGGCAAACCGATGCGATACAATGAAGCCACCAGGAAATTCATGGTCTCATCCACTGCCCCAGCGCTGCAATCGTCTGCCCGGCTGTTCCCCTACGACAAGTGGGATCGAGCTCTGCCCGCCTTGGCCAGGCAGTACCGCGACAATTATCCCTGCCCGCATATCCGACTCATTGATTTTCTAAAGCCCGAAACCGCTTCGGCCATGGCGGATGAGTTTCCCCAGCCTTCAAGCCAGGAATGGACGCAGTACAAGCATGCCAATGAAAACAAGCTGGGCATGGCCCATCGCGAACTTTTTCCTCCCACGTTAGGCGCGGTGACGGACGAACTGAACTCACCAGAGTTCGTGGCCTGGTTGTCGGAACTGACCGGCATCCCTAACCTGATCGCGGACCCGATGTTGGAGGGAGGCGGATTGCATCAGTCTGGCCGAGGCGGCTACCTGAACGTGCATACGGACTTCTCCATGCATCACTTCCACACCCACTGGCACCGGCGAGTGAATTTGATTCTCTATCTGAATCCGGGTTGGCTTGAACAGTGGGGAGGATCGCTGGAATTGTGGGAACCCAGGATGGCCCGTTGCGGCGCGAAATATCCGCCGCTTCTGAATCATGCTTTAATCTTCACTACGGACGAACGTTCTCTTCACGGTTTTCCGGATCCTCAAGAGTGCCCTCAAGGCGTTTCGCGCAAGAGTCTGGCGCTGTACTACTACACTGTGGAGCCAGACAAGAAATTCGCGGTACATTCGACGGACTATTTTGCCCGGCCTCAAGACGGCGTCGGGAAAGCCTTTTTGATATGGCTCGATAAGAAGGCCGTCGACCTTTATTCCCGAGCCAAAGCGCGCTTCGGATTTTCCGACGACTTTGCCAGCAAGGTTTTGGGATTTCTTTCCGGGAAGAAATAGACCGAGACCTTAGGTTGTGCTCGGATCGCTCGCTGCCTGATTGAAAACAAACAACATCTTGAAACGCAGAGATCGCTGATAACGGCGGCAGAAGCTGCGCAGTGATTCATGATGCCGCTTAATGAGTTCCGTTAGGCCGAGCCTGCTGCTTCCGTGCTGCGCGCGTAGTAGGCGGGATAGCCCGGATCAAGTTTGCGGCCCTTGTCGCTGAAGCGGCGAAAGTTGAGCATGTGAGCCCTCTGCAGGGCGAACTGCAAGGTTGTGGCCAACACGCCAAAGCCATACTTCACACTGCGGCCGAAGTTGATGGACGAGGCCTCTTCGAAATACTTCGTGGGACACGATACTTCACCGATACCAAAGCCGAAGTGCACGCACTGGGCCAGCATCTGATTGTCGAAGACGAAGTCGTCGGAGTTTTCCAGCAATGGCAGTTCGGTCAGTACCTTGCGGCTGAAGGCGCGGTAGCCGGTGTGGTATTCAGAGAGTTTCACTCTCAAGAAAAGATTCTCAAACCCGGTGAGCACGCGGTTGGCAATGTATTTATAAAGCGGCATACCGCCGCGCAACGCCGTACCACCGATAATGCGCGAGCCCAGCACAACGTCATATACGCCGTACGCCACCATGCTGGCGAGAGCGGTTATGAGCAAAGGCGTGTACTGATAGTCAGGATGCAGCATGATGACGACATCGGCGCCCGCGGCCAGGGCTTCGCGGTAGCAGGTCTGCTGGTTACGGCCGTAGCCGTAGTTGCGGTCGTGCTGGAAGACGCGCAAGCCCAACTGGTGCGCAAGGTCAACGGTGCGGTCAGAGCTTTGGTCATCGACCAGTATGCGGATGTCCACCAGTTCAGGCAGTTCTGCCACCGTTGCCGTGAGCGTCTTCTCCGCGTTGTAGGCCGGCATCACGACCGCGATGTGTTTGCCGTTAATCATAGTTACGACCGGTTCATCGCCATGATACCTCAGTTGAGCGCCGCGTCACAGAGATGGACGACAGGGCAGAGCTTCCGATTCAGAAAAACCTGAGTTGTCCGACACTTCGGGGCTTCGATTCCCCTCACTCTTGAGCCTAAAGCATTTCACAAAAACGTGGGGTAAACTTGCACAGCGGCGTTTGCTCGTCGCGCCCTGTGACTTGCTCCAACCTGCGCCCTGTGCAAAACTTAGGTTAGCCGATTTTTTTGCTCGTCCTCTGCCGTGGGCGCTGTGACGGCGTCGCGCCAAACCAATGCCCGAGAAGCGCACACTGTTCGAAAAGATCTGGAACGCCCACTTGGTAGCCGAACCGAGCGGTCGGTCTTCCATTCTTTACATTGACCTGCACCTCGTCCATGAGGTTACCTCGCCCCAAGCTTTCGATGGCTTGCGAACGGCCGGGCGGAGAGTCCGGCAGCCGCTGAGAACCGTAGCCACGGTAGACCACAACATTCCAACCGAGCCGCGCGGTACCCCGATCACCGACGCTATCGCCGCGCGACAGATTGAAGCCTTGCAGAAGAATTGCAGGGAATTTGCTATCCGGCTTTTTGATATGGATTCGCCGGAGCAGGGGATTGTGCACGTGATCGGGCCGGAGTTGGGCCTGACACAACCGGGCATGACCATTGTTTGCGGGGACAGCCATACTAGTACGCACGGCGCATTTGGCGCTTTGGCATTCGGCATCGGCACGTCAGAAGTTGAGCATGTTTTAGCTACGCAATGCCTGGCGCAACAAAAACCGAGGACGCTGAAAATTGAGGTTCGCGGCCGGCTTCCGGAGGGAGTCGCTGCGAAGGACCTGGCGCTCGGGATCATTGGACAGATTGGGACCGACGGCGCGAGTGGGCACGTGATCGAGTACGCCGGCGAAGCGGTGCGCGGACTTTCAATGGAAGGCCGGATGACTCTGTGCAACATGAGCATCGAGGCGGGGGCCCGCGCGGGGATGGTGGCGCCTGATGAGACGACTTTTGCCTATGTGAAAGGACGGCGTTTCGCGCCGCGTGATCGTGAGTGGGACAGAGCGGTGGCGTTGTGGCGCGCGTTGCCGACCGATGACGGTGCGTCTTTCGACAAGGTGGTGGTAATTGATGCTGCGCAACTTTCGCCGTTCGTAACCTGGGGGACAAATCCGGGGATGGTGGCGCCGATCACGGGTCGGGTTCCTGAGCCTGGAAGCATGCGGGACGGCGACCGCCATGCCACGGAACTCGCCTTGGAGTACATGGCGCTGGAACCCGGGAAGCGCATCGAAGACATCGGAATTGATCGCGTGTTTATTGGATCGTGCACCAACTCGAGGATTGAAGATCTGCGTGCGGCAGCACGAGTCGCCAAGGGCCACCGCGTAAATCCAAAAGTCCGGGCGATGGTGGTGCCGGGATCGCAAACCGTGAAGCGAGCAGCAGAGCGGGAAGGCTTGCATCGGATTTTTCTGGATGCCGGCTTCGAGTGGCGTGAATCTGGATGCTCAATGTGCCTGGGGATGAATCCCGATATTTTGCAGCCGGGTGAGCGCTGTGCTTCCACCAGCAACCGCAATTTTGAAGGACGGCAGGGGCGCGGCGGGCGCACTCATCTGGTGAGTCCGATGATGGCAGCGGCGGCGGCGATCACGGGGCACTTTACTGACATCCGTAACTGGAAATTCCGACCATGATGAGGGCTGCGCGATGAAGCCGTTTAACGTACACCGGGGACTGGTCGCGCCACTCGACCGCACCAACGTGGACACCGACCAAATCATCCCCAAACAGTTCCTTAAGCGGATCGAGCGTACCGGCTTTGGCGAGTTTCTGTTTTACGACTGGCGATATACGCCGCAGGGTACGACAAAGGATGAGTTCATTCTGCATCAGCCACGGTACAAGAATGTGAGTGTTCTGGTCGCCGGAAGAAATTTTGGCTCTGGCTCTTCACGCGAGCATGCGGTGTGGGCGCTTAGCGACTTTGGTTTCCGCGCTGTCATCGCACCATCGTTCGCTGATATTTTCGCCAACAATAGCAGCAAGAACGGCTTCCTGGCCGTGGTCTTGAGCGAAAACGAAGTCGCTGAAGCCATGCGGCGGGCGCGGGAAATTGAAGCTTACCATCTCACCATTGACCTGGAGAAATGCCAGGTTCGCGATGAGCAAGGTTTTCTGGCAAACTTTCGAATCGATGAGTTCGTCCGTCACTGCCTGTTGAACGGATTGGACGATATCGCTCTGACGCTGCAACACGGGGCCGAGATCGCGGCCTACGAGAGACAACATCCGGTTCCGCAGTCTGTGCTAAGACTTGCCCGGTGAATGGACATCCTCCTCGGTAAAGATTTGTAAAACATCCGGCATCAACTTGACCCGCCGCCCCGCAGCCTTGATGCTGGTTTAGTAACGGACTACCATTGCAGCCGCGTTTGTTGCCCATTTTTCCCGTGCCAAGGTAGAGTTCCCGCAACCGGCCGCTGAATGCTTACGTCTAATGAGTGGGATGTTTGCGCCTCTCAAGCTCATGCCAAAAACCACACTCGGAACTCAACCGTGAAGAAAATCCCTTCGACGGTAGCTAACGAACCGCTCTCCAGGCTGATCTCTGTGGCTGGCGTCTTCTCCCTCCTCTGGCTCGGCGCGCTCTGCCTCAGCCTCGCAGCTTGCAGCAGTGACGACTCGAAGCAGCAACAAGCGCAGGCCGCAGCGCCGCGAGCCGTGTCGGTGGCAGTTGCGCCGGTCCAGCGTCAAGACGTTCCCGTATACCTGACGGGATTGGGATCGGTAACGGCATTCAACACGGCGAACATCAAGAGCCGTGTAGACGGCCAGATCATGCAAGTAAATTTCAGGGAGGGCCAGAACGTAAGGCAGGGCGAATTATTGATCTTGATCGATCCGCGCCCATATCAGGCTCAACTGGAGCAGGCGCAGGCGCAGTTGTTTCGAGATCAGGCACAACTGCGGGATGCTAAGCTGAATCTTGATCGTTACACCTCTCTCATCCCTTCCGGCAGCATCTCGCGACAGCAAGTCGACACGCAACGGGCGCTGGCCGACCAATTAGAAGGCACGGTGCGCAACGATCAGGGGTTGATCGATACCGCAAAGTTGCAGATCACCTACTGCCACATCACAGCGCCGTTCAGCGGGCGTATCGGTTTGCGGCAAGTCGATATTGGAAACATCGTTCATGCCTCCGACACCAATCCGATGCTGGTGCTTACGCAGTTGCAGCCCATTGCCATGATCTTTACCTTGCCGGAAGATCAGTTGCCTTTGGTCTCGCAGCACATGAAGGCCACGACACTGCAGGTGGATGTGTACAACCGCGATGATCAAACCAAGCTGGCAACCGGCAAGCTGCTGACGATTGACAACCAAATTGATCAGACCACGGGCACGGCCAAACTTAAGGCGGTGTTCGACAACAAAGACAGCCAGCTTTGGCCCAATCAATTCGTGAATACGCAATTGCTGCTGGAGATAAGAAAAAACAGCACGGTGTTGCCTACGGCTGCGATTCTGCGTGGTCCTCAAGGCACTTTTGTCTACGCCGTGAAACCCGACAAGACAGTCGAAGCGCGTCCCGTCGCGGTGTCGCTGACACAGGGCGATACCACAGTGATCACCAGCGGGCTCAACGCGGGCGACACGGTGGTGACAGACGGGCAGGACAAGCTGCAGAGTGGCAGCAGGATCGAACCGCGTAATATTGCGCCCGGCAACCATGCAACCCCCAGGGCGCACCACGATGCTCCATCAGGAACTCCAGTTTCATGACGCCTTCCAGGATATTCATCCTCCGGCCGGTGGCGACCACGTTGTTGATGGTGGCAGTCCTGCTGGTGGGTTGGGTTGCGTTCCTGCAGTTGCCGGTCTCGGCCCTGCCCGAAGTTGACTATCCCACAATTCAGGTAGTGACGTTTTATCCCGGCGCGGATCCCGAGGTAATGGCTTCCTCGGTGACCTCGCCTCTGGAACGGCAGTTTGGGCAAGTTCCCGGGCTGAGCCAGATGACTTCCACGAGTTCGTTCGGAAGCTCCGTGATCACGCTGCAGTTCAATCTTGATCAAAATATTGATGTCGAAGAACAGCAAGTGCAGGCCGCGATTAACGCCGGCTCGACCTATTTGCCCTCGGACCTGCCAAATCCTCCGATTTACAGCAAGGTGAACCCGGCGGACGCGCCGATTATCACGCTGGCCATGACCTCTGACACGCTGCCATTGCCAAAGGTGGAGGACCTGGCGGATACCGCTCTGGCGCAGAAGATATCGCAGTTGACCGGTGTCGGATTGGTTTCCATCAGTGGGGGAGAGAAGCCGGCGGTCCGAATCCAGGTGAACCCCACGGCACTGTCTTCCTACGGACTGGGCCTCGAAGACCTGCGCACAGCGCTTGCCCAGGCCAACGTGGACCAGGCCAAGGGCGTGCTCGATGGTTCGCGGCAGTCTTACACGATCGGCGCCAATGATCAGCTGACCTCAAGTGAACAGTACAAACCGATCATTGTCGCGTATCACAACGGCGCCCCGGTGCGCTTAAGCGATGTGGCGAACGTGATCGATGGCACGGAGAATGCATTGCTCGCGGCATGGATGAATCTTACGCCCGCTGTAATCGTGAACATACAGCGCCAGCCTGGGGCGAACATCATCAGCGTGGTGGACCGCATCAAGAAACTGCTGCCGCAGTTGCAGACGTCGCTGCCCTCAGCCGTGAAGGTGCAAATTCTCACCGATCGAACCACCACAATACGCGCGTCTGTGAAAGACGTGGAATTCGAGCTGATGCTCACTATTGTGCTCGTGGTGCTCGTCATTTTCTTATTTCTTCGGAATCTCTCGGCGACCGTTATCCCGAGTGTGGCCGTTCCGCTCTCTCTCATTGGAACCTTCGGTGTGATGTATCTGCTGGGATACAGCCTCAATAACCTGACTCTGATGGCGTTGACGATCTCCACCGGCTTCGTGGTGGATGACGCGATTGTCATGATTGAAAATATTGATCGATTCCTGGAGGCCGGAGACGCTCCGCTCGATGCGGCGTTGAAGGGTTCGGGGCAGATTGGCTTCACGATTGTTTCGCTGACGGTTTCACTCATTGCGGTGCTGATTCCGCTGTTGTTCCTGGGAGACATCGTAGGCCGGTTGTTCCGAGAATTCGCGGTAACGCTGGCAGTGACAATTTTGATTTCGGCGGGGGTCTCGCTCAGCCTGACGCCGATGATGTGCGCGAAGCTGCTCGAGCATCGCAAAGAGGGCGAGAAGGGCCGCTTCTACGAGGTCACGGAGGATTATTACAACCGGGTCATCGCATTTTACGGGCGCACCGTGAAGTGGGTGCTGAAGCACCAGACGGCGACCCTGCTGGTGACGTTTGGGACGCTGGTCTTGACGCTGATTATGTATGGAGTAGTTCCCAAGGGATTTTTCCCGGTTCAAGATACTGGAGTGATTCTAGGAGTTTCAGAAGCCCCGGATAGTGTTTCCTTCGAGGCCATGTCCCGGCGTCAACAGGAGCTCGCCCGGGTGATTCTCCGTGATAAGGACGTGGAGAGCCTCTCTTCCTTCATCGGGGTTGACGGCACGAATACAACTCCCAACAGCGGGCGCATACAGATTAATTTGAAAGCGCGTGATCAGCGCAAGGATGACGCTTCGGCCATCATTCGTCGGCTGCAGCCGGAACTGGATAAAGTGGAAGGCATCACGCTCTATATGCAGCCGGTGCAAGATCTTACCGTGGAAGACCGGGTGAGCCGCACTCAGTTCCAATATTCGGTGGAGGATGCCGACGCGCAGGAACTGGCGCAATGGACTCCGAAATTGGTCGACAAGCTACGGACTCTGCCGGAATTGCGCGACGTAGCGACCGATCAACTTAATAACGGACTCAAGGCGAACCTCACCATCGATCGGGACACAGCTTCCCGGCTGGGCATCTATCCGCAGGCCATTGACAACACGCTTTACGACGCCTTCGGGCAACGATTGGTGTCGACCATCTTCACACAGTTGAATCAGTATCATGTGGTGCTGGAAGTGGCGCCCGGCTTCCGGCAGAATCCCGGCGCACTCAAAGATATCTACGTCCGTCCCAGCAGCGCTACACCAGTTACGGGAGCGCCCACGGGCAATGCGGCCTCGGCGATCACCAGTGGGTCCCCGGTGCCTATTGCCGCTTTCACTCACATGGAAGCCAGGAATGCCGCCCTGGCCGTTAATCATCAAGGACAATTTCCGGTGGTCACGCTTTCATTCAACCTGGCGCCGGGAGCTTCTTTGGGGGAGGCAACGCGAGCGATTCAGGATGCAGAAAAGCAGATTCAATTACCAGCCAGCATTCACGCGGCGTTTCAGGGGACGGCGGCTGCATTCCAGAATTCGCTCGCGTCTGAACCATTTTTGATTCTGGCCGCCGTGATCACCGTCTATATCGTGCTCGGCGTGCTGTATGAGAGCTACATCCATCCCATCACAATTCTTTCCACGCTGCCTTCGGCCGGAGTGGGCGCAATTCTCGCGCTGCAGATCACGCACAACGATCTCACCGTGGTGGCGCTGATTGGAATCATCTTGCTGATCGGCATTGTCAAGAAGAACGCCATCATGATGATCGATTTTGCTCTCGAGGCCGAGCGCGAAGAACATAAGCCGCCGGAGGAGGCGATTTATCAGGCCTGCCTACTGCGCTTCCGGCCCATCATGATGACAACCATGGCGGCATTGCTCGGGGGCATACCACTGGCGCTGGGGTCTGGAACGGGAGCGGAACTGCGGCGGCCTCTGGGCATCACCATCGTGGGCGGACTACTTCTCAGTCAACTGCTCACGCTTTACACGACGCCGGTGGTTTATTTGTGGTTCGATCGACTGGCGCAGAGGTTTGCCAGATTCCGCGTTGGCAATCCCATGCCTCCAGAGGAGCCAATGTCGGCGGATTAAGCCATGAGTATCTCGGCTCCATTTATCAGGCGCCCGATTGGGACGTCGCTTCTGGCGGCGGCACTTCTGCTTTCGGGCATACTCGCCTTCAACTACCTTCCGGTAGCCTCTCTGCCCAAGGTCGATTTCCCGGTCATCCAGGTCTCTGCTGGACTGCCGGGAGCGGATCCGCAAACCATGGCGTCTGCCGTAGCCACGCCGCTCGAGCGCCAATTCGGACGCATTTCTGGAATCAATCAGATGACCTCGACGAGTCAATTGGGCTCGACGACGGTCGTGCTGCAATTCGATTTGAGTCGCAATATTGACGCCGCCGCCCGCGACGTGCAGGCGGCGATCAATGCCGCGCGCAGCCAGCTTCCAGCCAACCTGCCCAACAATCCGACGTACCGCAAGGCTAATCCGGCAGATGCGCCGATTCTGATTCTTGCTTTGACCTCCGACACGATTCCGGTGCCCCGCATGTATGACGCCGCGGATTCCATCCTGGCGCAGAAACTCGCGCAGGTGCAAGGCGTGGGAACAGTGTTTGTAGGCGGCGCAGCACAGCCGGCCGTGCGTGCGGAGGTGAATCCGACGCTGCTAAATAAGTTGGGCGTGGGCCTGGATACGGTGCGCAATGCTCTCAACCTGGCGAATGCCAATCGGGCGAAGGGCCAAGTCTCCGATAGCACGAATGCGTGGTCATTGAGCGACAACGATCAACTATTTCTGGCCGACCAGTACCGGCCGCTCATTGTCGCCTACAACCATGGTGCTGCGGTGCGGCTTGGGGATGTCGCCGACGTCCAGGATTCGGTCTCCGATGTTCGCAACATTGGGCTGGCCAATGGAAAACCCGGCGTTCTCATCATCGTGTTCCGACAGCCGGCCGCCAACATCATCGCAACCGTCGATCGCGTTCGCGCGCTCATGCCGTACTTACAGTCCTCTATATCGCCGGCGATCGAGCTCACCGTTGCGCTGGACCGTACCGTAACGGTGCGAGCTTCGGTAAATGACATCGAGTTCACCCTCCTACTTTCGATTGTGTTGGTCATCCTCGTGGTGTTCGCCTTCTTAAGAACAGTGCGGGCCACTATTATTCCCAGCATTGCCGTGCCGCTCTCGCTGGTAGGAACGTTCGGAGTGATGTACCTGCTGGGCTACAGCCTGGACAATTTGTCACTGATGGCATTGGCGATTTCGACGGGCTTCGTCGTCGATGATGCCATCGTAGTGCTGGAGAACATCACCAGATATGTCGAGCATGGAATGGATCCGGTCGAAGCCGCTTTCAAAGGGGCTAAGGAAATTGGTTTTACCGTGCTCTCCATGAGCACCTCGCTGGTTGCCGTTTTCATTCCTCTGCTCATGATGGGTGGAGTTGTGGGCCGGCTTTTCCGTGAGTTTGCGGTCACCTTGAGCATCGCCATCACAGTCTCGCTACTGGTTTCACTGACCACCACTCCCACGATGTGCGCCAAGTTTTTGCGGCCCATGAGCGAGAAACCGCACAACCGCGTGTATCGCTTCAGCGAATGGATGTTTGACACGGTGCTTACGGGATATCGCCACAGCCTTACGTGGGTGCTGCGCTATCAACCCCTCACACTCGTGGTCACCATACTGGTTGCTTGTTTAAGCGTTTATCTTTATATCAAGGTGCCCAAGGGCTTCTTTCCGCAGCAAGACACCGGCCGGGTTATGGGATCAGTGCAGGCTGCGCAGGATATTTCCTTCCAGGCGATGCGTGACAAGATGGAGCGCTTCGTCAAGATCGTGATGCAGGACCCGGCAGTTAGCACAGTGGTTGGCTTCGCCGGAGGAAACACGGCTTCCAACCAGGGCCGCATGTTTATCATGCTGAAGCCCCTGGCAGAACGCGGCACGTGTCCGCCGCATCCATTCTGGAAGTCATGCCCAACCGTAACCGCAGATCAAGTGATTAATCGTCTTCGCGGCCAGCTGGCAGTTGTGCCAGGAGCAACTCTTTACATGCAATCTGCCCAAGACCTGACCATCGGTGGACGGCAGGGCAATGCGCAGTATCAATACACGCTCCAGGGTGAAAATCTGAATGACCTGAACACCTGGTCGCCACAGCTGCTAAGGAAACTTCGCACACTACCTCAGTTGCGCGACGTGAACACCGACCAGCAAGATCAGGGATTGCAGGCTAAGTTGGTGATTGACCGTGACACCGCCAGCCGGCTGGGCGTGAGTCCGCAGAGTATCGACAACGCGCTCTACGACGCCTTTGGGCAGCGGCAAGTTTCGACCATGTATCGGCCTCTCAACCAATACCACGTCGTCATGGAAGTGGCGCCGCAGTTCCAGCAGACTCCTGAAGCTCTGCAGAACATTTATGTGCGCTCGTCCGCTCAGACGCCCGTACCTCTGTCTGCGTTTAGTCGCTTTGCGCCGTCGAATACGCCTCTCGCGGTAAATCACCAAAGCCAGTTTCCCTCGGTTACGATTTCGTTCAATCTGGCCCCGGGCGTGTCCCTGGGTGAGGCAACGCAGGCGATTGAGAACGCCGAGCGATCCATTGGCTTCCCGGCGACGATCCAGGCCAGCTTTCAAGGAAGCGCTGCTGCGTTCCAAGATTCACTCGCCAGCGAGAAGTGGTTGATTCTGGCCGCGCTGGCAACTGTCTACATTGTGCTGGGGATGCTTTATGAAAGCTACATCCATCCCATTACCATTCTCTCGACGCTGCCCTCCGCCGGAGTGGGTGCAATCCTGTTTTTGCTGCTTACGGGAAACGAACTCAACGTGATCGGCACGATTGGCATCATCCTGCTGATTGGACTGGTGAAGAAGAATGCCATCATGATGATTGACGTGGCCCTGGATATCGAGCGTACGCAGGGCAAACCTCCGGTGGAAGCTATCTACGAAGCTTGCCTGCTGCGCTTCCGGCCCATCATGATGACAACCATGGCAGCCCTGCTGGGAGGACTGCCGCTGGCACTGGGTAGGGGGACTGGGTCAGAGTTGCACCGTCCTCTGGGAATCACGATCGTTGGCGGATTGATGGTCAGCCAGGCCCTGACTTTATTCACCACACCGGTGGTGTATGTATATCTCGACCGTTTGCGACTGGCTCTGCGTGGCGGGGAAGACAACCCGATGCCGACAATTTCGTCTCCCGGCTCTGCCAAGCCGAGCCCGGCCCACTGAGCGACTCGTTTCCACCTGTGCTGAATTCATATAACTCTACACGCCTTGACTGAACTCTTAACTTTCGTCGAGTTCAGTTCAGCTACACTGGGCCTGCGTACAACCTCAATGAACCTGACGCGCATCGCACCACCGCAACCAATGATGGGGTTCGTGAGCCAGCCGATATGATATGAATGTGGATTAGCGCATTTTGACGGGCAAATTGAAGCGAGCGAGCTTCGGCGAACCAATATTCTTCTTTAGTGCGAAATCTCATTCAGGAGTCAGGGATGTCTAAGAGAACAACGCTGCTGGTTCTTCTCTGCGTAAGCGTTGCCGGTTGGAGCAGTTGTGGCAGTACTTCCAGCCATTACGTGTACGCCACCTCGGCCAACCAAGTGCTGGCTTTCCGCGAAGACCCGCACTCTGGAGTGCTAACACCGGTCCCGGGGAGTCCTTTTGTCACGGGCAATGGAGCGCGATCAGCAGTGCTGGCGCCTTCAAAGAAATTTGTCTACGTCGCGAATGCAGGAGACAACGATATTTCGCTATTCACTGTCTCCAAGGGAACGCTCACCGAGGTGTCGCCACGAATAAGCACCAACGGAACTCCACTTTTTATGGCTATTGATCCCGCGGGGGCGTACTTATACGTCGCCACCACAGCGCCTTCGAACCCTATCTCAGTGTTCTCCATTGCTTCCAGCACCGGCGTCTTGACCGCCTTTGGGTCTTCTCCGACTGGGGTTACCGCAACCGGCATGACGTTGACGCCATCGGGCAATTTCCTTTTCGTGGCCAGCGCGGGTGCACCGGGGTCGGTTTCGGTGTTCGCTGTGAACGCTGGAGTGCTCTCGGTGGTTGCCCAAACCACAGTCGGCACCAACCCTGTCGGGCTCACCACTGATTCCGGTGGCAGCTTCCTGTACGTAGCCAACAGCCTGGATAATTCGATCTCTTCATTCTCGATAGGTGCTTCGGGTACGCTGACCCCGGTTTCATCCTTCGCAGATCTGTCGACGGTTCCTGTTGCGCTCCTCGTGGACCCGTCGGGGAAATATTTGTACGTCGGAAATACTGGCTCCAACAACATCACCGCTTACACGATCTCTTCCGGAGCCCTTACCGTGCTTTCTACCTCTCCGTTCGGCGGGATATCCGCGCCGAGTTCAATCGCGGTGGACCCCGACGGCAAATATCTTCTGGTCGGAAGCCAGTCTTCTGGAGGGATTGCGGTCTATCGTCTCGACGCCAGCAATGGAACCTTGTCGTCACCGGCCACATACTCTTCAGGAAGTTCGGTAACTTCCATCGTCGTCACGGATTAAATCACACGGATTAAATCCTATCAGGCCATGATCGAATGATCGGTGTGACCGCTGCATGTGAGCCTGGGGCTTTCTAAAGGGTCTGGCCGGCTCGGCGCATTTTTTTAACAAATAAATGACACCGGTGACCCTGAGGCGCTGCATAATAGCTTGCCGGCATATGACTTTGCGGGTGCAACCACAGGCGGTGCTCGGCCATCTAAATTCTCAAGTCCTTTTAGAGCGGCCGCTCCCAGCCCTGCTCGTGCCGAGCTCACGTTCATCAGGAAACTCATGAATATTGCCAGCGCGGCGAGTGCGTTCCCCAAACATTACTATTCTCAAAAGTTCCTTCTGGAGGCTCTCCAGCAATACTGGGGAGACAAGCTCAAGAAGCCTCAGCTCCTGGAGCGGCTGCACCGCAACGTAACGGTCGAGGGCCGTCACCTCGCGCTTCCTGCTGAAGAATACTCAAAGATGACGACCTGGGGCCAGGCTAATGACGCCTGGATCAAGGTGGCGCAGGAACTTGGAGAGCAAGCCCTCTGTCTTGCTCTGCACCATTCTGGATTAGCACCGAAAGATTTAGGAGCGTTGTTCTTCACCTCAGTGACGGGAATTTCCAGCCCGTCGATTGATGCTTTATTGATTAACCGGATGGGACTTTCCCCGAACATTCGGCGCGTTCCAATTTTCGGGCTGGGCTGTGTTGCGGGTGCGGCCGGCATTTCGCGCGCTGCGGATTATGTCCGGGCCTATCCGTCGCAAGCGGCTGCATTGGTCTCGGTGGAGCTCTGCTCCCTGACGTTGCAGCGCGAAGACTTGTCGGTAGCGAATCTAATCTCTGCGGGGCTTTTCGCGGATGGATCGGCGGCAGTGATCGTGGCCGGAGAAGACCTGAATTTGCCGGGACCCAAAGTTCTGGCAACCCGGTCAATCTTCTATCCGCACACCGAAGAGATGATGGGTTGGGGTGTCTCTGAAAAAGGCTTCCGCATCACGCTTTCGCCCGAGGTTCCCAATCTCATTCGCACGAACCTCGGCGGCGATCTTGAGCGCTTCCTCTCTGACCACGGCCGTGAGCGTTCCGATATCGGCAGCTGGGTGTTGCATACCGGTGGGCCCAAAGTATTGGAAGCGACCGCGGACGCACTGGATTTACACAACGGCCAGCTCGACGCTTCATGGAATAGCTTGCGGAAAGTCGGCAATCTTTCCTCCGCCTCGGTGCTGGTGGTGCTCGAAGACGTGATGCAGCGGCGGCGCCCCGATCCTGGAACCTTGGGCATACTGGCTGCCATGGGGCCAGGATTCTGTTCTGAGCTCGTACTGTTGCAATGGTGAGGCTTAACGTTTGTTGAATTCGACGGATGTTTTTGTGATCGGTGGCGGTCCTGCGGGCTTGGCGGCCGCCATTGCGGCCAGGCAGCGCGGATTTCGAGTCATCGTTGCCGACGGAGCAGTCCCCCCGATTGATAAACCGTGTGGGGAGGGTCTGATGCCAGACGGCATCAGCGCCTTGCGGCGGTTAGGGATTACGCTCAAACCACAAGACTCCTACTCCTTGCGCGGGATCCGGTTTCTGAGAGCGGGTCTGGCAGTTGGCGCGCGATTTCCCTCGTCCGGGTCCGGCTTCGGTGTACGACGCACTATCCTCCATCGAACCATGACCGAGCGAGCCGCCGAGTTGGGTGTTGACTTGTTGTGGAAGACGGTAGTCACCGGCATTTCTTCAGAGGCTGTTACCTTGGGGGATCGCACGGTCCGCGCCAAATGGATTATTGGAGCCGACGGTGGGAATTCGCGCGTGCGGCGCTGGGCCGGGCTGGATACCTACCTGCGGGAAGCGCTGCGCTACGCTTTCCAGCGGCATTATCGCATTGCGCCCTGGACCGACAGCGTGGAGATTCACTGGGGACCTCACAGCCAGATTTATGTCACGCCGCTGGCTGATGCACAAGTCGGTGTGGCTCTGATTTCGCGTGACCCCAAGTTGCGCCTCGATGAGGCTTTAAGTGCCTTTCCTAAGCTGAAATCCCAACTACGCGGGGCCGTTCCCTTCGCCGAAAAGGGCGCGATGTCTGCCACGCGCAAATTGAAACGTGTATGCCGCGGGAATGTTGCCTTGATTGGTGATGCGTCGGGAACGGTGGACGCGATTACGGGAGAAGGCCTTGGCCTCTCCTTCAGTCAGGCCCTGGTGTTGGCCGAGTGCCTGGAATCTGGCACTCTCGACCGCTACCCGAACGAGCACCGCCGTCTGGCCTTTCGGCCTTTGTTCATGGCGCGGCTGATGCTCGCGCTCGATGGCCGTCCGAAGCTGCAGCAGCGTACTCTCCGAGCCTTTCACAAACGACCGGAGATCTTCCGCAGGCTGCTGGCGTTCCATGTGGGAGTTCCTTCGGGCCTGCGTTTGACGCTGGATGGACTTACGTTGGGATGGGGACTATTAACCGCATAACGCCATAGATGGCAGTCGCAAAATAAAGCCACTAGGGAAACTTAGTACGGTTGCTGGTTTTGCTGGCCGGGAGCGGTATTTCAGCGGCTGATCGACAGAGTTCTTTGCAGCTTGAGCCCGAGGGCACTACCATCCATTTCACTTTGGGTTCTGTACCCCACACCGCGCACGGAACCTTTCGCCTGAAGCACGGCGCATTGCGGCTCGACCCCGCTTCCGGCAGGTTGACGGGCGAAATCGTAGGCAACGGCGAGAGCGGGAGGGGAACGCGGAACCGGAAAATTCAACGGGAAGGGTTGGAGAGCGACCGTTATCCCGACATCATCTTTCGGCCTGACGGCGTGGAAGGAGCGGTTGCGGCAGAAGGACAGTCATTCGTGCAGGTTCACGGAATTTTCAGCATTCACGGAACGGATCACGAACTCACGGTTCCGGCCAAAGTGGAGAGCGGCCGGAGGGCTGGAGTGCGACCGTTCACTTGCGATTCGGCATGTGAAGGGGGGGCTGAAGAATCCCAGCACATTGTTTCTTCGATGGTCAGCGAGTCGGTGGAGATCGACTCGGGAATCGGTGGTGTGGTAACCCGGTAAGTCGTAAAGTAGTCCAGACTCAGAAACCATCCTGCGGCGAGATTCCTTTCCCCTCAACACATTCATAGCAGCGTCCAGCGGTCAAATTTCTGTATTCTTCCGTCCTTCCACTTGGCCAATCGAGGACAACCCGATCAATCCGATCGCGCCTTTCCAGCCCGAATGTCACCGGGAGTTCGGACTGCGACAAATAACTGGAGCCTGCTTTCACCATACGAGACTGGCTTGCCCCACCATGAAAGATGCGCAGGTTTGCTCCGATGGCATCGCGGTTTGACTTGGTACCGACCAGACGGAAACGTATGATGCCGTTCCCGGCACGCTGTTCGTTCCGGTAGAGGCAGGCCGGACCATCGTTGGTGGTCAATAAAAGATCGAGATCGCCATCACGATCGAAATCTGCGCAGGCGAGGCCGCGGCCGACTTTCGGTTGATCGAATCCTCCACCAATTTCCGCAGCGACGTCGCGAAATACTCCGTTGCGATTAAGGAAAAGCTGTGGCGGCTGAGCATATCCAACATTGCCCTGAATGTTCCGCACAGTCTCGTCAATATGGCCGTTGGCCACTGCAAGATCAAGCCAGCCATCGAGGTCTGCGTCAAGAAACACGCAGCCGAATCCCAGGCTGTTCTTTGACGCCAGGCCTACCCCGGTCTGCGCCGCAATGTCTTCAAACCCTTTGCCGGATGCCTGGTAAAGCCCAATCATTTCGTTATCAAAGTTAGTAATGGCCACGCCGGCCGCGCCAGAATTCTTGAAATCAGCGGCATCCACTCCCATACCGGCACGAGCTTTGCCTTCGCTGCTGAAAGCAAGTCCGGCCTCGACCGCGATGTCTTTAAATGTGCCGTTGCGCTGGTTGCGATAGAGCTTGTTAGGCTGTGTATCGTTCGCTACCAGCAGGTCGGGCCAGCCGTCGTGGTCGTCGTCGAGCATGGCCACCCCCAGTGATTTCGAACTGCTATCGAAAATACCACTGGGGGCTGTGACATCTTCGAAGGTTCCGTTGCCGCGATTGTGAAAGAGCCAGCAGGTCTGGCCCCGATAGGCTTCGGGCGTGCAATATGATTTGTGCTTACCGTCGAGGCTGCAGAACACATCGTGTTCCGGCGACCACTTGACATAGTTGCAAATGAAAAGATCGAGCAAGCCATCGCGGTCGTAATCAATCCACAAC